>Ga0308175_100001033_pt1 | contig 18536 bp, 17 predicted proteins | sample PhyCR1_3_FD_203893 | JGI IMG/M metagenome (GOLD analysis project Ga0308175, IMG submission 203893) | Soil microbial communities from UC Gill Tract Community Farm, Albany, California, United States - DLSLS.C.R1 | ecosystem: Environmental > Terrestrial > Soil > Agricultural land | place: USA...
CTGCTGCTCGAGGGCGCCCGCCGGGTGGACGAGTGGAGCCTGATCGAAAAGAAGATCCCGTCGTTCGACCTGATCTTTTCGGTCGATCCCGCCCACATCGGCCAGTCCTCGGCCGAGCTGTCGCCCGAGCAGCACCGCCTGGTGCCGCTGCTCGACGGGAGCCGGGACGTGCAGGCGGTTATCGACGAGTGCGGGCTGGTGGAGTTCGAGGTCGGGAAGGCGCTCTACGGCCTCATCACGGCGGGCTTTGCACACCGCACTGGCACATCCGTGGCCGCGGCGCCCAAGGTGAACGACGGCCGAGTCGACGAGCACCGGAATCTCGGCATTGCCTTCTACAAGGCCGCCATGCTGGACGAGGCGCTACGCGAGTTCCGTCGCGTGGCCGACCTCCGGCCCACCGACACCAGCGCTCCCTTCTACCTCGGGCTCATCGGGCTGCGACAGGGGCGCTGGGACGAGGCCGCCGAGGCCTTCAGGCAGGCCGCCGCTGCCGCGGGCGCCAAGCCGGCCGCGCTTCACAACCTGGGCTACGCCCTCGAGCGACTGGGCCGGCTGGACGAGGCCGAGGCCGCCTACGGCGACGCCGCCGGGCGGGCCCGGGACGACGCGCGGATCATGCTGGGCTGGGGCGTGGCGGCCCTCAAGCGGGGTGAGCATCAGGTGGCCCTGGGCCGCCTGGCCCGCACCATCGAGCTGCTGGGCGGAAAGCCGGCGCCGGCGCTGTGGTACTGGGCCGCGACCCTGGCGAGCGCCGGGCTGGACGATGCGCCGGGTGCGCTCAAGGCCGCCCGGACCGGAGTCGAGACCTACCCGGCGAATGCCGTGCTGCAGAACAATCTCGCCGTCCTGCTCGAGCTCACCGGCGACCCGCAGGGCGCCGAGTCGGCGCTCCGGACCGCCCTCGGCGAAGATCCCTCGCTGCCCCAGGTCTCGAAGAACCTGGCCGACATTCTGTATCGCGGCGGGCGCTACGAGGAAGCCCGGGAAGCGTATGAGCGCGCGGCCAAGCTGGCCCCCGATCTGGGCGACGACCTGTACTTCAAGCTCGGCAACATCGCCTACAAGCGGCGGGACAAGGCCCTCGCGCGCGAAAGCTGGAGCCGCGCCACAGAGCTCAATCCGGGTCACGAGCTGGCCCGGGCCAACCTCGAGATGCTGGACATGACGCCGTGACGGGCGACGACGTGGCGTTCGCGGAGCTGGCCCGGCAGATCGCCCAGACCAGCGGGTTCACGGTCGGGGCGTACAAGGACAAGTGTATCCGTCGCCGGATCGCGGTCCGCATGCGGGCCTGCGGGGTGCACACCTATGATGACTATCGGGCGCTGCTGGGCCGGTCGCCGGCGGAGTACGAGCGGCTGCGCGACGCGCTCACCATCAACGTCACTCGGTTCTACCGCAACGCCGAGACCTGGAACCTGCTCCGGCGCACCGTGCTGCCGGCCCTGTTTGATCAGCCGCGGGTGGAGGTCCGGGTCTGGAGCGCGGGGTGCGCCTCCGGGGAGGAGCCCTACACGCTCGCCATGCTGGCCGCCGACCTGCTGGACCAGGCGGGCCGGAGCGCGGAGCTGAGCCGCCTGGCCATCGACGCGACCGACATCGACCGCGCGAGCCTCGACCGGGCCCAGGCGGCCAGCTATCGCATGGAGGGCCTCACCGAGCTGCCGCCCGACCTGAGGCGGGCCTATTTCGACGCCGCGGGTGACCGGCAGCGGGTGGCCGATCGGGTGCGTCGCCGGGTGCAGGTTCGCCCGCACGACCTGAGCCGGGAGGCGCCACCTCGGCACGACTACGACCTGATCCTGTGCCGGAACGTGGTGATCTACTTCGACCGGGCAATGCAGGAGCGGCTGTTCGAGGCGTTCACCGATGCCCTGCTGCCCGGCGGGTATCTGGTGCTGGGCAAGGTCGAGACCCTGTTCGGCGTCGCTCGCGACCGCCTGACGCTGGTGGATCCGCGCGAGCGCGTATATCGGCGGCCCGAGTGAACGGCGAGATCATCGTGCGCGTCGCCGACCTTCGGGCGGGCTCGAACCAGGACGTCCTCGTGACGATCGGTCTCGGCAGCTGCGTCGCGGTGCTGCTGCACGATCCCGTGGCCAAGGTGGGTGGCCTGGCGCACGTGCTGCTGCCGTCGACCGCCCTGGGCCGGAAGGACGATGGCCCAGCCAAGTTCCCCCAGACCGCCGTGCCCAGGCTGCTCGAGCTGATGGCCGAGCTCGGCGCCAACACGCGCCGGGTGACGGCGCGACTGGCCGGAGGCGCCAGCATGTTCGCCAGCCTCGCGGCGCCCGGCACGATTCAGATGGGCGAGCGGAACACCGTGGCCTGCCGCCAGGTGCTGATGCATCATGGCGTGCCGATCGCGGGGCAGGCCACCGGCGGCGACTACGGCCGGACCGTGAAGCTCTGGGTCGCCGACGGCCGGGTCGAGGTGTCATCGGTGTCGCATGGCGTCCAGACTCTCTGAGCAGCGGAGCGTTCTGATCGTGGACGACAGCGCCTTTTTCAGGCGGCTGTTGAGCGACGTGGTGGACGGAAGCGGCGATTTCCGCGCGGTGGCCACCGCCCGGAACGGGCTCGAGGCGCTGCAGAAGGTGCACGACCTCGAGCCGGACGTGGTGCTGATGGACTTGGAGATGCCCGACCTCGACGGGCTCGGCGCGATCGGCTACATCATGTCGGAGTCGCCTCGGCCGATCGTCGTGGTCAGCTCGTACGCGGGGCGGGGCACCGGAGCCGCGATTCGCGCCCTCGAGCTCGGCGCGGTGGACCTGGTGCCGAAGGAGGAGGATCGGAGCGATCAGGCGATCGCCCGATTCCGCGATCGCGTCGTGAGCACGCTCCGGGCGGTGCGCAGCGCTGCCATCCTCCGGATGCCCGTGCTGGCGCGGCCGGCTCGCGCTGCCCACATGCACGCGATGTTCGCGCTGCCGGGCCGGGCCCGTCAGTGTGCCGCCGTGGCCGCCTCGACCGGAGGGCCGCGCGCGCTGGCCGAGCTGGTGCCGGCGCTCGCGACCGGCCAGCAGGCGGCAGTCCTGATCGTGCAGCACATGCCGCCCAAGTTCACCCACAGTCTGGCGGAGCGGCTGGCCGCGCAGAGTCGGCTCAACGTGGTCGAGGCGCAGCATGGCACCCCGATCCTGGCGGACACCGCGTACGTAGCTCCCGGGGACTATCATATGCGCGTGACCATCGGCAGCGAGGGACTGAGGCTCGAGCTCGACCAGGAGCCGACGGTGTGGGGCGTGCGACCGGCGGCGGACCCGCTGTTCCGGAGCGTGGCTCGGATCTTCGGCCCCCGCGCGGTTGGCGTGGTGCTCACGGGGCTCGGTCGCGACGGGGCCGAGGGGCTGCGGGAAATCCGTGACGCCGGCGGGGTCGGCATCGCCCAGGATCGCGAGACCGCCACGATCTACGGCATGCCCAGCGCGGCCCTGCAGGCCGGGGGCGTGGACCACGTGCTCCCCATCGGGAAGATCGCCGCCCGGGTCGGCGACGAGCTCGCCCGGATGGCCAAGCGATGAGCGCCGCAGTCGGGCACCTGCTGGTTCGGGCCGGCGGCCGGCTGGTGGGCCTGCCGTTGGCGCAGGTGGTCGAGGTGCTGGACCCGGGCGCCGTGTTCGCGGTGCCGTCCATCGAGCCCGCGGTGCGTGGGGTCTCGGTGATCCGCAGCCGCATCCTTCCGCTGGTCCATCTCGGCGCGCTGCTCGAAGGCCAGCCGTGCCCGTCCGACCGATCCGAGCTGGGTGTCCTGGTCGAGCTCGGCGGCCGCCGCCTGTGCCTCGAGGTCGAAGCGGCGGAGTCGGTGCTCTACGACCGCGGGATGCCGGTCCAGGCCGGGAGCGCCCTGCCATGGGCCGCGGGCGTGGCCCGGACGGCGGACGGGCTCATTCCGCTGCTCGACCTTGCCGCGCTCGCCGCGCGCTTCACGGAGGCCTCGGCCGCATGACCGTCACCGGCGATGACATCCAGCTCGTGACTTTCCGGGTCGGCCCGCAGGAGTTCGCCTTCGACATCCTGCAGGTCGAGCGGATTCTGCGCCACGTGGCGCCCGCCCCGCTCCCCAAGGCGCCGGCGTTCCTGGAGGGCGTAGTGCCCTACGAGGGAGGCGCCGTACCCGTCGTCGACCTGCGCAAGCGGTTCGACCTGCCGGCCCCGGTGCGGGAGGAGACCCGGCTCATGATCGTGGATCTCGGCGAGCAGCGGGTTGGCGTCCTGGTAGACGAAGTGCGCGAAGTCATTCGGGTGGACAGCACGACCATCACCGCCCCCGGGCCCGTGGTCAGCGGGCTGGCGGCTGCCTACATCGCCGGGATCGTGACCCGGCCGGAGCGGACCATCATTATTCTGAACGCACGCAAGCTGCTGTCGTCCACCGAGCGGCTGGCGCTCACGGCCATGGGAAGCGCCTCATGAGCGAGGCGTGGCTCACAGCCTTCCGGAATCAGTTCCAGGAGATCGAGACCCGGCTCGGGGTGGCGCAAGGCGCGGATCGCGAGGCGCTCAAGCGCGACATCATCGCCCTGTTCAAGCGGGTGGACGGCGCGTTGTCCGACCTGGGACAGATGAAGGAAGACATCCGGGGCCTGGTAGAGCGCTACAAGCAGGGAAACGCGGCCGGGCCCGCCACCGCGCCGCAGTTCACCGGGGCGCGGCCGGCCGTGCATGCGGATCACCTCGGCGCCTCGACCTACATCGAAAAGGGCTGGAGCCTGATCTCGCTGGGTGACTACGCCGGCGCCATTCAGTCGCTCGACAAGGCGCTGGCGCTCGCCCCGGGAGACGTCCAAGGGCAGTCGCTGCTCGGCTGGGCCCAGATGCTTCATGAGGACTACGACGACGCGCTGGGCACCTTCTCCCGGGTGCTCATGAAGGAGCCGGCCAACGCGCTGGCGCGCATCAACGTGGGCTACATCTGCCTCAAGAAACGGATCTTCGGCGAGGCCATCGAGCACCTGTCCAAGGCCATCCGCCTGGACAACGATCGGAAGGCCACGCTGTATGCGCACTACTATCTGGGGCTGGTCTATCTGGAACGCGAGATGTACGAGGACGCGCAGACCTTCTTCCGCAAGACGCTCAAGCTTGGTCCCAACCTGATCGAGGCCTACTTCGAGCTGGGCCGCGCCCTCTGGTTCGCCGGGCAGCGGGATGAGGCCATGCAGACCTGGGCCGAGGGACACAAGGCCAACAAGTTCAACCCCTGGGCCAAACGGTGTAAGGAAATGCTCGACCTGGCCTCGGCGGGGGGTGAAGTCCCGCGCAGTCTGCTCTCCTAGCGCTCGTCCTGCTGCTCCAGGGCACCCCGACCGCCGTCCAGATCGGTCGGGTCACCGTTGTCGCCTGGCCGGCACAGCGGGCGATCGCTCTCGACCTGGCCCGCGCCGCCGACCGCCCGACCGAGTGGCCGGGCCTCGGGCGTCGAGATCCTGGTCCACTCCGCCTCATCCTCGTGCCCGACGGCCGCATGCTCGATTCGCTCACCTCGGGCCGGGCACCGTCCTGGGGTGCGGCCGTTGCCGAGCCCGGCGAGCGCACCATCCTGCTCCGTGCCGACCAGCCCGATCTCCCTCGCACGCTTCGACACGAGCTGGCGCACCTCGCCCTTCACGAGGCCGTCTCGGTGCGCGTGCCGCTCTGGTTCGACGAAGGCTACGCCGCATGGGCCGCCGGCGAGTGGGAGCGATTCGCCGGGCTCGAGCTCAATCTCGCCGTGGTGCGGGGCGCCATCCCGTCGCTCACCGCGCTCGACGGTGCCCTCCGTGGGTCGGCCTCCACGGCCGACGCGGCGTACGCCCTCGCCGCCTCCGCGGTCACCGAGCTCGCTCGGCGCAATCCCACCGGCACGCTGACGCCGCTGCTCCAGCGCCTCGAGCACGGCGAGGGCTTCGACCAGGCGGTGCTGGCGACGACCGGCCTGACGACGGACCGGTTCGAGGACGTGTGGCGCCGAGCCGTGCGCCGCCGGTATACCTGGGGTCAGTGGCTCATCGCCGGCGGCGGGTGGTCGGTGGCCGGCGTGCTCGTGCTCTGGCTGGTGCGCCGGCGGCGGCGGGTGGATCGGGCCCGCCGGGCGGCACTCGACATCGGGTGGGTGGTAGAGCCCGAAACCGAGGATGGGCCTGAACTTGACCCGCCTCCAAAACCGTAGTAGCCTCATAGCTTATGCCCGGTTCACGCACCGCTCGCAGCTCGACAGGAAGCACCGCCCGTCCGCGGCGGTTCCTGCTCACCAGCCGCAATCTGTTCATTCTGGCGGCGGCGGTCGCGGTGCTCGTGGCGGGATATCTCACGTTGGCCGCAGGGCATCCGAGCGCCGCCGCTGTGCTTCTCGTGGTCGGTTACTGCATCCTCTTTCCGATCGGGATCGCGCTGTAGGGTGTCCGTCGTCACGGCACGCACTCTGCAGTTGGACCAAAATCCCCGCCATCGGGCGAGGTCCCGCTCCTTCCGGGGCGAATAGCTCAGCTGGTTCAGAGCGCCTGCCTTACACGCAGGATGTCGGGGGTTCGAATCCCTCTTCGCCCATTCCTACCCGCGTCCCAGACGCGGTCGTTGCTGGCCCACCGAGGGCCGACACCTTGTGGAGGCTGAGGCATGTTCCTGTTCCGTCTTGTGACTGTGGCCTTGGTGGGAAGCGCCCTCCTGTCGCCGCTCGCGGCCCAGGGCATCCCTCGCGGTGCGCGCGCGTCGCAGCAGACCGTCAACGCTTCGCCGAGGTTGATGGTGGCGAACCCGTTCGCGTTCGCGCCGGCCGACTCGGCGCCCGCGGTGAAGATCGGAACCGGCATGCGCGAGCAGATGAAGGACGTCGTCGGGCGGGACTATCAGGTCATCGAGCAGGGCCAGATGAACGAGGCCCTCAAGCAATACGGCTATCCCATCGACGCCATTCTGAGCCCGGCCCTGGCCACCACGCTCGCCAAGAACATCCAGGCCCGGTTCATCGTGAGCTCCACCATCAACAAGGCCGAGGGCGGACGGTTCACGGTGACGGCCAGGTTGGCCGGCGTGAACGACGATGCCGGCAACGTGGTCACCCTGGCCCAGAACGCCAACGAGACCCCCGAGGCGTTCGGTAAGCGCCTGGCCCAGGCGCTCGAGCCTGCGGCCAAGTCGCTGGCTGACGCGAAGGCCTGTATCGATCAGCGCACCGCTAAGCCCGACAAGGCGGCCGAAGCCGCCAACAAGGCGCTCAAGACCCTGCCCAACAACGGCCTCGCGGAGTATTGCCTGGCGCTGCTGGCCCAGGACAAGAAGGCGTCCCGGCAAGAGATCGTGAAGCACCTGCAGGCCTCGACCAAGGGCGATCCGCTGAGCCTGCCGGTGTGGACCGCGCTCGCCACCCAGTATCAGGCCGCGAACGACACGGCCAACACGCTGGAAGCCTTCAAGCAGATGCTCCGCGTGGCGCCCACCAATCAGAAGCTGCGGGAAGAGCTGTTCAAGTATTTCCTCCAGTCCGGGCACCCGGAAACGGCCCTGCAGGTGGCCGACGAAGGTCTCAAGCTCGATCCGTACAACGCCGACCTGTACGACCTGAAGAGCAACGCCTGTCTCTTCCTGAGCGATTTCAAGTGCGCGGTCGACGCCCTGGAAACCCTGTACCAGACCGACAGCACCAAGGCCGACACGCTGTTCTTCACCAAGATCGCGGCGGCCGCGGCCGAGCCGAACGTGCCCGACACGGCAAAGCTCCTGAAGGGCGCGCGGACCAGCGCCGACTCCCAGCAGGTCAGGGCCTCGGCGGCGGCGGGCGGGATCGCCGACACGGCCCGGCTCAGGAAGTGGGCTCAGATCGGCGTGCGGAAATATCCCGACAACCCCACGCTGCTGGGCTATCTCAACAAGGCCTATACCCTCACGGGACAGACCGACAGCGTGGTCGCGATCACCAACCGACTCATGGCCAAGGACACCACCGCCGTGGTGCCGGCGCTGAGCGCCGCCAAGGCACTGATCGACGCCAAGCGACCCAAGGAGGCTGTGCCGTTCCTCGACTACGCCATCAAGCACGGCGATCCCCAGGCCAAGGAGAACGCGGCAGCCCTGCTGTACACCGGCGCGGCCCCGCTGCTCCAGCAGCCGCAGGACCTCCAGGGCGCGGCGGAGCTGCTCCGCATGGCGGTGTCGGCGGCCAACCCGCAAGGGAAGGTCGGTCCGGCCGCCAACTATCTGCTCGGCCTCGCCACCTTGTTCCAAGTGCCCCAGATCGACCCCCAGGCCGAGAAGGGCAAATCGTGTGCCCTGGCGCAGCAGGAAGAAGCGCTGCTGGGCGAGGCCGAAACAGCCCTGACCGCCGGCCGGAACGCCAATCCGGAAGCGGTCGACAAGAATCTGGGCATCATTACCAAGTACAAGCCGCGGGTCGCGGCCATGAAGAAGGCCTACTGCAAGTGAGGGTGAGGGGCGGAGCCGACTAGACTCCGCCCCTTCCTCTTTCTATATTCCGCCCGCCGTTCCAAGGGGCTGTAGCTCAGCTTGGTTAGAGTGCCGCACTGTCACTGCGGAGGTCGCGGGTTCGAGCCCCGTCAGCCCCGCTCTTTCTGTCGAACGTGCCACCCCGTCCCCCGTGGACGGGGTGTTTCGTTTCCGACCGTGCCGAGATGACCGACGCGTCCCCCAATCACGTTCCGGTGCTGTTGGCCCCGGTGCTCGCCGCCGCGGCCGGCGCCCGGCGCGTCGTGGACGCGACCTTGGGCGACGGCGGCCATGCCGAAGGGTTTCGGCGCGCCGGCGCGGAGGTGCTGGGGATCGACCGCGACCCGGCGGCGATCGCGGTCAGCCGCCGCCGACTGGGCGAGCAGGGCATTCGCTACCTGCTGGCCCCCTACGCCTCGCCCGAGGGCCTCGAGGCCGTCGAAGCCTTTCAGCCCGACTTCATCCTGCTCGACCTCGGGGTGTCGTCCCGCCAATTGGATGAGGCCGGACGCGGATTTACTTTCCGACCGGGTGCTCCACTCGACATGCGGATGGGCTCGGACGGGCACTCGGCCGCCGCTTTTCTGAATCAGTCTGACGAGGCCGAGCTGGCCCGGGTGTTCCACGACTACGGCGACGAGCGGCAGGCGCGGCGGCTCGCGCGGGAGATCGTGCGGCGGCGGGGCCGGCAGCGGTTCGCCGTGAGCGACGACCTGGTGAACGCGATTCGGGCCGTGCTCGGCCCGCGTGCCGGCCCCGGCGACTTCGCTCGCCTGTTCCAGGCGGTCCGCATTGCCGTGAACGACGAGCTCACCGGGCTCGAGCGGGCGTTGCCGGCGTTCCGTGCGGCGCTCCGGCCCGGCGGCTCGCTGGCCGTCATCACCTACCATTCGGGCGAGGACCGCCTGGTGAAGCACGCCTTCCGCGAGTGGGCCCGCGCGTGCGTCTGTCCGCCGGGGCAGCCGGTCTGCACCTGCCGGGGCCGCCCGCTCGGGCGCCTGGTTCCTCGCAAGCCGATTGTGCCGGACCAGCAGGAAGTCGCGGTCAATCCGCGCGCGCGCAGCGCGCATCTCAGGATCTTCCAGGCGGGCGATGCGTCTTAAGGGACGGCACTGGCTGATGCTCTGGCTGATCATCTTCCTCGGCGTGCTCGTGGCGATCACGACCCGCCAGACGGCGGGGTTCCGGACCGCCGCCCGCGTACGTGAGCTCAGGGAACAGCGGCTGGCGCTGGAAGCTCAGCGGGGCGACCTCGAGCGGCGGATTCGCGCCGGCTCGAGCCGGCAGGTGCTGGTGCCCATCGTGGAGCGGGCGCTGGGTCTCCACGAGCCGGCCGATTCCGAGTTCGTCCTCTTCGCCGTGCCTCCCGCCGGGCCGGGCCACCGCTGATGGCCAAGCCCGCCGCCCGGATCGGCGCGATTCAGTTCGGATTCGCCCTGGGCATTCTGGCCATCCTCACCCGCGCCGCCCAGCTCCAAATCGTCGAAGCGGAGCGCTGGGAGCAGGAAGCCGCCCGGCAGCGCACCGAGAAGGTCGTCCTGCCGGCCCGGCGCGGCGCGCTGTACGACCGGAACGGCGTCCCGCTCGCGATCACCCAGGAGTTCTATCACGTGGGTGTGGCGCCCAACGAGCTCGAAGACATCCGCTCCGCCTTCATCATGCTGGTTCGGAACCTGGGCGCGTCGGCGCCGGCGCTGAATCGCGAGTTCCAGGCGCGAAAGCGATGGATCTACCTCCACGGCCCGTTCAACGCCACGCAGGTGCAGCCGCTGCGGACGGTCCGCGGCATTCATCTCACCGGCGAGTATCAGCGGTTCTATCCCTCGCGAGACCTGGCCCGTCCCATCATCGGCGCCCTCTCGCCCGACCGGCCTGTGGGTGGATCGGGCCTCGAGGCGGCGCTCGACTCGATGCTCACCGGCCGGCCGGGCGAGGCGGTCCTGCTCAAGGACCGCGCCGGCCGGCGGTACGACTCGCCCAACCGCAAGACCCGCGATCCGGTGCCGGGGAACGACGTGACCCTGACGCTGGATGCCGAGCTGCAGGAGATCGCCGAGCGGGGGCTGGACGATGCCATCTCGCAGATGAAGGCCGAGGGCGGCGACGTGGTGTTCCTGGATCCCAATAGCGGGGAGCTGCTGGCGCTGGCGTCGCGACAGGCCGCCACAGGCGGGGCACCCAGCGCGTCGACCTTTACCGATCCCTTCGAGCCGGGCTCGACCGCCAAGCTGTTCACCGCGGCGTCGCTCCTCATGCACGATCGGGTGACGGACAGCGACGCCGTGTCGGGCGAGAACGGCGTGTGGAACATGCCTACCACGCGGTCCGGCAAGTTCCGGAAGATCCAGGATGCCCACGCGCAGCGCGGAACGCTCACGCTCGCCCGGGCGGTGCAGGTCTCCAGCAACATCGCGATGGCGAAGTTCTCGTTGCGCCTGAGTCCGGAGGAGCAGTTCGAGACCCTGCGTGACTTCGGTTTCGGCACTCCTACCGGAGCGGAATTTCCGGGCGAGTCCCGCGGCGTCCTGGCACTGCCCGACCGCTGGGTGCCCAGCTACACCCGCGCCAGCATGGCCATGGGGTACGAGTTCGAAGTCACGCCGGTGCAGCTGGCGGCCGCCTACGCGGCCATCGCCAACGACGGGATTTTGCTGGCACCGACGCTGGTGCGCGAGGTGCGCGACCCCAGCGGAGCCGTCCTCTACCGCCACCGGCCGGAGCCGGTGCGTCGGGTCGTGACATCCGAGATCGCCGCCCGGCTGCGGGAGTTCCTGCGAGAGGCGGCAGGCGAGGGCGGTACCGGCGAGCAGGCGCAGCTCACCAACTATGCCGTCCTGGGCAAGACCGGCACCGCCGTTCGATTCGTGGACGGGCACTACGTCCACGGCCAGTACACGGCCTCGTTCGCGGCCATCTTTCCGGCCGATCACCCGCAGCTGGTGGTCATCGTCAAGATCGACAACCCGCGCGGCAAGTACTACGGCGGCCTCACGGCGGCACCGGTGACCCGGACCATGCTCCAGCAGGCGCTGGCGTCGCGGCGGGTGGCCATCGACCGCGGGCGTCTGGCGGCTCCGGATACGGTCGAGGCCACGGCACCGCGCCCGCTAGAGGAGGCGCCGCCCGGGCCGCCGCCCGTGGTCGTGACGCTGCCCTATCGCGCCCCGCAGCCCAGCGCGGCGCCTCGTCCGGTGCCCGACGTGGGAGGTCAGTCCATTCGAGAGGCTGCCCTCGCACTGCACCGTCGAGGGTTCGAGGTGAACCTGCAGGGCCTGGGGCGGGTGGTGCGAACCGTACCGGCCGCGGGAGAAAGTGCGCGTCCCGGCTCGTCGGTGCTGGTGCTGGCCGAATGAGCCCGGCTACAGGGCGCCATTCGGTTCACTGCGGAGTGCCGCGGCCGCCGCGGCGGGAGCGGATGGAATGACATTGAGCTGGACCCAGTTGCTCGACGAGCTTCGCCGGGGCGACCTCCTGCTGTCCGCGCCGGCGGCGGGGCCGGCGTTGGCCGGCCTTGGGATGGACAGCCGGACGATCGCGCCGGGGATGCTGTACGTGGCGGTGCGCGGCTCCCAGGCCGATGGCCATCGGTTCGTGGCGGACGCGGTACGGCGGGGCGCGCCGGCGGTCGTAGTCGAAGGCCCGCAGCAGGCCGGCGTGCCCGAGATCGTAGTGCGCGACGGCCGCCGGGCCGCACTGGCGCTGGGCCGGGCGTGGTACGGCCATCCGGGGCGCCATCTGACGCTGATCGGCGTCACCGGCACCAACGGCAAGACCACCACGACCGGACTCATCCGCCACCTCTTCAACGCCGAGGGGGGGGCCGGCAGCATCGGCACCCTGGGCGCATTCGACGGCCACGATCGGCCGGTGGAGTCCACCGCGGGGTCGCTCACGACACCCGGGCCGATCGATCTCCAGGCCACGCTCGCCGAGCTGGTGGCCCGCGGCTCGACTCATGTGGCCATGGAGGCCTCGTCGCACAGCCTCGATCAGGGTCGCCTCGATGGGTTGAATTTCGCGGCCGGTGTGTTCACCAATCTGACGCGCGATCACCTCGACTATCACGGCACGATGGAGGCGTATCTGGCCTCCAAGCTCAAGCTGAGCGCGCTGCTCGGCCTCGGGGGGGTCGAGGTGGTGAACCTGGACGACCCGGCGTGGTGTGTGCTCCCCGCGCGCTCGCCGCGAGTCACCTTCGGCCTCCACCCCGGTGCTGACGTCCGGGCCACGGGCGTCGTGCTCGACGCCTCCGGCAGCCGCTTTCGTCTCGAGGGGCGGTTCGGCTCGGCGGAAGCGTCGCTTCCGCTGCTGGGTGACTTCAACGTGAGCAACGCCCTGGCCGCGGTCGCGGCCGCGCTGGGGTTGCAGCGACCCTTGAACGAGGTGGTCGAACGGCTCGCCCAGGCACCACAGGTGCCGGGGCGCATGGAGCGGATCTCCGACATCCCGTGCACCGTGCTTCGGGACTACGCTCACACACCGGACGCCCTCGAGCGGGCGCTGGCTACCCTGCGGCCGCTCACCCGCGGCCGGCTGATCGTGGTGTTCGGATGCGGCGGCGACCGCGATAAGGGAAAACGGCCGATCATGGGGCGCCTGGCCGCCGAAGGTTCGGATCTCGCCATCGTGACGTCCGACAACCCGCGCACCGAGGACCCCGCCGCGATCATCGACGACGTGGAGCAGGGCATGGCCGATGTGCCGCACCAGCGGTTCGTCGACCGGCTGGCCGCCATCCACGCCGCGCTCGAGGCCGGCCGCCCGGGGGACACGGTGCTCCTGGCCGGCAAGGGCCACGAGACCTACCAGGTGCTCGGCACCAGCAAGGTGCCGTTCGACGAGCGGGAGATCGTCCGTTCGGCGACGGGGCAATCCGAATGACGGTCTGGACCGCCGGGCGGGTTCGTGCCGCGCTGGATCTGCCGCCCGGCCCCGATGACGGTGTGCGCTTCGCGGCCGTCTCTACCGACTCGCGCGCGCTCGCCCCGGGCACGCTGTTCGTGGCCCTCGCGGGGGAGCGCTTCGACGGCCACGACTATCTCGACGCGGCGGCCGCCGCGGGGGCAACGGGCGCGGTGGTGCGCCAGGGGGCTCGGGTGCCGCCGGGCATCGCTGCCTTCGAGGTGCCGAACCCGCTCAAGGCCTTCGGCCGGCTGGCCCGCGCCCGCCGCCGGGAGCTCACTGGCCCGGTGGTGGCGATCACCGGCACCAATGGAAAGACCAGCACCAAGGAGATGCTGGCGGCCGTCCTGGGTACCCGGTACCGGGTCTATGCCACTCGGGCCAACCTCAACAACCTGGTGGGCGTGCCGACCACGATCCTCGAGGCGCCGGCCGATATCGAGGCGCTCGTGGTCGAGGCCGGCGCGAACCTGCCCGGCGAGATCGCGCAGTACCGAGCCATCATCGAGCCGAGCCTCACGGTCGTGACCAACGCGGTGGAGGGGCACCTCGAGGGTTTCGGGTCGCTCGCCGGCGTGATCGCGGAAAAGCTGGCGCTCACCGATGGGGTGGCGCTCGCGATCGTCGGCACCCAGCCGCCCGAGCTGGCGGCGGGTGCCCGCGCCCGAGCTCAGGCGGTGCGAACCGCCGGCCTCGAGGGCGCCGATCTCACGCCCGACGCGGTCGAGCTGGGACCCGATGCGAGACCCGTCCTCACCTTTGGCGACGTTCGCTTCACCCTCGCGGCGCGCGGGCTGCATCAAGCGGACAATGCCACCCGGGTCTGGGCCGTGGTGGAGGCGCTCGGCCTCGATCGTCGGGCGTCGGGGCGGGCGCTCGAGGGGTTCACGATGCCCGGCGGCCGCGGCGAGCTGCTCGAGGCCGGCGGGCTCACCATCCTGAACGACTGCTACAACGCGAATCCGCAGAGCTTTCGCGCAGTCATCGCGACGGCGCGGGCGCTCGGCCACGGCCGCCGGCTGGTGTTCATCGCCGGCACCATGCGCGAGCTCGGCCCGGAATCGTCGGCGCTCCACGCGGACATTGCCCGCGCCCTGGTCGACCTCGGGCCCGACCTCCTCGGCGCGGTGGGCGACTTCGTGCCGGCCCTCGCGCCCTACGCCGAGCGGCTCGGTGATCGGCTCGTCACGGCACCGGACCCGCTGGCCCTCGGACCGCTGATCTCGTCACGGCTCGAAGGCGGAGAAGTGGTGGTGCTCAAGGCATCCCGTGGGGTGGCACTCGAACGTATACTTCCGGCGCTCACGAACCGCGCGACCCCCCGACGCTGAGGCTCGATGTTCTATCACTGGCTCGCGCCGCTCGGCAAGACGTACATCATTTTCAATCTCTTCAACTACATCAGTTTTCGCGCCGCCGGCGCCACGGTCACGGCTCTCCTGCTCGCCTTCCTCCTGGGTCCGCCGGTGATCGCCCGGCTCCGGGCGCGCAAGGTGGGTCAGATCATTCGCGCCGAAGGTCCGGCCAGCCACCAGATCAAGCGCGGCACGCCGACCATGGGCGGGCTCATCATCATTCTCGCCACCGTGGTCCCGACCCTGCTCTGGGCGCCGCTCACCAACCGGTTCGTGGTGGTGGCGATGCTCTCTATTCTGTGGATGGGATGCATCGGGTTCCTCGATGACTACCTCAAGATCGTGCAGGGCAAGTCGCGTGGCTTGGTGGCCAAGTGGAAGCTGGTCGGGCAGGTGAGCTTCGGCCTGCTGCTGGGCCTGTTTCTGATCTACTTCCCGCTGGTTCCCCGCGACACCATCCCCGCCACCGCCACCACGCTGCCGTTCTTCAAGTACCTGGTGGTGAACTTCGCGCCGCTGCTCTACGTGATCTTCGTGACGCTGGTGATCACCGGGTCGAGCAACGCCGTGAACCTGACCGACGGGCTGGACGGATTGGCCAGCGGGCTCGCTGGGATTTCCGCGGCGGCCTTCGCCACCTTCGCCTATCTGTTCGGGCGCGTCGACATCACGTCATACCTCAACCTGTTCTACCTGCCGGGCGCGGGCGAGCTGGCCGTGTTCTGTGCCGCGCTCATGGGCGCCGCCATCGGCTTTCTCTGGTTCAACGCGCACCCCGCCCAGGTGTTCATGGGCGACACCGGCAGCCTGGCCATCGGTGGCGCCCTCGGCACGGTAGCCATCCTGCTCAAGGCCGAGTTCCTGCTGCTCCTGATCGGCGGAGTCTTCGCCGCGGAAGCGGTGAGCGTGATGCTTCAGACCGGCGTGTACAAGTGGTTCAAGCGCACCCGCGGGCGCGAGTATGCCGACAGCCACCGGGTGTTCCGCATGGCGCCGCTGCACCACCACTTCGAAAAGCTGGGGTGGGCGGAGACCACGGTGGTGACGCGGTTCTACATCCTGGGCCTGCTGTGCGCCCTGGTGGCGCTCTCCACCCTCAAGGTTCGCTGACGATGGCCGTCGCCCTGTTCGAGGCCTGGCGGGCCACCGGCCGCGAGATCGCCGTGGTCGGTCTGGGCAAGAGCGGGGCGGCCGCCACCCGGCTGCTTCGACACGCGCGGCTGCCGGTCTACGCATCCGACACCGCGGCGGGACCGGCCTACGATGCCTGGGCGGCCGAGCTCCGCCGGCTCGGCGCGGAGGTGCAGCTTGGCGGACACGACCTGGCCCGCATCGGCCGCGCCGCCGCCGCGGTCGTGGCGCCTGGCGTGCCTCCGGACGTCCCACCGTTGGCCGCCGCGCGGGCGGCCAAGCTCGCCATTCACGCCGAAGTGGACATCGGGTTCCTGGCGCTCACGAAGACTCGCTGTGTGGGGATCACCGGCACCAACGGCAAGACCACCACGACCTCGCTGGTGGCCCACGCCATGTCGGCCGCGGGCCTTCGAACCGAGACGGCCGGCAACATCGGCCGGCCGCTGTGCGATGTGGCCTTGGCCGCCGATCCGCCGGACTGGCTCGCGCTCGAGCTGAGCTCGTTCCAGCTTCACGACGCGCCCAATCTGCGGCCCGCGATCGGCGTGCTCACCAACCTGGCCCCCAACCATCTGGACCGCTATCTCCGGCTCGAGGAGTATTACGGCGACAAGGCGCTGCTCTTCCGCAACGCCGAAGCCGGCTCGATCTGGATCAGCAACGGCGACGATGCGGCGGTGCAGCACATGCTCCGGTCGGTGCGGGGCAGCCATCTGCGCTTCTCGCTGGTCGGAAGGGCCGACGGCTGGTACGACCGCGAGCAGGGTCGGCTGATGCTGGGCGAACGACCCTTGATGCCGCGCCCGGAGCTGCCGCTGCTCGGAGATCACAACGTGGCCAACGCGCTGGCCGCGGCGCTGGTGGCCACGCAGGCCGGCGGCGAGCCCGCCAGAGTGGCCGCCGGCCTGCGCACCTTTCGGGCGATCCCCCACCGGGTGGAGCCGGTCCGCGAGGTGGACGACGTCCTGTGGATCAACGACTCCAAGTCCACCAACATCACCTCGACCGAGGTGGCGATCGCCGCGGTGGACCGGCCCTTCGTGCTGCTGCTCGGCGGCCGCCACAAGGGTGAGCCCTACACTCGGCTGGTCGGTGCGCTCGAGGGCCGCTGCCGCGCGGTGGTGGCGTACGGCGAGGCGGGCCCGCAGGTCATCCGGGAGCTGGGCGATCGGGTGAACGTGGTTCCCGCCGGCGACTTCGCCGACGTGCTGGCCACCGCGCGCCGGCTGGCCCGCCCGGGCGATGCGGTGCTCCTCTCTCCCGCCTGCTCGAGCTACGACATGTTCAAGAACTACGAGGAGCGGGGCAACACCTTCCGCGCCGCCGTCGAGGCGATGTGACCGGACTCCGGCCGGTTCGGCATCCGGGCGAGCTGCGGTGGGAAACCCGGCTGCTCGGCGTGGTCACCCTGGTGCTGCTCGCGTTCGGCGTGGCCGCCACCTACGGCGCCGCGAGCCTGGTGACGCTCAAAGGCCAGAGCGCGGGCCTGGGGTTTGCCGTTCGGCAGCTGAGCGGCGCGGTCCTGGGCGGGATTCTCCTGCTATGGGCGTCGAGGCAGGACTATTATCGCTGGCGTGCCTGGGCCTGGCCGCTCCTGCTCATCACGATCGGATTCCTGCTCGTTCCGCTCCTGCCGCTCACCCGTTCCTTCGCGCCGTCGCTCAACGGGGCAAGACGATGGGTGGACATCGGACCGATCAACTTCCAGCCGTCGGAGCTGGCCCGGCTGGCGGTGGTCATCTGGGTCGCGATGCTCGCGTCGAAGAAGGGGGCCCAGGTGCGCGAGTTCAAGAAGGGTATACTGCCGTTCATCGTGATCCTCGGCGTGGTCTCGCTACTCATCCTGCTCGAGCCCAACCTGTCCATGGCCACGCTGGTGGCGCTGCTCGGCGGCCTGGTCCTGTTCACGTCGGGTGCTCGGATCGGCCACTTCATCCTGCTCGGCGGCGTCGGCGTCATCCTCGTGTTTCACCAGATCCGCGACGCGCAGTACCGCCTGGCCCGGGTGCTCACGTTCCTCAACCCCGGCGAGGCGACCACGGCCGGCGGGTTCCAGGTCTACCAGTCGCTCGTCGGCATCGGCTCGGGTGGCCTGTTCGGCACCGGCTTCGGGGAAGGCCAGCAGAAGCTCGGCTACCTGCCGTACGCCTACTCCGACTTCCTGTTCAGCACGATCGGCGAGGAGTGGGGGTTCGTGGGCGTGCTGGTGGTGGTGTCGCTCTTCGCGCTGTTCTGCTGGCTCGGCTTCCGGATAGCCCGGACGGCGGCCGATCCGTTCGGGCAGTACCTGGCCGTCGGCCTCACGGCGACGATCGGTCTCACGGCCTTCATGCATATGGCGGTGTCGCTCGGCCTGATGCCGACCACGGGGCTCACCCTGCCATTCATGTCCTACGGGCGCTCGAGCCAGGTGATCTCCCTGCTCGGCACGGGGATTTTGATCAACATCGGGCGGTTGCGGGGGAAGCCGCGAGCGGCGGTAAGGCGGGAGGGTCCGGAGGTGGAGGGGAAGGGGAAGTGACGGAGGGTCGTGGGGCGTGGTGTCTACCGTGCCAGGGGTGCCTGGGGTCATCCCGAGCGGTACCCTCATCCCGAGCGGTACCCTCATCCCGAGCGAAGCGAGGGATCTACTCAGCTGGTTCCCGGGGCCGCCCGAGTAGAGGCCCCGCGGGGCGCGGGGGGTTGGGGGGCGGCCCGGGGTGGACCGCCGACGGGAGG
>Ga0308175_100001034_pt1 | contig 18530 bp, 17 predicted proteins | sample PhyCR1_3_FD_203893 | JGI IMG/M metagenome (GOLD analysis project Ga0308175, IMG submission 203893) | Soil microbial communities from UC Gill Tract Community Farm, Albany, California, United States - DLSLS.C.R1 | ecosystem: Environmental > Terrestrial > Soil > Agricultural land | place: USA...
TAGAGGACTTTTTTTAAGTGTCTACTCTATCGGGTACATTTTAGCACCTCACAGTCTTTTTTTATGCATCTTGAAAATATTCCTTGTAAAATCCGCCTACTTTACCGGTGTTGTCAATAATGTAATAAAACTCTTCCGTTTCGTTTTTCACATCATAAACTTTCCCTGTAGTTAACGCATTGTGAACGAGATATTTTTTTGCATCTGTATGAACGCATTTTACCTTTTTGATTGTTTCACGATTTTTCCATTCTAAATGAATCAAGCTGCCCACCGCCTTTTTAGTCTTTGTCCAAGTATTAGTATAATCATTGGGCAGTTGGTGTGCAACCATATTATATTACACTTCTTGTACCACTTAAACAGTATAATTTTATATATGTCAATACTAACCAACTAATTTGTGACATATTTTTTACATTTCATAAATAAGAGTTCTCAAAATTCTGTTAAACTATTACAATAGTAAAAACTAAATATACATTCCATTTTTTAAGGAGGGCATTCTTAAATTGAAAATAATGAGTAACGAGCAATTGGTGGTTTCGTATCGGGATGCATTAAAATCTGGTGAAAAGGAATGGATTAAACTTTTAAAAGATGAAATAAACCGCAGAGGATTAAAACCCCTTAAAAACTGGCACATAATTAAATAATCTTTGAAAAAAACCGCTGAACCCATTTTATTCAGCGGTTTTTTCTAGGAACTATGGGGTCCTTTTGAAGAATCATTTTAGATCATTTGCCCGGAGAACATGGCAGCATAATTGTTACGTTCGTACCAGACCCTTCCTTACTTTTTATAGCGATCGAACCATTATACTTATTGATTAATCTTTGGGCAATGGACAGCCCTAGTCCTGTTCCCCCATTTTCTCGGCTGCGAGCTTGATCTACTCGATAGAAGCGATTAAATACTTTTGCCAAATGTTCACTTGGGATGCCGATTCCACTGTCAACAACAGAGATGAAAATTTGTCCGCCTTCCTGCTTTGCCGTAACTGAAATTACCTTATTATTATTGCTTGAATATTGAATGGCATTATCTAATAAGATAATCATAATCTGCTCCATATGTTGTCTCGAAATGGTTATTTTCGGTAATCCGGAATCGACCTCCAAAAAAAAGTTGTAATCCGGATGGATGATTTCTAAGTTCTTTACCAATTGATCAAGTGTTTCTGTAATATCTGTTTTTTCGTCCTTTTTTAATCTTGGATGTTCTGCTCTAGTAACATGTAATAAGTCGTTGATTAACTTTTTTAACCTTTTCACTTCTTGGAGTGAAGCATCGAGAGATTCATCTAAGATAGCAGGATCCTTTTTACCCCATCTGTCCAGTAAGGATAGATGCCCCTCTAAAATCGACACTGGCGTCCTGAGTTCATGAGAGGCATCTTCGACAAATTGCTTCTGAAGCAAAAATGACTTTTCAATTTCATCCATCATTTCATTAAAAACATTGGTCAGAGCGGTTAATTCATCTTTTTGTTTATAACCATTCATTCTATCTTGAAAACCGGTTTGCTTTATCTGCTTCATCGCCTTAGCCAAGTCCCTTACAGGCTTTAGGAGCTGTTTTGCAAGTAAAAAACCGCTGATTGCGCTAAATACAATTGCTGCAATTCCAAATATGGTCATGACCAAAAAAAGATTCCCCATCATTCTTCGGTAATTATTTAAATGACGGACGATTTCGACGGTCCCTGAAAAGTTTTCTCCCTGAAACGGAGCTCTTGCAACAAAAGCCTCGTCTCCTTCAATCGAGACCTCCTGGGTGACCTGCTTTTTAGTAGGGGAAGCCTCTAAAACAGGAAATTCACCATTTTTATCTGAAACAAGAATATGCCCTTCTTGGTCATATATTCTAATTAATTGATCTTTATCATTCATTTTCCTTAAAAAGGATGAACTTTTCTTTATATCTCCACGGTTAGGCTTGTTTACCTTTGCATTATAAAAGGTTGTGATGTCATTCAGTGTTCGGTTGATCGCAATCTCTTCACGATTCAACATCCATTTGGAGACGGTATGATATTCTAAGAAACTAAATAGAAAGAAAGTAAAAAAAATAGCTGTGGAACAGCTTAACACTAGTTTAGTCTGCCAGCGAAGATGATTAAATTGACTGCTGATTTTCTTAATCATCGCATTACATATCCTATACCACGCACAGTATGAATATAATGACCTTCATCCGATTGCTCTTCTATTTTATTTCTTAAATAACGAACATAGACATCCACCACATTGGTTTCAACACCTGTACTATAGCCCCAAACCTTATTAAGGAGGACTTCCCTCGTTAGAACAATGTTAATATTACTCATGAAAGTAATGAGTAAGTCGTACTCCCTTTTTGTCAGACTAATAACTATTTCACCTTTTTTAACGACACAGGATTCAAGCTCAACAGAAAGATCTTTAAATACAAGAGTGGTAACATCATTAGATTGCAACGCCTCAACCCTTCTAAATAATGACCTCAATCTTGCTAATAACTCCTCGATTGCAAATGGTTTAATAATATAGTCATCTGCTCCGCTGTCAAGTCCTGAGACTCGATCGAGTACACTGTCTCGGGCAGTGATCATTATAATCGGGATGGTTTTATTGGTCTGTCTAATTCTTCGGCAAACCTCCATCCCATTTAATTCTGGCAGCAGTAAATCAAGTAAAATGGCATCCCAGCTCTCCGTTAGGGCTAATTGTAATCCAATGCGGCCATCTGCAGCTACCGTTGTATGATAGCCCTCATGCTGCATCTCTAGCTCGATAAATCTAGCCAAGCTTTTTTCATCTTCTATAATTAATAATTTGGACATACTCCCACACTCACATTATGTTTTTCTTTTTATTTTAACTGATGTTTATCTCGAATAAAATCAAAGACTGCATGGATAATCTCAATTGATTGGTATGATACGAGAGAAAGTGCAGTTAACGAAAAGAAGCCAACCATGATTACACGAAACCAAAACATGTTGTATTCCTCCTTTTTTCAACTGTTTAATCAATACCTTAAATTTAATTTGGTTTGGAGATTGTTATTTAAAGGATTATCATCATCTTACATGTCTATCTGGAAACTGCGATGAGAAGAAGATTAGAATTCCCTTAGAAAAGTTAGAAAAGTGCATGCGCCTTAGTCAGCCTAAGGCAAGCACAAGAAGCTAAGAAAAGCACACACCAAGACTGGCGTGTGCTTTCAACGAATTTGTTATGAAACATGGCTATTTGTTTCTATTAACGGAAGAAGAGATAATTCCTTTAGTTTAACCACAATCTGCTCAGCTGCATCAATTGGATTTTCAGCAAATATATCGATAAACTCACCAATATAGTCTTGTCTAGCGTGATCATACCTAGGATCATAATAGTGTTCAAGTAAAATTAAAATCATCTCATGATAATTTTTGTCTTGAAGTGTTTCGTTTAATTTTTTCCGTATATCGGTATCCTTTACCCTTTTTAATACTCTTTCAATGCCTAAAGATATTTTTTCGTCATACCATGGTTCTTGTTCATATGGCAGTACATACTCGGAAACAAGCTGCTTTACCCTTTGTTCGATTGGGGAATGAATATAAATATTAATTCCTTTAAATTTTACGTCCATTAATTTTTCAGGTTGAACCGCTTTTCCAATTCTTTTGCTTTCTGCCTCGACAAGGAAATAGTCGCTACCCGCAATCTCGGTTAGTCCTTTAAATAAAAGGGCATCGAAGGTCTTTTGATTATGACCTTCTCCGAGACCAATCGTACCGAAGATAGAACCGCGGTGACCCGCCATTTCTTCTAAATCGAGGACTGGATAACCCTTTTTCAGTAAGATTTTCAGAACCTCTGTTTTTCCTACACCTGTCATCCCATGAATGACAACCGATTTATCCGGTATCATCGATGGTATTTGTTCAAGAATTTGATGCCGATAGGCTTTATATCCCCCTACCAGTCGCCATGCATAAATGCCGGCAAACTCTAAAAAGGTAACAACCGCTTTGCTGCGCATCCCCCCGCGCCAGCAATGGACTACCAGCTCCCCATCTGTCTGATATGATTTTATCGTCTGTAAAAGGATAGGAATTTTAGGAGAAACAAACTCCATTGCTTTCCACTTAGCCTGCGCCTGCCCCTCTTGTTTATAGATCGTACCTATCACTTGACGTTCTTCATTCGTAAATAAAGGAATATTGATGGCGCCTGGAATAGCCCCATCTGCGAACTCAATCGGTGAACGTATATCAATGATGACTGGATCCTTTAGATTTAATAATTCTTCAACAGCTAATTCCTTCATCTATATTACGCCCCTAGCAAAAATTATCGTTGATAAATATCTTTAAAAACAAACAAAAACTTCCACTACTGGAAGTCTTTAAAAAAACGGATACATCATAAGAAAGTTTTTTTCTCATTATGATTATATACTTATTATAAAGAAGTTAATCGCTGCTATCAAGGAATTCAAATAGGATGTCTGGATTAAACAGTTCCTCTTTAAGCAAAATAAGGAATAAAAGGTCCACCTCCATCATAGAAGTAGACCTTTTTGGTATGGACTAAACCTTGGATTCCTGATGAATCACAGACATTAAATCTTCCATTTCATCAAGAGACCCTTGTTCAAATAGGTCGACAATTTTACTTCCAACGATGACCCCATCACAATAGTTGGTTATTTCTCGGATTTGTTCCTTACTTGAAATACCGAACCCCGCCATGACAGGGATATTACTTACTTCTTTAACCGAGGTTAAAAAGTTGGTTAGTTCAGCATCATACTCATTTCTTACACCCGTGATTCCTTTAACCGTAACGGTATATAAAAATCCTTTTCCCTTACTTGAAATCGATTTGATTCTATCAAGCGGGGTTGTCATGGTGACTAAACGAATTAATTCCACTTCGGCTTTCTCAAGCTCAGGAGCAATGATCGCCTCTTCCTCTATTGGCAGGTCAGGAATAATACAGCCATCCACACCCGCATTTTGAATGTCACGGACAAACTCTAGTATACCGTAGGAATAAATTGGATTTAAGTAGGTCATTAGTACAATAGGAATCGAAATGGTTTTTCTAGCCTTTTCAATCTCCCGAACAATTCCTCTTAGTGTGGTGCCGTTCGCGAGTGCCCTTAGACCGGCCCGCTGAATCGTCGGTCCATCTGCTACAGGATCAGAAAAAGGAACTCCTACCTCGACCGCAGTTGCACCAAACTTTTCAAGTAATGCTAGTTTGTCTCCGAGAGTCTGTAATCCTCCATCACCTGCCATTATGTAGGGAACGAAGGCTTTTTTATGATTTTCTTTTAGTACCGCAAAGGATTTTTCAATTCGATTCATGTTACTTTCTCCCCTCAAGTCTTGCTTTTACAGCATCTACATCCTTATCTCCGCGTCCGGATAAGCAAACCACAATATTTTCGTTCGAATTCATTTCACCTGCAAGTTTAATCGCGTAAGCAACCGCATGAGAACTCTCAAGTGCTGGGATGATTCCTTCAAGCTTTGATAAAAGTTGAAATGAATCAAGTGCCTCTTGATCCGTAATTGATACATAATTGGCCCTGCCGCTGTCTTTTAAATAGCTGTGTTCAGGTCCAACACCAGGATAATCAAGTCCTGCCGAAATGGAATGAGCCTCTTGAATTTGGCCATCTTCATTCTGTAATAAATACATTAAAGATCCATGAAGCACACCCGGCTTCCCTTTAGTTAAGGAAGCAGCATGAAACTCCGTTTCGACTCCTTGACCTGCAGCTTCTACCCCGTATAAACGAACACCTTCATCCTCGATAAAGGGATAAAACATTCCCATTGCATTACTTCCACCGCCGATACAAGCTACAACCGCATCTGGCAGGCTTCCATTTCTTGCAAAAAATTGTTCTTTAGTCTCCTTGCCGATCACGCTTTGAAAATCTCTGACCATCACTGGGAATGGATGTGGTCCCATTACAGATCCAAGTAAATAGTGTGTATCATCGACATTTGCCACCCAGTATCTTAACGCCTCATTTACAGCATCTTTAAGCGTGGCACTGCCTGAAGAAACCCCCACAACCTTTGCACCAAGCAGTTCCATTCGAAAGACATTTAACGCCTGACGTTTGATATCCTCCTCACCCATAAAAATGATACAATCGAGATTTAATAACGCACAAACCGTAGCAGTAGCTACACCATGCTGACCTGCACCTGTTTCTGCAACAACTCTTCTTTTTCCCATGCGGACGGCAAGCAAGGCCTGACCAATCGCATTGTTGATCTTATGGGCACCAGTATGGTTTAAGTCTTCTCTTTTCAGATAGATATTTGCCCCGCCGGCATGTTTGGTCAAGTTTTCTGCAAAATATAAGGGGGTCTCCCTGCCAACATATTCTTTTGCTAATCTAGCAATCTCAGCATGAAAAGCTGAATCCTTTTTTGCTTCTTCATAGGCATCATTTAATTCGATAACCGCCTTCATCAGTGTTTCGGGTACAAATCTGCCTCCGAATATTCCGAAATGCCCTTTTTCATTCGGTAATGTATAGGTGCTCATTTTGTTTTCCTCCAATTGGTAAAGATTTCACTGTTTCAATAAATGCTTTTATTTTCTCTAGATCTTTTACTCCGTTTGTTTCAACACCGGAACTTACATCAACCATATAAGGCTTAATAATCTTTACTGCTTCTGCTACATTCAAAAGATGCAATCCCCCTGCAAGGATTACTTTTTTTCCTTTGAGAGATAAAGGTTTTACTTGTCTCCAATCAAACGATGTTCCATTTCCACCTCGATACTTTCCTTTGGGGCCATCAAGCAGGAGATAATCGGCCGGGTAATGGACTAGGTCCGTTAAGGTTTCATTGCTCTCAAAGCTAATTGCTTTTACAACAGGTAGTGAAAGGGATTGGGAAAAGGCGGGAGGCTCCTCACCATGCAGTTGGATATGTGTTAATCCAACTGAAGATGCAATCCGTTCAATCTCTTCCTTTGTTTCATTGACAAACACACCAATCTTCATGACATGATCAGGTAGCTTTGAGACAATTTCCTTCGCTTGATTCGGCAAAATCTGTCGCTTACTTTCTGCAAAAACAAGTCCTATAGCATCGGCACCATAATCAACTGCCTTAAGAGCTGTATGGTGGTCCATTAGTCCACAAATTTTCACCTTGACACTCATCTATTAACACGCTCCTGAAGGGGAAGGCGGAGATTAGCGAATGATTGTTCCACATTTTGACTGACCATCAAGGCCTCACCTACTAAAATTCCATTTGCCCCAGCGTTTCGAACCCGGTCTGCATCCCGCTCCGTATGGATCCCGCTTTCACTGATTAAATAAGCTCCGGATTTTTTTACAATCGGGGCTAACTGTTCCGTTACTTCAAGCGAAACGGTAAATGTCTTCAGGTCCCGATTATTGACACCAATTAGCTTTGCACCTGTTTTCAAGGCTGTTTCTAATTCCGTTTGATTATGAACCTCCACCAATATCTCTAAACCTTTTTCTGTCGCGTAATGAAACAGTTTCTGTAAGCTGTGCTCATCTAATGCAGCTACGATTAACAAGATAATATTTGCACCATGGGCAGCAGCTACGTCAATTTGCAACGGACTAATAATAAAGTCCTTACAAAGAATCGGAAGATTTACCGTTTCACGAACTGCCTTCAAATCTGCAAATGACCCTTTAAAAAAGGTGGAATCCGTTAACACCGAAATGGCAGATGCACCAGCTTTTTCATAGATGGCAGTTTGTACTGACGGTTCTACACCATTATTAATTAAACCTTTTGAAGGTGAAGCTCGTTTATATTCCGCAATGATGGAGAGTTCCTTAGCGGTTTGAAGTTTTTCTATAAACGATCTCTTTGGATATATTAATTCTGGAATGATTTCTGCCCTATTTTGAAGGATTTGGACCTCTTTTTTCTTCTGTTCAATAATCCTGTCAAGTATTGTCTCCATATTAAATCGCCTCTCTCTGCCCTTTTCGTGATTTTTCGATTAAAGCTGTTAATTTTGCATAAGCGGCACCTGAATCAATGGTTTCCTTCGCTATCTCAATACCATTCACAATGGAATTGGCCTTTCCAGCTGTATAGATACCCATACCTGCGTTTAATAGAACGGTGTCTCGCGGGGCACCTTTTTCTCCCTTGAGTACTTTTAATAAAATCTCTCCGTTCTCCATCGAATCCCCGCCCTTTATTTCGCTATTATCATATTGCGGGAGATTTACATCTTCAGGAGTAAATATTTGACTAGTTATTTTTCCATCCTCTAACAGAGTATAATGATTTTCTCCTTGCAAAGAAGCTTCATCCATAAATCCTGCACCATTAATGACCACGGCTCTTTTACGACCCAATTTTTTGAGTACTTCTGCAAATACATGCAATAAATCCCTTCGACTAACACCTAACAATTGATAATCGAGTTCAATTGGATTTGTTAACGGACCAATATAATTAAAGACCGTTGGAATCTTCAATGCTTTACGTACCGTCATTACTTTCGATAATTTTGGATGAACGTGTGGAGCAAATAAGAAGGCGATCCCAATTTCATGAAGGATTTCCTCTGTTCTCTCTGATGGTAAATTCAGATTAATTCCCAGGTACTCAAGGACATCCGCACTTCCTGTTTTACTCGAGATACTTCTATTACCATGCTTTGCCACTGGAATTCCGGCACCAGCAATAACAAATGCAGAGGTAGTACTCACATTAAAGCTAGATGAACCGTCCCCGCCAGTCCCACAGTTATCCAGAACATTCGGAAATCTTCGGTTAAATCTTAGGGTGTTGCCCTTCATGGCTCTGACAATTCCAGCGATTTCGTCAACAGTCTCACCTTTAGATTTTAAACCCATTAAAAAGGCGGCGATCTCTGATTCAGAAACTTCTTCTCCTAGGATAAAATCAACTGCTTTTTCCATCTGCTCTTCAGAAAAGGACTGCTTTTCAGCTAATTGGAGTAGATAATTTTTCATTTTCCCTCATCCCTTCTATTTCGATTAAAAAGTTTTTTAGCATTTGTTTTCCATCCGGTGTTCCAATTGATTCAGGATGGAATTGCAGACCGTATACAGGATATTTCTTATGTCTTATTGCCATTACTTCATTGTCATCATTGGAATTGGCAACACACTCCAACTCTGCCGGCAAATTACTTTCTTCTAACGTTAAAGAATGGTAACGCATTACCTCTAATGGCGAAGGAAGGTTTGCAAATAATTCATTACCTTGATGGGTGATGTAAGACGTTTTCCCATGCTTAATATAATGCGCTCTTCTTACCTCAGTACCAAAAGCAGCACCAATCGCTTGATGGCCAAGACATATACCTAATATTGGTATCGATTTATGGAATGTTTGAATTAATTCAACACAAATCCCTGCTTCCTCTGGCCTCCCAGGTCCAGGGGACAAAATAATTGCTTTGGGATTCAACTGACTGATTTGCTCCATATTCAGCTGATTGTTCCGATATACGACAACCTTCTCACCCAACTCTCCAAGGTATTGATATAGATTAAACGTAAAAGAATCAAAATTATCAATTAATAAAATCATTTTTCACCCTCCAAAAAAGACCTCAGCTTATTTAAAGTTTCCTCATATTCTGACTCAGGGTTTGAATCGTGTACAATTCCTGCACCTGCCTGGATAATCGCTTCACCATCTTTGATAATCATGGTACGAATCGCCAGCGCAAAATCCATATTTCCGTTTACAGACACATAACCAACTGCGCCTGAATAAAGACCCCGTTTTGATTTTTCCAACTCGTTAATGATTTCCATTGCTCTAACCTTCGGTGCACCCGAAACCGTCCCTGCAGGCAGACAGGCCGCTAAAGCGTCCAATGCGGTTTTCTCTGGATGGAGCTTCCCGCTGACCTCTGATACTAAGTGAATTACATGGCGAAATTTCTCCACTGACATATATTTCTCGATTTGTACTGTTCCAAATTCACACACCTTGCCGAGATCATTTCTTCCAAGATCAACTAGCATTCGGTGTTCAGCAAGTTCCTTTTCATCGTGTAATAATTCCTGTTCAATCCTTTTATCCTCTTCAGCATTTGATCCTCTTCGTTTCGTTCCAGCAATCGGGTTTGAGATTACTGTGTTTCCACGCGTTTTGATTAAGCTTTCTGGTGACGATCCAATAACCGTGTATCCATTAAAATCAATATAAAACATATATGGAGTAGGATTTGAACTCCGGTGCTTGCGATAAAGAGTTAATGGGGTGCCTTGGAATGATGATTTCATTCGTCTAGATAGTACGACCTGAAAAATATCTCCTGCAAGAATATGTTCCTTTGCGGTTTCAACACTTTTAATAAACGCTTCTTTTGTTGTATCTGACTCAAAACCACTAAAAGAAATAGGTTCTTCCTCATCATAATAATTAGGTTCTTTTAATTCTTCGATCCTCTGCATGATTCTTTTTTCAATTAACATCGCGTTACTTCTATCTGAAAGCGGGAGCCCGCAAATCTTAACTTTTTCTTGGAGATGATCAAAAACAATGATCTCTTCAAAAAACATCAAGTGCACATCCGGCATATTTAAGCCATTGGGAAATTCTTCTCCAATTACTTCAAACTCTCTAATAATGTCGTATCCAACATACCCTACAGCCCCTCCTATAAACGGAAAGTCATAATCGTCTAATACTCCGTCAGGTAAAAGCTCTTTCATAATTTCTAAAGGGTTCCCTTTCACCGTTTGTTTTACGCCATCACGATAAACAATCTCGTTCACTTCGCCGCTTGAAATTAGTTCAAATGCAGGATCAGCTCCAATAAAGGAATACCTTCCTGTGTCATTGTATTTATGAGAACTCTCTAATAGAAATTTCTTTTTTCCGCTAATCTTTTGCAAGATGGAAATAGGAGTTAATGTGTCTCCTTTGATTTCACGGATTAAACAGTGATTTAATGTATTCATGTTACAACCCCTTTTCAAAAATAAAAAAATCGTCCTCTATACGCGCAGGAAAAATTGTGCGTATAGAGGACGATTCTTAGACCGTGGTGCCACCTCTCTTTAAAGCAGATTTCATTCTGCCTCCTTATTCGGATACAGAAGAATAATTGCGTTCTTCGATATCCTATCCTTTTAACGGAGGAAACCGGGCATCCCTACTAGGGTTCAAGACACCTCTCGCAAGTCCATTCCACAATTCATTCTTATCGGGCTTCCACCTGCCCCCGACTCTCTGGAAAGAAGTAAAGATTGTGTACTACTCTTGCTCAACGATTTAATGTTATACTTAGGCTTTTTTAATCTTGAATGTTGATTTCCGCTCCAGGCGGCTTCGCTCCAATCAACATGTGAAAAATCACCAATATCCTTTTAACAAAGCTATTATAAAAATACAAAAGGGCCTCCCATCCAAAAAGGACGGAAGACCCGTGGTGCCACCTTAATTAGCTAAATAAATAGCTCACTCTACCGATATCGAAGCCATGAGGCTTGAATATCTGTCTCTTGTAACGATGAGATCTTCGCCAAAGCCTACTGCCAATAAGGGTTCGGTTTGGAGGCTCGGAAGTCCATTCACTTAAACGTCTACACTGATTTGCACCAACCATCAGCTCTCTAAAGAATCCGTAGAAGTTACTACTCTTCGTCAACACCTATCTAATGTGCTTGTTGCTTATTATCCTATCCAATTTCAAAAAAAATGTCAAGTAATTATTTTTCAAAAATTCACAATTAACTATTTCATTTGATAACTGAAATGCCAGGATTTAATTTGCACACTTCCAATTAAAGGATACACTATATCTTGTTATTTTCAAAGGAAGTAGCTCATATTAAGATTAGCAATGAAGTTAAGCCAACATGTCTCTTCGGAGTAAAATAGTTGAGAGCATAAAATTGAAGGCGGGATAGAAGATTCATGGAACATATTGAACGATTAAGCCAAAAACAAAAGGCCGCAAAAAAGAAAAACTCGGCAGCAGGCCAAAAAAAGCAAAGTGAAATTGCTAAACAAAAGTGGGCAATCGTCTCGCTGTCTTCGATTCCTTTAGTGATGACTTTAGGAAATTCCATGTTAATTCCAGTTTTACCTTCTATGGAAAAAGAATTATCGATCACATCCTTTCAAACCAGTATGATTATTACAGTTTATTCGATTGTTGCAATTTTCTTAATTCCGGTCGCCGGATATATATCCGACCATATTGGCAGGAAAAAAGTGATTATCCCAAGTCTGCTTATTGCAGCAGTTGGAGGCTTAATTTCCTGGTGGGCCGCGTGGAAGTTGAACGATGCCTACTGGCTGATTTTAGTCGGCAGGGCCCTTCAGGGTGTAGGTGCTGCTGGGGCAATGCCCATTGTACTGCCCTTAGTAGGAGACATGTTTAAGGACGAAGATGATGTTAGCAGCTGTTTAGGACTAATAGAAACATCTAATACGTTGGGAAAGGTTTTAAGCCCGATACTCGGAGCTTTTCTTGCAGGATTTATTTGGTATTTACCTTTTTTTTCGATTCCAGTATTCTGTGCCATTTCAGTTATCTTAATGATCTTTCTTGTTAAATGCCCTAAAAGTAATGAAGAACCGATTCCATTCAAACAGTTTTTTATCAATGTTAAAAAAACTTTCACTGAAAAAGGTCGTTGGCTGTATGCCATCTTTTTTATTGGAGGTATACTTATGCTCGTTTTGTTTGGAATATTGTTTTACCTGTCCGAAACCTTTGAAAAAGAATATGGGATAAAGGATCTCAAAAAAGGTTTCTTTTTATCGCTACCGCTTGGTGCACTATGTTTAGCCTCTTTTATCAGTGGAAAGATCATTAAGAAAAATAAGGTATTAATGAAACGGATTACCTTGATTAGTATTATTATTGCAGCTATATCAATTGGGGCACTTTGGTTTTCGATTAAACTTTGGTATATGCTAACTATGTTTTTAATAACTGGAATAGGAATAGGGTTAAGTCTTCCTTGTTTAGATGCGTTAATTACCGAAGGAATTGAGAAAAAAGAGCGCGGCACGATTTCGTCGATTTACAGTTCAATGAGGTTTATTGGGGTTGCAGCGGGTCCGCCATTGATTGCAGTCCTTATGAAGTATGCGAGCCATTGGATTTTTATTGTACTGAGCAGCCTGAGTATTATTGCGGCAGTTGTTACCCTTTTCGCAATAAAACCCAAGGCAGATGCATAAAGAAGTGCTGGGGAAAACTCAGCACTTTTTTTGATTTTATATGCAAATTATTGGACATCAATTGTCGTCGTGCTATAATTTATGCATAATCATTAAAACATGCGGGTGTGGTTTAATGGTAGAATTTCAGCTTCCCAAGCTGACGGCGGGGGTTCGATTCCCCTCACCCGCTTTCCAATTGGAGAAGTACCCAAGTGGTTATAAGGGGGCGCACTCGAAATGCGTTAGGACGGGTAACCGTTGCGTGAGTTCGAATCTCATCTTCTCCTCCATACAATTGTTGTTATTTAAACACTTTTTTTAAGTGTTTTTTCTTTTTTTACGCAATGTAGAAAGAGTGCTGTAATTCAAACCACTTTTTTGGGTAATAACTGAAAATGTGTATAATAAGAAGGTCAATAAACTAATAAAGGATGATATGATTGAACATCACAGGCTATGAAGTAGAAAAATTAGAGGATCCTTTTGGATTACTTTCTGGAGAACGATACGAATTTTTTCTAGAACTAGTGGTAGATGAAGACGATGAATTATATTCTGAGAAAGGTGTCGGCTTAAAGTGTATTTATGTCCAGGAGGAAAACGGAGATAAATTAACTAGCTATCACTTTTTTGAACGCGGAACGGATCAGGTACTCGACTTTGAATTAGAGGAGGATGAAGAAGAGCTAGTCCTTTCTTATTGTAAGCTACATGCCAATGTAAACGAATAAAGACAGGGAGTAAGACTCCCTGTCTTTATTCGTTTACATAAAATTTTTACTATGATTATGAATCACTTGCAGTTCTTTCGTTGTTTGACTCATTTCACTTTTACAAATCGGGCAAAGTGGTACTTCACTGCTTTTAAAATTGTCCCGAATCCAGCACTTACATGTTTCAGAGGTACATTCCCAAATCTTTGTTTCTTCTAATTTAATTTCTTCATCATTTTTTCTGCCAAAAGCCAAAACGATCACTCCTTATAAGTAGTTATGACTGTTTTTGAACCATTACTTCCAACTATTATTCTCGTAAAACAATATATATAAAAAGGAGATGCTTACCCTTTTTTTGCATCCCCTTTTTTCTCCAAATGACATAATAAAAAAGACGTAACCCTACACGAAAGGTCAATAAAAATCCCCAACGTTCGTGCAGTTACGACCACTGAAAAAACTTAATCCCGAAGCCTTAAAACATAATCAAATTATATCACAATTTTGCCATTGAGTCAATTTTAAAAGGATGCAATAGCATGGTAAGAAGACCAATTGATTGACTTGGCCTTCTTAACGTTAATTAACTTCACAGCGTTCACTAGGCCTCTTTTTTAACTTTTGATGGTGCCTTTTTTCTTGGTGCTGCTGCCTTTTTTGGCTTAGCGATGTCAGCCGGCGATGCTTTAAGAGCCGTTGTTGGTATTTTACTTGGTTTTGTCCGATCAATCGATGCCTGCAAGGCAGCCATTAAATCTGTGACATTTGAGGCGACCTCTTTTGTACCAACGGTTACCGTTTCTTGACCCGCCCGCTTTGACTCAATTAGTTCTAATAAAGCAGTCCGATATTCATCCGTATATTTTTCAGGCTCAAATATAGTGGTTAATTGATCAATTAGCATTATCGCTGTTTCTAATTCTCTATCTGTTACTTTGTCCTCAGCTGGAACATTGGGAACGTCGCCCGCTTTCCGGACCTCGTCAGGATAATGAATAGTTTCCATTACTAATGTGTTTTCATATACGCGGATAACCGCCATTTGTTCCTTAGAACGAATAATAATTTTAGCCAATCCAACCTTTTGAGACTCTTTTAAAGCCCTCCGTAATAATGAGTACGCTTTACTGCCGCCCTCATTTGGGGACATATAATAGGTTCGATCAAAATAAATCGGGTCAATCTCTTCGATTTTTACGAAATCGATGATTTCTACAGCCTTTTCTTCATTTTCTTTTCGGAGCTTTTCTAATTCTTCATTATCAAGAACGACGAACTTTCCTTTCGTGTACTCATAGGCTTTAACAATATCTTCGGGTTTTACTTCTTCCTCACAGACTGTACAGATTTTTTCGTATTTAATTGGGGCATGACATTTATTATGCAGGGTTCGAAGCTTTATATCCTTATCTTCCGTTGCTGTATGGAGTTTAATGGGGATATTAACAAGTCCAAAACTAATACTTCCTTTCCACATCGTATGCATACGCTATTCTCCAATCTTTTTGTTTTATTATGTGACACCGGCTAACCTTCATTCCTAAAAAGATTTGGTAAAGGATGAAGTGTCTTTAAATGTCACAAACTAAACTAAAAAGCGAGGAAACGTTACCATGAAGCCAATGCTGCCAAGCTTAACCTTTGAACTTCCTGTACGGCCCAATTGGCAGTACGAGGTGAAATATGATGGATTCCGGGCCATGCTAACCTGGAACTCCCGGGGAATTGAATTGGTGAGTAGAAATGGCAAAGATTTATTAGTACAATTCCCTGAAATTAAAGAGTTTCTTTTGCGAAATGAAATCCTATTTACCTCATTTTTACCTTTACAGTTAGATGGAGAACTTGTCTATTTGGAAAACACACATAAGGCGAACTTTTCGGCGATACAAGTTCGAGGCAGGTTAAAATCAGAAAAAAAAATTTCTGAGCAATCAACCCGTTCCCCCTGTAGACTTATGGTTTTTGATGTATTGATGTTAAAAGGAAAAAAGCTCTTTGGAGAACCCTTTTATCATAGAAAAGAAGTATTGAAGGACTTTTTCCATAAAGCTGGGTTAAGCTTGGAATCTGATCCATATAACGCACAAATGCTCCAATACGTAAAAGCCTATGATGATTTTAATCAATTATGGGAGAAAGTGGTTTTATATGACGGGGAAGGAATTATTGCTAAATTTAAAAATAGTCTATGGGAAGAAGGCAAACGTACACAGCAATGGCTTAAATATAAGAACTGGAAGTATGTCAGCTGTTTTGTTACCTGCTATGAAAAAACAAACGGTTATTTTTATATTGGGGTCTATCAGGATGAAAATATTGTTCCAATTGGTCAAGTACTATTTGGCTTTAAACCGGAAGAAAAGAATGCCTTAAAGCAGACGATCAAACAAAATCCACTGAAAGAGGATGAACAATTAATTTATGTGGAGCCCGCCATCTGTATTGAGGTGAAATACTTGGAACTATACGACAATCAACTACGCGAACCACATTTTGACCGCTTTCGCTTTGATTTAAAACCGGTTGATTGTACTTATGACCGCTTTATGTTTGCCCAAAAAAACCTGCCGCAAGATTTAGAAATATCCCATCCTGATAAGCCCTTGTGGCATAATCACAATATTCAAAAGGCTGACTATATTCTTTACTTACGGGAAGTTTCACCCTATATGCTGCCTTTCTTACAGGATCGTCTGTTAACGGTTATTCGCTATCCACACGGAATGTTTGGGGAAGCCTTTTATCAAAAAAACTGTCCAGATTATGCACCAGAATTTGTACAAACAAAAGAGGATGAAGGAATTAATTACATTGTCTGCAATAACCTAAAAACACTTGTTTGGCTTGGAAATCAACTGGCCATTGAGTTCCATATCCCCTTTCAAACAGTAAAAAGCAAAGGTCCGAGTGAAATTGTCTTTGATTTGGACCCGCCATCAAAGGATGCATTCCATTTAGCCATAAAAGCCGCACTATTAATTAAAGAAGTACTAGACCAATTAAATCTTATTGGATATATAAAAACATCCGGTAATAAAGGGTTGCAAATTTATCTGCCTTTGCCAGAAAATGTCTACACCTATGATGACACCCGTTTATTTACTAGCTTTATTGCGGATTATCTGATATCAAAAGATCCTGATTCTTTTACCATTGAACGTCTGAAAAAAAATCGAGGCAACAGGCTATATGTTGATTATGTACAGCATTCTGAAGGGAAAACGATTGTTGCCCCCTATTCAATGAGAGGAAACGAGCATGCGGGTGTCGCCACGCCCCTCTATTGGGACGAAGTTAATGAAAATTTAGAGCTAGTCTCTTTTAATATGCAAAACGCTCTGAAACGAATTCGCAGTCAAGGAAATCCATTTGCGGATTATTTCTTAACCAAGTCAAACCAACCCTTTACGCCGGTCCTAGAATTTTTAAAAAACTCCGGTAAAAAAGGATAAGGCGATATGCCTTATCCTTTACAGGAATTGCTTTATGATTTTTTGAGCATCAGCTTGAAGCTTTTCATATGTCTCTTGTTCAGTAAGATCGCTTCGTGATGAAACGGAAAAATTAGCTTCTTCGATATTGACCTGTAGAGAAGCATGATAAAGATAAGTGGCATTTCCAATCAAATCGATGGTATAGGTGTCATCAAATTTATGAACGACGCACTGAACTTTACCACCATTGTTATAAACATTTATTACCTTTTCATACTCGTTCAATTCCGTTAAACATGTAACTAGTGAAGAAGCTGACATGGCAGTACCGCAGGCATTTGTAAAACCTACCCCTCGTTCAAAGGTTCGAACATAAATAGAGCCTTTCTCAAGTGGTTTGACAAAGCTGACATTTACACCGTCCGGGAATAACTCATTCGGACCATTCACTTGTTCACTTAACTGTTTTTGAATCTGATTTTGCAGCTGCTCTGTTTCTACAATCGAAATTAAATGCGGGTTTGGGACCGCTAAAGCAGTAAATCGTAACTCTTCAGATAATTCTTTAATTCTTTCATTGAAAAGGGTTGGTTTATTTAGGTTCAACGGCAGTGCCTTTAATTCAAATAGAACGGGAGAAATCTCCACCTGGTACGTGTGTACCTGTGGATAGATGTCCGCATGTTTACTAACCTTTAGGTTTGCTTTCATTGTTTCAATAACGGCTTCATTCATCCCTTTTAGTTCGCAAATATATCTTGCTACAAGACGAAGCCCATTTCCACACATAGAAGCTTCCGATCCGTCTGCATTAAAAACTCGCATTCTTCCATCAGCATGGCCGCTATTCATAACAAACAAAATTCCATCTGCCCCAAGCTGCGAGTCCCGATTACATAAAATCTTGGCAAGGTTTGCTCTTTCTTCTTCTGTAAATGTATAATGGTTAGATATTTCATCGATAAGGAGAAAATCATTTCCTGATCCATGGCCTTTAATTAAATCAATTTGCACTGTTTTACCCCCAGAATGATATGTTTTCATTATCATATCAAACATTATTCTGGAAAGAAACAAACTCACTCTATCTTTCAACGAAATATTCATTGATTAAAAACGACATTCTAAGCAGCTTGTCCTTTTCAGACAGACCTTCTTTTAACGAGAGAACAGGGGTATTGGCTTCCGGAAATACAGGACTC
>Ga0308175_100001035_pt1 | contig 18529 bp, 18 predicted proteins | sample PhyCR1_3_FD_203893 | JGI IMG/M metagenome (GOLD analysis project Ga0308175, IMG submission 203893) | Soil microbial communities from UC Gill Tract Community Farm, Albany, California, United States - DLSLS.C.R1 | ecosystem: Environmental > Terrestrial > Soil > Agricultural land | place: USA...
TTCTTGCGGGCGGTCGAGGACCACAGCAGCGGGACCAGGGCGTTGACGTCGGTGGGGACCCGCAGCCACGACGGGCCCCGCAGGGCACCGTCGGCATGGGCCCACCCGGCCTCGTGGGACGCAGGCACGACGGCCGCCGCTACATCCGCTCGGGGGCGGAGACCCCGAGCAGGCGGAGGCCGTTGGCGACCACCGTGCGCGTCGCCTCGACGAGCAGCAGCCGCGCGGCGTGGATCGGGGCCGGCTCCTCGTCGCCCATCGGCAGCACCCGGCAGGTGTCGTAGAACTTGTGGAACGTCGAGGCCGTCTCCTCCAGGTAGCGGGCCACCCGGTGCGGCTCCCGCAGCTGGGCGGCCGCCGCGACGACCCGCGGGAACTCGGCGAGGGCCCGGAGCAGGTCGCCCTCCTTCTCGTGCGAGAGCAGCGCCGGGTCGAACGCGTCGCCCGCGGCCGGGGCGAGCCCGAGGTCCGCGGCGTTGCGCAGGATCGCCGACAGCCGGGCGTGGGCGTACTGCACGTAGAAGACCGGGTTGTCGGACGCCTGCCGGGTCACCTGCTCCACGTCCAGGGTCAGCGGCGAGTCGGCGGGGTAGCGCGCCAGGGTGTAGCGCAGCGCGTCGACGCCGATCATCTCGACGAGCTCCTGCAGGGTCACGATCGCCCCGGCCCGCTTGCTGAGCCGCACCTCCTCGTCGCCGCGCATGATCTTGACGAGCTGGCCGATGAGCACCTCGATGTTGTGCTCGGGGTCGTCGCCGACGCAGGCCGCCATCGCCTTGAGCCGGCCGACGTAGCCGTGGTGGTCGGCGCCGAGCAGGTAGATGCACACGTCGAAGCCGCGCTCCCGCTTGTCGACGTAGTAGGCGGTGTCGGACGCGAAGTAGGTCAGCTCGCCGTTGCCCCGGACGAGGACCCGGTCCTTGTCGTCACCGAAGTCGGTGGTGCGCATCCACAGCGCCCCGTCGGCCTCGAAGAGGTGGCCCTGCTCGCGCAGCCGCTCCAGGCCGTGCGCGACCTTGTCCACCCCGGCGACCTGGTCGTGCAGGCTCCGCTCGGAGTACCAGACGTCGAAGTGCGTCTGGAACCCCTCCAGCTGCTCCTGCTGCTCGGCGAGCTGCAGCTTGTAGCCGGCCTCCCGGAACGCGGCGAGCCGTTCGCCCTCGGGCAGGTCGACGATGTGCGGGTTCTCCGCGACGATCTGCTCCGCGAGCTCGGCGATGTAGGCGCCGTGGTAGCCGTCGTCGGGCACCGGCAGCCCCAGGGCGACCGCCTCGAGGGACGCGCCGAACTTGTCCATCTGGTTGCCGCGGTCGTTGATGTAGAACTCGCGGGTGACCGAGGCGCCGGCGGCCTCGATGACCCGGGCGATGGCGTCGCCGACGACGGCCCACCGGGTGTGCCCGAGGTGGATCGGACCCGTGGGGTTGGCGGAGATGAACTCCACGTTGAACCGCTGGCCGGCGAGGACGTCGCTGCCGCCGTACGACGCGCCGGCGGCCACCACCTGCGCGGCGACCGCACCCTGCGCACCGGCCTCGACGCGGATGTTGAGGAACCCGGGCCCGGCGATGTCGACCGAGGCGATCCCGTCGGTCGCGCGCAGCTCGTCGGCCAGCAGGCCGGCCAGCTCCCGCGGCGGCATCCCGGCCTTCTTGGCCAGCTGGAGCGCGACGTTGGTGGCGTAGTCGCCGTGCTCCTTGCTCTTGGGACGCTCGACCACCACGGTGCCCGGCACCCCGTCGGCCAGGCGCAGCGCACCGCGGTCGGACAGGGCGGTCAGCGCGTGGACGATCGAGGCGGAGAGCTGTTCGGGAGTCACCGGTCCAGGGTATCGGCGGCCGTTCAGGCCTGCGTCCGGTGTCCGGTCGCGGCCAGCCGGGCGACCGTCGCGACCAGCTCGGCCGGCTCGAACGGCTTGGTGAGGTAGGCGTCCACCCCGACCGCCTCCCCTCGCTCCCGGTCGGCGGCCTGGGCCCGTCCGGTGACCATCACCACCGCCACGTCCGCCGTCGCCGGGTCGGCCCGCAGCCGGGCGCAGGTGGCGAGCCCGTCGAGGCGTGGCATCACCATGTCCAGGGTCACCACGTCCGGGCACCACCGTGCCGCGACCTCGAGCGCCTCCTGGCCGTCGACCGCGCGGCGCACGTCGTACCCCTCCAGCTCGAGGTTGACGGCGATCAGCTGGCGGATGGCCTCGGAGTCGTCGACGACCAGCACGCGGACCGGGTCGCTCCTCATGCCTGGCCCCCGATCGTCGGTCCTCGATGGTCATGTACGCTCGTCCCGCGCCATGAGCCCCCGTAGCTCAGGGGATAGAGCACCGCCCTCCGGAGGCGGGTGCGTAGGTTCGAATCCTACCGGGGGCGCCACTCCGAATCGGGGATAGAGCACCGCGCCAGTCGTCTCCCTGGAGGCGGGTGCGCCGGTTCGAGTCCTACCGGGGGCGCCACTCCGAATCGGGGATAGAGCACCGCGCCAGTCGTCTCCCTGGAGGCGGGTGCGCCGGTTCGAGTCCTACCGGGGGCGCCACTCGAAACCGCAGGTCAAAACGCGCCCCGGGGCCGAGGCCGACGGGTGGCTCAGCAGCCGTGGTTCAGCGTCGCGTCCTTGCGGGCGTCGTTCCCGAGCCGCCGGGCCTGGCCCAGGCTCGCGAACACCACGCTCGCTCCCCCGACGTAGCCGGTCGGGCCCTGCACCACGCAGCCCTTGAGCTTCCCGGGCTGGATACCGGTCACCGCCTGCGCGAGCCGGTACAGCTCGGAGGGCGCGAGGTCGGTGTCCATGTAGTTCACCGACGCCATCACGCCGCGCTCCATGAACCCCGGCTGCTGCTCGTGGGCGCGCACCCTGCGCAGGATGCTGCGCAGCAGCTCCTGCTGGTTCGCGGAGCGGTCGAAGTCACCGCGCGGCAGCGGGTGCCGCACCCGGCCGAAGATGAGCGCCTGGAACGGGTTGAGCCGGTTCTTCCCGCGGTGGTAGCCCTGCGGCCGCACCGGGTCGGAGAACGCGAACTTCGAGTACACGGTCACGCCGCCGATGGCGCGGACCATCCCCCGGAAGCCGAGGAAGCCGGTGGTGAACACGTAGTCGGGGCGCACGCCGACCATGCGGGCGACCGAGTCCGCCATCAGCTGCGGGCCGCCGAAGAACATCGACGCGTTGATCTTGTTGCGGCCGTGGCCCCTGATGTCGACGTAGGAGTCGCGCGGGACGCCGATCATCGTGCCGGCGCCGGTCTTGAGGTTCAGCCCGACGAGCTGGATCGCGTCGGCGCGGGTCCCGGTGAGCCGCTGGCCGGGCCGGGCGTCCGAGCCGAGGCAGAGCACCCACACCACGTCCCGGGGGTGGTCCACGGCCTGCGCCGTCTGGACTTTCACCAGGCTCGTGTCGGCGTGCCGCTCCGCGGCCGGGGGCATGACCAGGGCCGCGACGGCCAGCACGACCGCCAGCACGACGAGGCGGCGGGTCGGGAACCTCATCAGGAGTCACTCCTCGGGGTCTGCGAGCGGTGCAGGTCGTAGCCGAACACCGACCAGCCGTTGGACTTGTCGCGGGTCAGGAGCAGGCGGCCGGCCAGCCGGACCCGCTGCGCGGTCCGGTCGCCGCGTTCGACCACGAACACCAGGTCGACCTTGGCGGTGACGCCGGCGGCGACCTTGTACGGCGCGAGCACCGAGAGGTACGCCGTGCGGCGCGTCGCGCGGACCGACTCGGTCGAGGGGCCGAGCCGACGGTTCGTGAGCAGGTCCTGGTCGCGCCGGGCGTCGCGGGCCGCGCCGGGGGTGAACACGCCGAACGCGGCCCGGAAGTCCGTGCGCGGGTAGTCGCCTGCGAGGAACGCTCCGTCGACGTACGCGGACAGCGCCTTGCGGACGTTCGCCTCGAGGGCGGGCCGGCTCCGGTCCGGGAGCTTTCCGGACACTCGGGTCACCACGACCTTGAACGGGACCGACTCCGGCGCAGGCGGCGTCGAGGCCGTCGAAGGAGCCGTCGACGAGGCGGCGGCGGACGGTCTCGCGGCCGGTCCGGAGTGGTCGGTGCAGCCGCCGACGAGGGCGGCGGCGGCCACCAGCGCGGCCGCCGGGAGGGCTCGGGACAGCGGTCTCACACGGCTCGCCTCCGGGTCGTCGTGGGTCGTCCGGCGCGGGCGCTTCGTGACCCGCGCAACACCTGGCATCCAGGCGGCGATCCCGGCTGCGCCGAGTTGTCGCCAAGGTCTAGCCTGGTAGCCGTTCCCACCCTAGAGATTCATCACAGAAAACCATCGGAAGAGGCGATCCAGGCCGTGGCCGAGTCTTCGAAAGGCGCATCCCCCGTCGACAGCCCCGCGGACAGCGAGACGGACGACAACCCGCTCGCCGCGTTCGGCGCGAACGAGTGGCTCGTCGACGAGATGTACGAGCAGTACCAGCGTGACCCCGACAGCGTCGACAAGGTGTGGTGGGACTTCTTCGAGAACAACGCCCCGGACGGGAACCCCGGCGGCAACGGGAACGGCACCACCACGACCGCCGAGCCCCCGGCCCAGCCCACGTCCCAGCCCGCCTCCGAGGCGAAGCCGGCCCCGAAGACCCCGGTGAGGACCGCCCCGAGGACCGAGGCGAAGGCCGCCCCGAAGACCGAGACCGCCGCCAAGCCGGCGGCGCGGACCGAGTCCACCACCCCGGCCAAGCCGGTGGCCTCCCCCTCGGGCGACACCAGCCCCCGCGCGGACGCCCGGCCCTCGGCGCCGTCCACCGCCTCGCCGGTGCCCAAGGAGCCGGAGAAGCCGGCCGCGGCGGAGGCCTCCGACCAGCCGACCTACACCGTGCTGCGCGGCGCCCCGGCCCGCACCGTCCAGAACATGGACGTCAGCCTCACCGTGCCGACGGCCACCTCGGTGCGCTCGGTCCCGGTCAAGCTGCTCTGGGACAACCGGATCGTCATCAACAACCACCTCTCCCGCGCCCGCGGCGGCAAGGTGTCGTTCACGCACATCATCGGCTACGCGCTGGTCAAGGCGCTCAAGACGATGCCGGAGATGAACAACGGCTTCGACGTCATCGACGGCAAGCCGAACCTCATCACCCCCGCGCACATCAACCTCGGCCTCGCGATCGACCTGCCGAAGCCGGACGGCACCCGCCAGCTGCTGGTCCCCTCGATCAAGGCGGCCGAGTCGATGGACTTCGCGGCCTTCTGGACGGCCTACGAGGACATCGTGCGCAAGGCCCGCGGCAACAAGCTCGCGGTCAGCGACTTCCAGGGCACCACGATCAGCCTGACCAACCCCGGCACCATCGGCACCAACCACTCGGTGCCGCGGTTGATGAAGGGGCAGGGCACCATCATCGGCGTCGGGTCGATGGACTACCCGCCGGAGTACCAAGGCGCCTCCGAGGAGACCCTCACCCGCAACGCGGTCAGCAAGGTGATGACGCTGACCTCGACCTACGACCACCGGGTCATCCAGGGCGCGCAGTCCGGCGAGTTCCTCAAGCGCGTGCACGGCCTGCTGCTCGGCGAGGACGACTTCTACGACGAGATCTTCCGGGCGCTGCGGATCCCCTACGAGCCGATCCGCTGGGCCAAGGACATCTCGGCCAACCACGACGACGAGATCTCCAAGCAGGCCCGGATCCTCGAGCTGATCCACGCCTACCGCGTGCGCGGCCACATCATGGCCGACACCGACCCGCTGGAGTACCAGCAGCGCAGCCACCCCGACCTCGAGGTCGAGACGCACGGCCTGACGCTGTGGGACCTCGACCGCGAGTTCGCGACCGGGTCCTTCGGCGGCGAGGGCCGCCGGTTCATGAAGCTGCGCAACATCCTGGGCATCCTGCGCGACTCGTACTGCCGCACCGTCGGCATCGAGTACATGCACATCCAGGACCCCGAGCAGCGCCGCTGGATCCAGCAGCGCGTCGAGCAGCCGCACGTGAAGCCGCCCCGCGAGGAGCAGCTGCGGATCCTGCTCAAGCTCAACCAGGCCGAGGCCTTCGAGACCTTCCTGCAGACCAAGTTCGTCGGCCAGAAGCGCTTCAGCCTCGAGGGCGGCGAGACGACCGTCCCGCTGATCGACGAGATCTGCGAGGCGGCCGCCGAGGACGGCATGGACGAGGTCACGATCGGTATGGCGCACCGCGGCCGGCTGAACGTGCTCGCCAACATCGTCGGCAAGAAGTACAGCCAGATCTTCCGCGAGTTCGAGGGCAACATCGACCCGCGCACGGTGCAGGGCTCCGGCGACGAGAAGTACCACCTCGGCGCCGAGGGCGAGTTCGTCGCCGGCTCCAGCGCCAAGGTCAAGGTGTCGGTCGCCGCGAACCCGTCCCACCTCGAGGCGGTCGACCCGGTCCTCGAGGGGATCGCCCGCGCCAAGCAGGACGTGCTCAACAAGGGCGCGGCCTTCCCGGTGCTGCCGCTGCTGGTCCACGGTGACGCGGCCTTCGCCGGCCAGGGTGTCGTGGCCGAGACGCTGAACCTGTCCCAGCTGCGCGGCTACCGCACCGGCGGCACCATCCACGTGGTCGTCAACAACCAGGTCGGCTTCACCACCTCCCCCGCGTCCTCGCGCTCCTCGCTCTACTGCACGGACGTGGCCCGGATGGTGCAGGCGCCGATCTTCCACGTGAACGGCGACGACCCCGAGGCCTGCATCCGCGTCGCACGGCTCGCCTTCGAGTACCGCCAGGCGTTCAAGAAGGACGTCGTCATCGACCTCGTGTGCTACCGCCGCCGCGGTCACAACGAGGGCGACGACCCGTCGTACACCCAGCCGCTGATGTACGACCTCATCGAGCAGAAGCGCTCGGTCCGCAAGCTCTACACCGAGTCCCTGATCGGCCGTGGCGACATCACGGTCGAGGAGGCCGAGCAGGTGCTGCGCGACTACCAGCAGCAGCTCGAGCGGGTCTTCACCGAGGTCCGGGAGGCCAGCCAGACCCCCAAGGAGTGGACGACCGTCCCGGACTACCCGGAGAAGCGCGGCAACGACGAGACGACCGCGATCCCGATGGAGACCCTCAAGCGGATCTCCGACGCGCACGTGAACGCCCCCGAGGGCTTCACGGTGCACCCGAAGGTGCTGCCCCAGCTGCAGCGCCGGGCGGCCGCGATCGAGGACGGCCCGATCGACTGGGGCACCGGCGAGATCCTGGCGTTCGGCTCGCTGCTGATGGACGGCCGGCCGGTCCGGCTCTCCGGGCAGGACTCCCGCCGCGGCACGTTCGTCTCCCGGTTCGCGACGATCATCGACCGGCGCAACGCCGACGAGTGGACGCCGCTGGCCAACCTCTCCGAGGACCAGGCCCAGTTCTACGTCTACGACTCGCTGCTCTCGGAGTACGCCGTCCTCGGCTTCGAGTACGGCTACTCGGTCGCCCGCCCGGACGCGCTGGTGCTCTGGGAGGCGCAGTTCGGCGACTTCGTCAACGGCGCGCAGACGGTGATCGACGAGTTCATCACCTCCAGCCACACCAAGTGGCGCCAGCAGTCCGGCGTCGTGCTGCTGCTGCCGCACGGCTACGAGGGGCAGGGTCCCGACCACTCCTCCGCGCGCATCGAGCGGTTCCTGTCGATGGGCGCCGACGAGGCGTTCGTGGTGGCCCAGCCGTCGACCCCGGCGAGCTACTTCCACCTGCTGCGCAAGCACTCGCTCGGCGGGGAGCACCGGCCGCTGATCGTCTTCACCCCGAAGTCGATGCTCAAGCGCAAGGAGGCGGCCTCGCAGCCGCACGACTTCACCTCGGGCACCTTCCGCCCGGTCATCGGCGACGACACCGTCGACCCGGAGAGCGTGGAGAAGCTGCTGCTGTGCAGCGGCCGGATCACCTGGGACCTGATGGTCGAGCGCAAGAAGCGGGAGGGCGACACCCCGCGTACGGCGATCGCCCGCGTCGAGCAGCTCTACCCGCGGCCCGTCGCGGAGATCAAGGCCGAGCTCGCGAAGTACCCCAACCTCCGCGAGGTCCGCTGGGTGCAGGACGAGCCCGCCAACATGGGTCCGTGGCCGCACATGGCGCTCAACCTCACCCCGGAGCTGGACGGCATGCCGTTCTACCGGGTGTCGCGGCCCGAGTCGTCCTCGCCGTCGGTGGGCCAGCACTCGCGGCACATCGAGGAGCAGAAGGCGCTGATCCAGCAAGCCTTCAGCTGATGTACTTCACGGACCGCGGGCTCGAGGAGCTCGAGAAGCGCCGGGGTGACGAGGAGGTCACCCTGGCGTGGGTGGCCGACCGGCTCCAGGAGTTCGTCGACACCTTCCCGGAGTTCGAGGTGCCCGTCGAGCGGCTGGCCACCTGGCTGGCCCGGCTCGACGACCCCGACGACGAGTAGGCCGGGTGGCGCTCACCGACCGCCGCATCGTGCGCCGGGTCGTCGCGGGTGAGCACGCGCCCCGGGACCGCGACGAGTGGCCCGCCTCGATCCCGGCCGTGGCGGCGCTGCTCGACGACGGCCTCGACCTCGCGGCCGGGGTGACGCTGCTCGTCGGCGAGAACGGCAGCGGGAAGTCCACGATCGTCGAGGCGGTGGCCGCCGCCTTCGGGCTGTCCCCGGAGGGCGGGAGCGTGCACGCCCGGCACTCCACCCGGGCGTCGGAGTCGCCGCTGAGCGACTGGATCCGGCTGGAGCGCTCGCCCGGCGCCTCCCGCTGGGGATTCTTCCTGCGCGCCGAGACGATGCACGGCTTCTACACCTACCTCGAGGACCACGCCAGCGACCGGGACCCGGTCTTCCACGAGATGAGCCACGGCGAGTCGTTCCTGGAGATCCTGCGGACCCGCTTCGACTCCCCCGGCCTCTACTGCCTGGACGAGCCGGAGGCGGCGCTGTCGTTCTCGGCCCAGATCGCGCTCGTCGGCACCCTGCACGACCTGGCCGCGAGCGGCGCCCAGGTGCTCTGCGCCACGCACAGCCCGCTGCTCGCCGCGCTGCCCGGTGCGCAGATCCTCGAGGTCGGACCGTGGGGCATGCGTCGCACGTCGTACGACGACCTCGAGCTGGTCGCGCACTGGCGGAGGTACCTCGACTCACCGATGAGGTACCTGCGCCACGTCATCGACGACTAGACGTGTCTCGAGCGGATGCCAAGCCGGCGGGCGTGGCATGCGCCGAGCGCCGACAACGCCGCCGGCCGGGATGCGGGGCCGCGCACGCTTCGGCAGACGTGAAAGACACGCCCGCGCGGCCGGGGAGCCGGAACGCGAGCACCAGCACCACCAGGGACAGCAGCGCGCCGACTGCGAACGCCCAGCGCATCCCGCCGACCAGGGCGTCCACCGGGTCGGTGCCGCCGCGGACCAGGTCCGCGGACCGCCAGGACATCACGGCCACCACGGCCGCCGTACCCACGGCGGCGGCGACCTGCTGGAGGGCGCCGAGCAGCGAGCTGCCGTGGGAGTACAGGTGCGCCGGCAGCGCGCCCAGCCCGACCGTGAAGACCGGCGTGAAGACCGCGGCCAGGCTGACCATCAGCAGCACGTGGGCGGCCAGCACCAGCCACACCGACGTGCCGCGGTCGACCGTGGTCAGCGTGCCGAGCGCCGCGACGATCCCGACCGCGCCGGGCACCACCAGCGGGCGGCTGCCGTAGCGGTCGAACCAGCGGCCGACGCCCGGGCCCAGCAGGCCCATCACCAGGCCGCCGGGCATCACCAGCAGCCCGGTCTGCAGGGCATCGAGCCCGCGGACCTGCTGGAGGTAGAGCGGCAGCAGGATCATCGAGCCGAGCATCGCCATGAACGCGACCGCCATCAGCCCCAGGGACACGGTGTACGTCGGGTGGAGCAGCGTGCGCAGGTCCAGCAGCGGGCTGCCGGTGCGCTGCAGGACGAGCTGGCGCCGGACGAACAGGCCGACCGCGAGCAGACCCAGCCCGACCACGGCGTACGGCGGGACGGGCGACCCGTGGCCGGCGCCGAACCGGCTCAGGCCGTAGACGAAGCCGCCGAACCCGAGCGCCGAGAGCGCGACGCTGGGCCAGTCCACCGAACCGGCTGCCCTGCTCCCCTGGCCGGTCAGCCGGCGCAGCCCGAGGACGGACACCACGACGGCCACCGGCAGCACCAGGCCGAACAGCCAGCGCCACGAGAGCCACTGGAGCACCACCCCGGACACGGCCGGACCGAGCGCCGGGGCGACCGACATCGCCAGCGTGACGTTGCCCATGACCCGGCCGCGGTCGCGCTCGGGCACGACGGTCATCAGCGTGGTCATCAGCAGCGGCATCATCACCGCGGTGCCGCCGGCCTGGACGACCCGGGCGGCGAGCAGCACCGGGAACGCCGGCGCGACCGCCGCGAGGAGGGTGCCGGCGCAGAAGACGCCCATCGCGGTGGCGAACGCCCGGCGGGTGCTCACACGCTGGAGGAACCAGCCGGTGACCGGGATGACCACGGCCATGGTGAGCATGAACGCGGTGGACAGCCACTGCGCGGAGCGGGCCGTGACGTCGAGCTCGCCCATCAGCCGCGGGATGGCGTTCACCATGATCGTCTCGTTGAGGATCACCACGAAGGTCGCCAGCACCAGCCAGCGCAGCACGCCGTAGTCGGCGGCAGGGTCGCGTGCGGGCTCGGTGGCGGGCGTCGCCCGGTCGCAGAGGTCGGCCGTGGTCGTCATGCTCGTACCGACCCGGACCGGGGCCGGAACTCAGCGGGTGAAGACGACCTTTCCGAAGACGTCGCCCTGGGCCATGGCCGCGAAGCCCTGGTCGGCCTTGTCCATCGGCAGGACCTGGTCGATGACCGGCCGCACCCCGCTCACGTCGAGCAGCTCGGTCAGCGAGGCGAGCTCGGCGCGGGTGCCCATCGTGGAGCCGATGACCCGCAGCTGGAGGAAGAAGATCCGGGTCAGCTCGGCCTGGTCGGGGTTGTTGCCGCTGGTCGCGCCGGAGATCACCACGGTGCCGCCGGGGCGCAGCGACTTGATGCTGTGCGACCAGGTGGCCTTGCCGACGGTCTCCATCACCGCGTCGACCCGCTGCGGCAGCCGGGCACCGGACTCGAGCACCTCGTGGGCGCCGAGCTCCAGGGCCCGGGCCCGCTTGGACTCGTCGCGGCTGGTCGCGAAGACCCGGAGCCCGCCGGCCCGGCCGAGCGCGATCAGGGCGGTCGCCACACCGCCGCCGGCGCCCTGCACCAGCACGCTGTCCCCGGGCTTGAGCCCGCCCTGGACGAACAGCATCCGGTAGGCGGTGAGCCACGCCGTCGGCAGGCAGGCCGCCTCCTCGAAGCTGAGCGAGGCGGGCTTGGGCACCACGTTGCGCCGCGGCACCACCACCTTGTCGGCGAACGTGCCCTGGTAGCGCTCGCTGAGCAGCGACCGCTTCGGGTCGAGGGTCTCGTCGCCGGTCCAGGACGGGTCGCTGACCACCGCGTGCACGACGACCTCGTTGCCGTCCTCGTCGAGACCCGCGGCGTCGCAGCCGAGGATCATCGGCAGCGCCTCCTCCTTCAGGCCGACGCCACGCAAGGACCAGAGGTCGTGGTGGTTGAGCGAGGCGGCCTTCACGTCGACCGTGGTCCAGCCGCTCTCCGCGACCGGGTCGGGACGCTCGCCCAGCACCAGGCCGGACAGCGGTTCGTCGGTGGAGAAGGACTCGGCGTAGACGGCGAACATGCCTCCGACCCTACCGGCGGGCGACGCCGTCCTGGCGGGCCGCCTCGGCCACGGCGGCGGAGACGGCCGGGCCGACCCGCTCGTCGAAGGGCGACGGCACGATGTAGTCCTCGCGCACGTCGTCGCCGACGAGGCCGGCCAGCGCGTTGGCCGCGGCGAGCTTCATGTTCTCGGTGATCGCGGTGGCCCGGACGTCGAACGCGCCCCGGAAGATGCCGGGGAACGCGAGCACGTTGTTGATCTGGTTCGGGTAGTCCGAGCGGCCGGTCGCGACGACCCGGGCGTGGCGGTGGGCGACCTCGGGGTGCACCTCGGGCGTGGGGTTCGCGAGACCGAAGATCACCGCCTCGTCGGCCATCGTGGCCACCACCTCCTCGGGGACGTTGCCGCCGGAGACGCCGATGAAGACGTCCGCCCCCGTCAGGGCGTCGGCCAGGGAGCCGGTGCGTCCGGTCCGGTCGGCGGTGTCGCGTGCCAGCGACTCCTTCACGGGGGTCAGGTCGCCGCGGCTGGAGTTCAGCACGCCCCGCCGGTCGATGACGGCGAGGTCGGAGACGCCCGCGGCGAGCAGGATCCGGGCGACCGCGACGCCCGCGGCCCCGGCGCCGGAGATCACCACCCGCGCCTTCGCGATGTCGCGGCGGGTGAGCCGCAGCGCGCCCTCGAGCGCGGCGAGCGCCACCACCGCCGTACCGTGCTGGTCGTCGTGGAAGACCGGGATGTCCAGCAGGTCCTTGAGCCGCTGCTCGATCTCGAAGCAGCGCGGCGCGGAGATGTCCTCCAGGTTGATCCCGCCGAAGCTGGGCGCGAGTCGCGCGACGGTCTCGACGATCTCGTCGGTGTCCTTGGTGTTCAGGCAGATCGGGACCGCGTCGACCCCGCCGAACTGCTTGAACAGCACCGCCTTGCCCTCCATGACCGGCATCGCGGCCGACGGGCCGATGTCGCCGAGCCCCAGCACCGCGGTGCCGTCGGTGACCACCGCGACGGTGTTCGCGACCCAGGTGTAGTCGTCGACCAGCGCCGGGTCGGCGGCGATCGCCTCGCACACGCGGGCGACGCCTGGCGTGTAGGCCATGGACAGGTCGTCGGGGCCGGCCAGGGCGACGGTGGAGGCGATCTCCATCTTGCCGCCGAGGTGCAGGTCGAAGACCGGGTCGTCGGCGTGCTGCGCGACGGCGTCGGAGGACTCTGGGGTCTGGGGCATCGAGCCGATGCTAACGGTGCGCGGTGCTGCCGGCCCGGGTGCGTCTCACCAGCGGCCAGACCCGCGCCCGCACCACGGCCACGACGTCGCGCTGCGGGATGGCGCCGACCAGCCAGGAGTCCACGCCCTCGGCGGGGTTGTCCCGCTCGACCCACCAGCCGCCGTCACGCCGGCCCGTGGCCCGCTTCACCGCGACCACCCCGTCCGGCAGGCGTACGACGACCAGCCGACCCTCCCGCGGCACGGCGCCGTGCCGCACCAGCAGCCGGTCCCCTTCGTGCAGGGTGGGCTGCATGGAACGGCCCCGCACCACCGCGAAACCCCAGGTCGACAGCCAGGTGCGCATGCGCGAGTGAGGCATGGGTACACACATCCGATCTGTCGTGACGCCGCCAGGTGGCCCACCCGGATCCCGCACCGACGGCCCGGAGTAGTGTCGCAGGTGGCGTCATCACCACCTGACGAAAGGACCCGCATGTTCGCGCGACTCCTCGCTCCGACCCTCGAAGTTCAGGCCCACTGCGACCTGCCGTGCGGCGTCTACGACCCGGCCCAGGCACGCATCGAGGCCGAGTCCGTGAAGGCCATCATCGCCAAGCTGGCCGACAACGACGACCCGGACTTCCGGACGCGCGCCGTCCTCATCAAGGAGCAGCGGTCCGAGCTCGTCAAGCACCACCTCTGGGTGCTGTGGACCGACTACTTCAAGCCGCCGCACTTCGAGAAGTACCCCCAGCTGCACGGTCTGGTGAACGAGGCCACCAAGCTGGCCGGCGCCACCGGCACCAAGGGCTCGATGGACGCCAAGGTCGCGGACGATCTGCTCGCCAAGATCGACGAGATTGCGGAAATCTTCTGGGAGACCAAGAAGTCCTGACAGACTGCCGTCACCTCGGCGACACGGACCAGCAACGAACGACGCAGATGGGGTCGGGCGCGAGAGCGTCCGACCCCGCTGCGTGAGAGACGAAGGAAGCAAACGACGTGGGAGAGAACCACCCGGACGTGGAGCTCCGCATCCCGGCGGACAGCGCCTACCTCGCCGTGCTGCGCACCGCCACCGCCGGCCTGGCAGCCCGCCTCGACTTCACCCTCGACGACATCGAGGACCTGCGCATCGCCGTGGACGAGGCCTGCGCCATGGTGCTGCCCCAGGCACGCGAGAACTCCGACCTGACCTGCACCTTCGACCTCGCCGCCTCGAAGCTCACCGTCGCGGTGACCGCCGAGTGCGACGCGCCGCGCCCGCCGAACCGTGACGGGTTCGCCTGGACCGTGCTCGCGGCGCTCACCAACGAGGTCGCCGCCAAGGTCGACGGGGACAAGCTCACGGTGACCCTGGCGCGCGGCACCTCCGACCCGGAGTAGGCGTGCTAGGGGGTTCGCGCGCCACACACGGAGACCTGGCCCAGATGCGGGCCAGGTCCGCAGACCTGTTCGCGATGCTCCACGCCGACGGGGCCGGCGAGGCCCAGCGCAGCCTGTGCCGCGAGGAGCTGGTGCACCTGCACCTGCCGCTCGTCGAGCACTTCGCCCGGCGGTTCCTCAACCGCGGGGAGCCCTTCGACGACCTGCTCCAGGTCGGCACGATCGGGCTGATCAAGGCCATCGACCGTTTCGACACCGACCGCGGCGTGGAGTTCTCGACGTACGCCACCCCGACGATCGTCGGGGAGATCAAGCGGCACTTCCGGGACCGCGGCTGGGCGATCCGGGTGCCACGCCGGCTCCAGGAGCTGCGGCTGTCGATCACCGCGGCGACCGCCGAGCTGACCCAGCTGCACGGCCGCTCCCCCACGGTCTCCGAGCTGGCCGAGCGCCTCGGGGTCACCGACGAGGAGGTGATCGAGGGGCTGGAGTCCTCGAACGCCTACTCCACGCTCTCGCTCGACGCCCCGGACTCCAGCGACGACAGCGCGCTGTCGATGATCGACGTGATCGGCGGCGACGACGAGGCGCTCGAGCACGTGGAGAACCGCGAGACGATCAAGCCGCTGCTCGAGGCGTTGGACCCCCGCGAGAAGCACATCTTGACCCTGCGGTTCTTCCGCGGGATGACCCAGTCGCAGATCGCCGCCGAGATCGGCATCTCGCAGATGCACGTGTCCCGGCTGCTGGCCCGCACGCTCGAGCGGCTGCGGGACTCGCTGGAGGCCGAGTCCGTCCTGAGGGACTAGCCGGTCTGGTCCGCCTCGTCGGCGTGCGCCAGCGCGCGCAGGGACGCCGGGTGGAAGATCCCGGCCAGCACGGCCACCGCCACCAGGGTCAGCAGCACCGAGACCGGCTCGGTCGATCCCGACCGGAAGCTCCAGGCCACACCGAGCTGGATCAGCTGCGCCAGGACCACGGGCGCCCTCGTCCAGGACCGCAGCCGGCGCAGCTGCCAGCCGCACAGGCCGAGCCCGACGCCGTACACAGCGAAGAACAGCGACGTCGTGAGGCCCATCGTGAGCTTGCTGGTCTGGACCGAGCGCAGCTCCACCACCGCGAGCACCACGAGCAGCAGCGCCTCCAGCAGGACCAGCGCGACGGCGACCGTCAGCGGCAGTGGCACGCGGGCGCGGTCGGGGCTCGGCAGCGGCGGCGGGGCGGGGTGCGTCACGGGAGCCGATGGTACGGGCGCAAAAACGACGACGCGCACGGGCCGCGACCCTGGGAAACCGGCATCCGGTCCGTTATTGTCGAGGGCTGTGACCAACGTGACGGCCACAAAGGGTTGATCACGCTTCGTAACCTTGCGACGCTTGTCATCGGTCACCAGGCGTACGCACCTGTCACGACGGTGGCCGCGCCCCTACTCCCAGCCTCGACCAGGCGGGACCCGGGCCCAGACCTCGTGAAAGCGTTCACAACTCGGGGGACGCAAACACGTGTCAAGACCATGTGACCGGGTAACCCCTCCGGTCACGTCCCGAATGTAGAAGGAGTCGTCCGCCATGGATTGGCGCCACCGCTCTGCGTGCCTCGACGAGGACCCGGAGCTGTTCTTCCCGATCGGCAACACCGGTCCCGCCATCCTCCAGATCGAGGAGGCCAAGCAGGTGTGCCGTCGCTGCGACGTCCGCGAGCAGTGCCTCGCCTGGGCGCTCGAGGCCGGGCAGGACCACGGCGTCTGGGGCGGCATGAGCGAGGACGAGCGTCGCGCGCTCAAGCGTCGCAACGCCCGGGCGAAGGTGCGGACCGCCTGACTCAACCCACCGGGATGTCGAGGACGACCCGGGTGCCGCCCCCCGGGCGGGCCGCCATCTCCAGCTGACCGTCGAGCTCGGACTCGACCAGCGTCCGCACGATGGAGAGGCCCAGGCTCGTCGAGCCGTCCAGGTCGAACCCCTCCGGCAGCCCCACCCCGTCGTCGTCGACGGTGACCCGCAGCCGGCCGACCAGCCGCTGGACGGTCAGCTCGACGGTCCCCTCCCCGTCCTTGAAGCCGTGCTCCACGGCGTTCTGGAGCACCTCGGTGAGCACCATCGCCAGCGGCGTCGCCACCTCGGCGGTCAGGGTCCCGAAGCTGCCGACCCGGACGGTGTGCACCGACGCCCCCGTCGAGGAGACCTCCGCGACCATCACCCGCAGCCGGTCCGCGACGTCGTCGAAGTCCACGAACTCGTCGAACGCCTGGCTCAGCGTGTCGTGCACGATCGCGATCGAGCCCACCCGGCGGACCGCCTCCTCGAGCGCCTCCCGCCCCTCCGGTAGGTCGATCCGGCGCGCCTGCAGCCGCAGCAGCGCCGCGACGGTCTGCAGGTTGTTCTTCACCCGGTGGTGGATCTCCCGGATGGTGGCGTCCTTGGTGACCAGCTCCCGGTCGCGGCGCCGCAGATCCGTCACGTCCCGCAGCAGCACCAGCGCGCCGATGTGCTCCCCCTTCGGGCGCAGCGGGATGGCCCGCAGGATCAAGGTGGTGTCCTCGGTCCCGGTCTCGATGTCGCGGGCCGACGTACCGCCGAGCACCGCGCTGAGCGTCTCCTCGTCCGGCCGCCGCGCCGGTGGCACCAGGGACCGGGTCGTCTCGGCCAGCAGCAGCCCGGTCAGGTCGGCCGACAGCCCGAGCCGCCGGTAGACCGACAGCGCGTTCGGGCTCGCGTAGGTCACCCGGCCGGCGGCGTCGATGCGCAGGAAGCCGTCCCCGACCCGCGGCGAGTCCGCGTGGTCGGAGCGCTGCCCCGGGACCGGGAAGTAGCCCGCGGCGATCATCTGGGTCAGGTCGGTGGCCGTCTGCAGGTAGGACAGCTCGAGGCGGCTGGGCGTGCGCACCCCCAGCAGGTTGGTGTTGCGGGCGATGATCCCCAGGATCCGGTCGCCGCGACGGACCGGGATCGCCTCCACCCGCACCGGGATGTCGTCGCGCCACTCCGGGTCACCCTCCCGGGCCACCCGCTGGTGCTCGTGCGCGGAGTCGATCAGAGGCCGGCGCCCCTTGGGCACGAACGCGCCGACCAGGTCGTCGACGTAGGCCGTCGGACCCGTCGTGGGCCGCATCTGCGCCACCGCCCAGTAGCCGTTGCCCTCCCGGTCCGGCAGCCAGAGGACCAGGTCCGCGAACGACAGGTCCGCGATGATCTGCCAGTCCGCGAGCAGCAGCTGGAGCCACGCGACGTCGTCCGCGTCGAGGTCGGTGTGGGCCCGGACGAGCTCCTGGAGCGACGGCACGCAGGTCAGCATAGGAGGGCCCGCCCGCGCGGCCCGCCGCCGCACGGCAGTGGCAGGATGGCCGCCATGGAGTCGGCGTTCTGGGACCGCGTCGTGGCCGAGGGCCACAAGGTCCCCGCTGACCGGCCGCTGGCCGAGCTGACCGCCGAGCTCACCACGATGCTGGGCTCGGCCGATCCCTACCTGCGCGACGAGATCGCCTTCCCGACGCTGGCCACCTGGGTCTGCGACGGCGTCTACGACGACCTGCTCGAGGGCCTCGGGGACGGGATGACCGCGGGTCTCGTCGTCGGCATCGGCGAGCAGGGCACGGACACGGTGTTCCGGCGCAGCTTCTCGGCGCTGGTCCTCGCGCAGTGCATCGAGCGCGCGACGGCCCTGTCCACCTCCGGCCAGGGCGTGGCCGACGAGACCGTGCTGCGCTGGGGCGACCGGGTCGCCGGCTGGCTGGTGCGCGAGCGGGACCTGCGCGGCTACGTCCCCGGCAAGGGCTGGGCGCACGCCGTGGCCCACGGTGCCGACGCCCTCGGCGTGCTGGCCGAGGCTCCGCAGATGGGGCGCCTGGAGCTGACGGTGCTCCTCGACGTGATCGCCGACCGCCTGCTCGTGCCCACCCGGGCCCGCTTCGTGCACGCCGAGGACGACCGGCTCGCGGCGGCCACCATGCGGATCCTGCGCCGGGACGTGGTCGGCCTGGAGGTGCTCGAGCCGTGGGTGGCCCGGCTGGCCGCCCGGTCGAGCCCCACCGACGAACCCGCCGGCGACCCGTTCGAGGTGACCGGCAACGTGCAGGCGTACCTGCGCGCGCTGCACCTCCAGGTGGCGTTGGCGCCGCGCCCGCCGGCCTGTCGCGCGGACCTGATGCTGGTCCTGATCGCCGAGCTCAAGAAGGCGAACCCGTACTTCCTGGTCTGAGCCCCGTCCACGCGGCCAGTCCACTTCCGTAATGCCGCCGATGTGGTTACCGTCACCCCGTCGTTGCTACTCGGAGGTGGATCGCAACATGTCGGAACCGAACACCCGCCGCACGAGCGGGGCCTGGGCGGTCGTGGCGGTGCTCCTCGCCGT
>Ga0308175_100001036_pt1 | contig 18527 bp, 12 predicted proteins | sample PhyCR1_3_FD_203893 | JGI IMG/M metagenome (GOLD analysis project Ga0308175, IMG submission 203893) | Soil microbial communities from UC Gill Tract Community Farm, Albany, California, United States - DLSLS.C.R1 | ecosystem: Environmental > Terrestrial > Soil > Agricultural land | place: USA...
ACCCGATGGTGTCCGTTCAGCCTCGCTCCGGCGTCGCGGCAGACCGGCACGATGTAGCCGTGCACGAAGAAGACGCCGAAGCTGACGGTCGCAAGGTCACCGAGTATCCGATCGACGACCCGCTTGACGACACCCGCGCGCCGGTCGAGCCCGATCTGCTCGGCGCCCCAGAACGCGTACAGCAGAACTACCGAGACCACCATCTTTTGGACGTAGTTCAGCCACATCGGCGAATTCGGCTCAAGCCGCATCTGCCAGGCCGCCAAGGCAAGCGCGGCAAATGCAAGCGCCGGCGCGCCGTAGTTCATGGTCCCGAATGCCCGCCCGTGGTGGTGGCTAACGCACATGCCGAGGAGGTACACGGGCACGTAATGTACCGCGTTGACCCACGGGAACTCGCCGCGGCTGCAAATGCAGCCGACGACCGTCAGCGGCAGGATCAGCCAGTGGAGCCGCGGGTGGCGGTCCCACCAGACCAGCAGCGGCGCGGCGACGTAGAACAGCGCGATCATCGGAATGAACCAGAACGGCGCCAGGTGGGTTCCGGTCGCGAGAAAGACGGCCGGACGCAACAGCGGCGCGAAGTGGTACACGTAGTCGGGCGCGTGCGGCCGCCGCGAAATCCACGTGAACATCACCAGCGCCGGCACCGACCAGACCAGGTACGGGACGATTACGTTGCACAGCTTACTATGGATAAACCGCGCCGGGCGGAACTTGTGACTGTTGTGCTGAAACAGGAAACCGGCGATGAACACGAACAGCACCGAACCGTTCCCCAGTGCGGCGAGCAACGCCGCCCCCAACCGCGGGGAACCGGACCAATCGAATGCCGTAGCAATGGATCGCAACTATGAACAGGATCGCCAGGCCGCGGAAGCTGTGGACGTAGTCGAGAAACGCGCGGGAGGCTGCCGGAGCGGCCTCCGACTGCGGCGCAACCTCTACCAGCGCCGCCACGTCGGACCGAACGCTTTCGACGCCGACCGAATAGGGCTTTTGTCGTGTGCGCGGTCGCGCAACCAGCGCCCCCGCGGGCGTGGTCGGAACGTCGAGCATTGTTGGCGCATCCTGAGACATACGCGGTCTAGCGCCGGCGTAACCGGCAATGCGAGAACCTCAGTTCCCTTGTGGCCTATTGATCTAGTGGCGACAGAAACCCTCAAATCCCAAATCGGCTTGCCCAAGCCGCGGCGTGATACCGCCCGGATTATGGGCGAGAATCACCCTCGCCCCTAATACGGGCGGGGATCGTATTTGTTTGTGGCAAGGTTCTATAATTCAGCCGGCGAGAGTATTGCGAGGGAGTTATCTGCCATTGACCGGACGCGTGGCGGCGCCGGAGCGTGGCCGCAGATAATCCAGAGCGCCCCCGAGCGTATCGACCACCCCCGGACGGTCCTCCCTGAACTGGCTGAACGGGAACAGAAACACCTCGCGCGACTCGCACGTCGCCAGTAATCCGTCCAGCGCCGTCCCCCCCGCCCGGATCCCCGGCGGCACGAAGCAGATCGCCTCCATGTGCGGGTGCGTGAACGAGATCGAGGTCGGCCGGTTCTTCGGATCACAGGCCTTGGCCGGGTCGCCGTCCACGCGAAACAGGTACGGTCCCGTGTACGTCACCACCGCCAGCCGACTGCCGTCCGGTGAGAGGTCGGCCCCCGTGACCGGCGATCGAATCGGCACCCGCCCTACTTCCTGGAGCGTGAACGGCCGGTCCTGCCGATCCACCAGGGGAAACCGGTACATCGTCGCGGCCCGCATGTCCAGGTGCTTTGAAATCACGTACCCATAGCCGCGCCAGACGAACAGCGCTTCGCAATCGAACGGGGCACCCGGGAATCGAAGCTGCCACGTTCGATCCACCGGCAACGGATTATCCGCCGCCTTCGCGCCCGGCGTCACGTCCGGCTCGCTCACGCGATAGACGGCGATCCGGTCGAACCGGCAGTTGTTGTTCCCGGTTTCGGAAATGTAGAGGTGACGCTGATCGTCAATGGAGATGTCTTCCCAGTCACGATTGGTGGCCCGTACGGGGAATTCCGCCAGGAGCTTGCCGGTCGCGGTGATGGCGTACAAGACCGGTGGATTCCCCGAATCGTTATGAGTCCAGAAAACCCCCGGCTGCGCGCGGCTCGCCACAACCCCCGAAGACTCCCCCAGCGGTTCGTACTCAATCCCGCCCAGCCGGATGACGGGCTGATCCGGGCGCGTGGACGGCGCCGGCCCGGCCGCCAGAGCAGCCGACCCGAAGGCCAGAAGGCCCAGGATTACCGCCCGCATGGGTGTCGCGCATCTCATCAAACTTTCAGCTTTACCGCGTTAAGGTTGTTAGGATCGTTGCGTCGGCGTTAAGATGCGGTAGCGCGATACGGGGTAAAGCCGGCGGCGGTCGATTCCACCGCACAACGCGGGACGAGGCGCAATGTCCGATTCGATGCCCACTGGCTCGGGGGTTCGGCCGGCGGCGCCCTCCACGGGACGCCCGACCCGGCCGCTTCCGCGCCTGCCCGAAATCGGGCAATCGGAGGCTTGGTACAGCAAGCACATCCACCAGGCCGAGGCGGATGGCGACAACTGCGCCCGCGAGGCCTACAAGGTCGGCCAGTATATCACCCTCGCGCTGGACCCCCACCTCACGTGGGAAGAGAAGCTGAAGTATTTTCACCACGCGCTCAAGCGGCACTGCACGCCGCCGGCCTCGGCCGAGGAGCCGGTCGCCACCTTCTATTGGAAGCTCGCCGAAATGGTCCGCCAGTATTGCGGCCAGGAGGCACTGCGGCTTGCCAGCGCCCAGGACGACGTCTTCGCCACGCGACTGGGCCTGGGCGCCTCGCGGGAGGAACTCGAGGACGAGGCGGAGGAGTTTTTCACGCAGCTCGTTCCCGCCGGCGAACAGTGCCCCGCCTGGTTCAGCGACCAGGACTACTCGCAGCTTAAAATGATCCGCGACCAGTGGATCTGACCCGCCGCTGCTTCACCCGGTCCCGCCGCACATTATCGGGCCTCCGCAACCGTTTTAACCGTGCAGCCCGTCCCACCGGCACGGTTTACGCGCCGCCCGTTCACTGGCACGCCAAATCCGCCGATGACATGACCGGGAGTGTTCATCCATTATGACTCGGCCGTGGTCGGACTGACCGCCGGCGTGGCACCGAAAAACTGAGAGAGGTCCGTTCGATGGCTCAGGACAGTTACCGGTCGCAATTGGTTGAAAAGCGGCGCCAGCAGCTCCTGGAGATCGTTTCGGGCCTGCAAATCCTGCCGACGACGATCGGCGTCCCCATGCGCGTCCTCCAGCTTCAGCGCAGCGGCTCGGCCAGCGCCGCCGATTTCAGCGAGGCCCTCGCCGCCGACCCAGGCTTGTGCACCAAGGTCCTGCGCCTGGCCAATTCCGCGTCCTTCGCCCGGAGCAAGGCGACGACCAAAGTATCCGACGCCGTGGCCGCGATCGGCCTGAAAAATCTACTGTCGCTGGTGTTCGGACTTTCGATCGGCGGCATCTTCAACAAGCTGTCGCTGCCGCCGGCGGAGAAAAGCCTGCTCTGGCGCGCCTCGCTGCTCAAGGCGATCGCCGCCCGCGAGTACGCCCTGCGCCACTCGCCGGAGCTGGCCGAGGAGGCGTTCATCTGCGGCATGGTGCAGGACCTGGCGCTGCCGGTCCTTTACGCCGCCGACCGCTCCGCCTGGCCGGAACTGGCCAGCATCCTCGAGATGGAGGACGACGCACGCGCCGAACGCGAACGCGCGATGAACGGCATTGACCACGCGAAGCTCGGCCAGCTCGTCGCCGTCCAGATGGGGCTCCCCGGCCTCTACCAGTTCGCCACCGGCAATCACCACGACGGCACCCAGGGTCTGGCGGCGTTGGGCAACGGCCGCGTCGCCGAAGCGCTGCACCTCGCCGCCGCGTTGCCGCACCGGCTGACGCAGGTCGGCAAGTCGGCCTTCGCACGCTTCTGCGCCCGCCTGCCCGCCGACCGCGCCAGCGGCGTCGTCAAGCCCGACCCCGAGCTGATCAAGGCGATCGTCGAAAAGTACAACGCGATGCTCGGCCTGCTCGGCGAGTCCGACGAGTCCAGCTCGGCATTCAAGCAGTTCCTCCAGGCGATGGGCACCGAGGTCGCCCAATGCCTCGAGCAGGCCATCATCGAATCCAATTCCACGATCTCCAGCCTCAAATCGCGGGAGAGCGAGCTGGAAGGGAAGATCGGCACGCTGAAGGAACAGGCGATCCAGTCCGACTACGACGCCCTCACCAAGGTGCTCAACCGCCGCGGATTCGTCTCCCGCGCGGCCCGGCTGCTGGCGCTGGCGCGCGAGTACCAGGCCGGCGTGGCCATGGGGTTTGTGGACCTCGACGACTTCAAGGCCATCAACGACAAGCTCGGCCACGCGCTCGGCGACGCCGCCCTCCAGGGTGTTGCGGCGCGGCTGTCGGAAGCGATCCGCGGACGCGGGCTTGTCGGCCGGCTCGGCGGCGACGAGTTCGCCTTCATGACCATTTCCAACGCCGCCGGCGCACACACCCCCGCCGTCGGCGACCAGGTGATGGCCAAGGAAGCCGAGCGCCTCATGGGCGCCCTGGCTAACCTCTCGGTCTCAGGCGCCGAGGGCAAGCGGAGCCTGACGACCAGCATTGGCCTGATCTGGGTCGGCGTCCCCTCACCCCAGCAGACGGTCGAGGAAGTCGTCAAGGGCGCCGACGAGCTGATGTACGCCGCCAAGCGCTCCGGCAAGGCCAAGTGCGTCTTCGGCCACCTGACGCCTTCGAGAGCGACCGCGCCGGCAGCCGCCCAGCCCCAGGCCCCAACCCCCGCGCCCGCCGCGGCGTAAAATCGCTATTTGTCCGACCACACCGGCGGCGGGGTAATCTCCTCCGCCGGCCGCGGTCCGACGTCCTTCCGCCCGCTCCCCGCCAGCCGGCTGATCGCGCGCACGCTCATGTCGTGTTCGCACAATAACTGGCAGCTCAACCTTAACCCCGCCTGCCCGATCAGCCCCCGCTGAGTCAGGACCGCCTTCTCCGCCTCGGTCATTTTTTCAGGCTCGCCGGAGACGAACTGCACCCGGCACGTGGTGCACCTCGCGTTGCCGCCGCAGGCGTGCAACTGGTCCACCTTCGCATCATCCTCCAGCGCCAGCACCAAGCGCTTGCCGTCCGGAACGTCAACCGAAACCACGCCTTCGACCGTCAGCTTCGGCATGCGAACCTCCTGTCGCCTCCCCCTCGCGTCCGTCCGCCGGCAGCTTAGCGTTCAGATGAGTTTTTCCGCAATCTGCACCGCGTTGGAGGCCGCCCCCTTGCGCACCTGGTCGCCGCTGACGAAGATGTCGATGCCGCGACCGTCCTCCCGGCTGATGTCCTGCCGGATGCGGCCGACCAGCACGTCGTCCTGGCCGCTCGCCTCGGCCGGCATGGGGAAGTGGTTGCGCTCGGGGTCGTCCACGATCTTCACGCCCGGCGCCCGGGACAGGATCTCTTTCACCTGCGCCGGCGTCGTCGGGCGCTCGAACTCGAGGTTGATGGATTCGCTGTGCGCCCGCGGCACCGGCACGCGAACGCAGGTCGCGGTCACCATCATCCGCGGGTCGCCGAAGATTTTCCGCGTCTCGTTCACCATCTTGTTCTCCTCCTCGTTGTAGCCGTTCTCGGCGACTTTCGAGTTGTGGCAGAACAAGTTGTTCACAATGGCGTGCGGGAACTTCTCCTTCTTGACCTCCTGCCCGGCGGCGTACGCCTTGATCTGCGCGTCCAGCTCGTACAGCCCCCACGCCCCGGCGCCGCTGACGGCCTGGTAGGTGCTGACGATGATGCGCTTCACCCGGTTGGCCTTGTGAAGCGGCCACACGGGCACGTTCATGATGATCGTCGAGCAGTTGGGGTTGGCGATCAGCCCGTTGTGCTTGTGAATCTGCTCGGGGTTGACCTCCGGCACCACGAGGGGCACGCCGTCCTTCATTCGGAAGGCGCTGGTGTTATCCACGACGACCGCGCCGGCGGCAACGGCGGCCGGCGCGAACTCCTTGCTGACGCTGCCGCCCGCCGAGAAGAAAGCGATCTCCACGCCTTTGAAGCTGTCCCTGGTCAGCTCCTCGACCGTGTACTCTTTGCCGGCGAACGTGACCTTCTTTCCCGCGCTCTTGGCCGAGGCAAGCAGCTTCAGGTTCTTGATGGGGAACTTGCGCTCGGCCAGCACGATCAGGAATTCCTGCCCGACGGCCCCGGTAGCGCCCACGATCGCGACGTTCACGGCCATATCACACGCTCCAACGGCTCATCACGATGAGCGAACAACACGAAGCCCCGGAGGAGAATCCGGGGCTTTTCCTCACCAATGTTAGTCTCCCCCGATCGACGCCGGCGTATTGTCTCACATCCCTGCGGTGTTTCAAGCCCGCACTGGTTCGCTATTGGTTCGACTTAAGCGCCGGCACGTGAATTACTTATACCCGGCGCGCGTGAGGCGTTTTTCATAGTCCGCAACGAACAACCGCTTGCCGCGTGCCACGACCCGGTGCCCTTCAGACTCCAGCAACTTGCGGACACCGTCCACGCCGCCGGGGTACTTGGGGTTGATCTCGCCGCCGGTCTTGAGCGTGCGCCAGTAGGGCGTGGTGCGCTTCTCCCCCGCGGCCGCGCCCTCCTCGGCGGCGTTCGCGGCGATCCACGCGAAGATGCCGACCGTGATTGGACAGCCGATGGTCGCCCCGTGCCTTTTCGCCACGGCGTCCCGGATTTCGCTGATCGTGATGAGCTTCCCCTTTGGCACGGCCCGCATGAGCGCGTCCACCTCGCGCGGGGCGGGGATGGCCACGGTGCCCTTGCCCCACTTCGTGCTCATTTTGCCGCCGATCGGGCAGACCTTGGGCAGGTCCTTGTCGTCCGCGAGCTTTTCCCGCCAGGATTTCTGCTTCGCAGCCATAGCGCGATCCCGCCGAGCGATGCGGTTACGGAAGCAACTTTCTCACCGCCACCGCCAGCCGCTTCCCCTTCGCCGCAGCAAATTCCACCCGGTCCTTTAACCCCAGCGTCACCGACCGGCCGTACCGCTGCGCCATCGGCTCAGTGTACACCTCGACGAGTCGGTCCACGAGGTTGATGATGACATATTGGGCGATCCCGCTTCCGGCGTACGCGCGCAGCTTTGTCGTACGGTCTCGGTTCAGCGACGCATCAGCCACCTCGATCACGCACGTCACGTCCGCCGCAGTCGGATGGCGCCCGCGGTAGTCTTCGTAAGTCCCGACGATCACCGCCCCGTCCGGCTCCGGCTCATCGTACGGCGGCAACGACAGGGGCTGCTGGACCTGCATGTAGCAGCCCAGGCGCTTCAGCTTCGAATTCAGGTCCACCAGGCTGTTCACCGCCCACGCGTGCTCGTGTCCTATCGTCATCGGGTCCTCCCCAACGGCGCTGCGGTCTTTCCGCACCAGCATCCCGTTCAGCAGTTCGTACGGGTCCCCGTCCCTCAGAATCCCCGTTTCCAGCATCGTGTGATACTGGTCCACCGTCAGGGGCATCAGCATGGTGCGCCCGTCGAGAAGGTCGCGAAGCTCGGCCGTGGACATCTACCGCCTCCTCTTGTGCCTCCGGTTGATCGGGATTTTACTCCCCAGCGTCCGCGGCGGCAGCGCGACCGGCGACGCCCCGCCGGCGCCCGCGGCGGCCCCCGGCGCCCCACCGCCGGACCCCCACGCCCGCTCGAACCGGCTCACCACGGGCTTGGACGGCTCCGACGGCGTGAATTCTCCCGGCCTCTCCTCGGTCCAGTCCTCCGGCGTCGGCCTCGCCTCAAATCCCTCGATCGTCGCCTGCGGCACGATCATGTTGATCAGCGATTCCACCTTCGTCAGTTCCTCCCCCTGCTCCTTCGTGACCAACGTGTACGCCTTCCCCGCCGCCCCCATGCGCGCGGTGCGGCCCACGCGGTGCACGTACACCTCCGGGTCCTCGGGAATGTCGTAGTTGATGATGTGGCTGATGTCGGCCACGTCGATCCCGCGGCTGGCCAGGTCGGTCGCGATCAGCACGTCGAACTTGCCCCCGCGGAAGGACTTCATCACCCGGTCCCGCTTGTTCTGCGCCAGGTTACCGTGGATCTCCCGGCACTCGATTCCGTCGGCGTGCAGCTTCTTCGCGAGCTTCTCGGCGCCCCGCTTGGTCTTGCAGAACACGATCGCCAGGTCGGGGTTCTCCCGCAGCAGCAGCATCTTCAGCAGCCGGTACTTGTCCCACGGCTGCACGGAAAAGTAATACTGCTCGACCTCCTCCACCATCGGCTTCTCGTCCACGCCCGGCGCGATCAGCTTTTCCACCGGCTCGCGCATGTACTGCCGCGCCAGCTTTTCAATCTCCCCGGCGATCGTCGCGGATACGAACATCGTCTGCGGCTGCCCCGGCTTTGGCCCCTCCCCGCGGTCCTCGTGCTCCTCGTGCTCGTCGTCGTGAACTTCCGGGCCCTCTTTCGCCGCGTCGGCGACGCCGGTATCCACCGGGCGGTCGCCGCCGCCGGTGCCGGTGTGCTCGACGAGCATCTCCGCTTCCGCCGCCTTCGCCGCGGCGCGGTCCTGGCGGTATTGTCGCGGCGGGCCCCCGCCGTTGCCGTCGCCTTCGTCGCGCCGCACGCGCCCGCGCATGCCCTTGATGCGCGAAAGGATGTTGCGGATGTCGTCGCGGAACCCGATGTCCAGCATCCGGTCCACCTCGTCCAGCACGACGAAGCGCACGTTCTCAAAGTTGATGATCCGCCGGTCCAGCAGGTCGATCACGCGCCCCGGCGTCCCCACCAGGATTTCCGGCCCGGTCTTGAGGAATTTCATCTGCGCGCTGATCTTCTGCCCGCCGTACACCGGCACGGAACGGATCGGCGTGAACTGCCCCAGCCGCTTGATTTCGGCGTCCACCTGCACCGCCAGCTCGCGCGTCGGCACCAGGATGATCGCCTGCGTCGAAAGGCCCTTGGTGCATCGCTGGAGGATCGGGATGCCGAACGCCGCCGTCTTCCCCGTGCCGGTGCGCGCCTGCCCGAGAATATCCACCCCCGCCAGCGCGCGCGGGATCAGAAGCGACTGAATCTCCGACGGCGTGACGAAGCTCGCCTCGGCCAGTCCCCGCAAGATCGACGGCCGAATCCCCAGCGCGGCAAACGCCTCGGGGACCGGCGGGTGTTCCGTTTTGTCACTCATCGGTCAAAATGCTTTCACGAACGAATGATCTGACGCAAGTCTTTGTATCGCCCCCATTTGAGTGCGGGATTCTAGCAACGATGCATTCTTACCTCAAGTGAGGCGGTCCCCTGCGCCTCGCACTAACCTCACCGCCGCGCGTGTTGTCAAGCAAAGAACCGAATATCGCGGAATTGCTTTGCAGCGGGAACGTGCTTCGTTACCATCGCCGCACGCTCGGCGCTGCCGAGTCACGGGCTAAGGAATTGGTCAGGCGGAATTGTCCTCCGGCAAATCTGGACGTACGGGCGAACTCCGCCGAATGCAGGAGAATGTCATGCCATTTCGCACCCCCTCTCGCATTGCCCCGATCATCATCGCGTTGTCACTGGTTGTCTTGGCGGGCTGTCCGAAGAAGGACTCTTCGGGTTCTTCCGATTCGTCCGGCTCCGGCAAGTCCTCCGACCCCTCAAAACCCATGGCCGGCCGCGCGCCGACCAAGACCTCGCAGTTCAAAGGCGTCTGGCTCGCCACCACGCCCGGCGACCACATTGGCCTGGAGTTCCTCAGTGACAACAAGTGCCTTGTCAGCGACGTCGTCACCGCCTCACTCGCCGGCGGCACCGGCTCGGGCCAGATGGCGACCTATGACCTCATCGACGGCGGCCGCATCAGCTTCGTCTTCCCCACCGGATTGACCAAGGTGTACGGGATCACCGTCAACGGCGACGAGCTCGAGCTCAAGGGCAACCAGGCCCTTTCCCTCGGCGGCAGCGGCGACTTTCAGCGCTTCCGCCGCCTCAAGCCCGGGCAAACCCTCATGGACGGCATGAAGGAGCAGGAGGCGATCGAAGCCAAGCAGCAGCAACAGCGCAGCGAGGGCGTTGACGAGTTCCTCAAGCGCCCCGGCCTGGTCCTCACCGTCACACAGCCCGGCGAAGGCGCGCCCGCCCCGATCGCCCTCGACCCCGGGCCCGTCAACGGCGGCAACTTCAGCGGCAAGGGCTGGTACGACGAGAGGCCCCCGCACCTCGACGCCATTGCCGGACAGGTCTCTACCGATAAAAACAACGGCACCGTCAGCCTCGCCGTCCGCTTCGGTCCGCGCATGCAGCCGCCGGCGGCGCAGCAGTCGCAGGGCGGGCAGATCACGCTCGACGTGACCGGCGATCCGAAAGACCTTCACGTCACCGGAAAGGTCAACTACGGCGGCCATCCTTACGAGATGGTCCTCAAATCCGACCCCGCTTTGCACGACCAGATCGTCAAGCACTTCAACGACGAAATCGCACGCACCGAATCGCTCAAGAAGCCGCTCGTTGACGCGCTGAAAGACTACGCCGTCCTGAACGGCACGTCCGGCTCGCCGTACCCGAACCAGCCAAAGCCCAACGCCGACCAACTGATTCTCTTCCGCGACCCGGCCGTCAAAAACCCCGGCATCTGGCGCGTCGAAGGCTCTTCCCTCAACGGCCAGACCAACGCGTCCGAGCCGATCACCAACGCCGCCGCGGCTATCGTGATCGCCAACGACAAGCCCCTGCTCCGCGTCGTTTCCCAGACGCGCGAATACATCCTCCAGCCGTCGGGTAACGGCCAACTCGCCGGGCACTGGCGCTCCCCTTCCAACCCCAACGGGCAACCCGCACAATTCACCGTCACCCAGGCCCTGACGTCCCAGGAGCGCGACCAGGTTTTCGCCGAGCAGCGAAAGGCACTCACGCAGATCCCGGCCGACACCATCTTTGCCGGCATGAGCTTCGAGGACTCGCCGCTTGGGCTCTCGCTGCCGATCCCCGTCAGCCTCCGCCTCATCCCCAGCGCTAGCGGCGCCTTCACGGGCACGGCGACCTACCCCTCCATGCAGTGCGTCCTGAATATGGCCGGTCAGGTCCAGGACACACCCATGGGCCCCCGCCTGCTCCTCAAATACACCGGCATAGAGAAGAACGCCGGGAACAACAGCGAATTCTTCGCCAAGAACGTCGCGGAGAGCGGCTCGTGGTCGCTGGGCGCCACCGACGCGACCGCCAGAAAGCTCGCGGGCCAGTGGCAGCGCCCCAACTCCCACCGGCCGGTCACCCTCGACCGCGCCACCGACGAGTGGCGGAACCAGCTCCGCACCAAGTTGGCCGAAACGCTGGCCAAGTCCGGTGAGTTTTACCTCGCCCGCCCCGCCGACCCGGCCCACGAGCCCACCGTCCTCGATTTCTCCATCGACCCGGCCGCCAACAAGGTTACCGCCAAAATCCTCTCCGGCGGCTACATGATCGGCGCCAAAGCCGGCCTCACCACCTTCGACGGTGACATCAAGGACCAGGACGGCTTCCTCACCCTCGACATCACCGGCAAGAGCACGGCCAAAAACGTCACCTGGATCCGCAAGCCCATCCTCGTCGTGTACGAAGACGGCGGCACCATCCACCTCAACGGCCTTAACCTCGACCTCGGCCGCGACGGCAAAGGCAACTCGATCAACCCCCAACTGCTCGAATTCGTCCCCCTCTCCACGATGGATTCCCAGGCCCAGGCCGCGGTCACCAAAGCCATCGCCGCGAATCAACCGAAGTGAATAACAGCTCACTTTCTCCACCCGCGCCAAATCCGGCGTCGCCGCTATAATGCCGGCGGGTGTGCCCATGGTCCGACTGCCCGTCATAAATCCACCGTCGTCCGCTTCCGCCCCCGCGGCGACGCCCCTCTTTGAGACCGGCCCCAAGTCCATCTCCGCAGTCCGCGTCCTGCGGATCAGCGTCACCGACCGCTGCAACTTCCGCTGCGTGTACTGCATGCCCGAGGACGGCGTCGTCTGGCTGCCGAAGGACAACATTCTCACCTTCGAGGAGATCGCCGACATCGCCCGCGCGGCCGTCGACATCCACGGCATTCGCCGCTTCAAGCTCACCGGCGGCGAACCGACCGTCCGCCACGGCATCGTGGACCTCGTCCGCATCCTCCGCCGCATCAAGGGCGTCGAAGACCTCTCCCTCACCACCAACGGCATGCTCCTGGAGGACCTCGCCGCCCCCCTGAAGGAATCCGGCCTCGACCGCGCCACCGTCAGCATCGACAGCCTCCGCCCGGATCGCTTCCGCCGCATCACCCGCACCGGGGACCTCGCCGCCGTGATGCGCGGCCTGGATCGCGCCGAGGACGTCGGCCTGCTGCCCCTGAAAATCAACTGCGTCACGATGCGCGGCACCAACGACGACGAGGCGGCCGACTTCGCCCGCCTCACGCTCCGCCGAAGCGTTACCGTCCGCTTCATCGAGTACATGCCCCTCGGCGACGCCGCCGTCCAACATTCCGACGCCCGCGTCTCCGATGACGAGCTCGGCCCCGCCGGCGGTTGCGGCGCGCAGGACCGCGGCAAAAACGTCTTCATCCCCGAGTCCGAGGTGCGCGAAACAATCGAGCGCGAAGTCTCCCCCCTCGTCCCGGTCGATCGCTCCACCGAAGCCGGCGCCGGCCCCGCCGTCGTTTACCGCCTGGCGCTCCCCGGCGTGGCCGGCCGCATCGGCTTCATCAGCGCCATGTCCGCCCCCTTCTGCGCCACCTGCAACCGCCTACGCCTCACCGCCGAAGGCGTCCTGCGCTCCTGCCTCTTCGAAGGCGGTGAAGTCCCCGTCCGCGACCTTCTCCGCCGCACCCCCGACCCCGCCGCCCGCCGCTCCGCCGTTGCCTCCGCCATGACCGAGTGCGTCCGCCTCAAGCCCGACGTCCACTCCAATCACGGCAACCAGCAGATGAGCCGCATCGGCGGTTGAATCCGCCCACGAACAAGCCGGACTTGCCCTGCTTCGGCGGCCTGACTGCTTCTGCGGTCGGCCATTAAAGCCCCACCCCCGTTACAATCTCAATCGGCACCTTCACCCGCTCCACCCGCTCGTAATACGTGACCCGCACCGTCGCCCGATCGACGTCGCGGCTGAGGTGGCACGTGCAGTCGTAGGTCCGAGGGGCGAAATTCGGATCGTACGCCGCCGACGGTCGGGTCAGGATCGCCTGGACCTCCTGGCCGTCGGCCGTGAAGAATTGCACCTTCCGAATCGCCTCCACCGGCTGCGGCGAGGCGAACGTCACCGTCACCCGCGACGACAGCGGCACCGGCGCAACATCCGCATTGACGCTCGGCGGCGGAATCGACGCCTCGATCGATTTGATCGTCAGCGCGTGCGGCCCCGCGCGCAGGACGCTCCCGACGGCCACGGAGAAGTCCTTTTGCTCCGCCGTCTGCTCGTTCACGCCCACCCGCGCCGGCACGCTCCCGGCCAGCAGAAACCGCGTCGCACCGGCCGACGGCGCGTCCTTCATCTCCACCGGCAGGAGGAACTCGCGTGCGTCGCGACTGAACATCGCCCCCGCCGCGACGTTCGGGTTGTACGCGTAATTCCGCGACGCCAGGCCGGAGTCCGTCGAAAGCTCCGCCCCCGTGTCGTCCGCGTAGCGCTCGATCCGGACCTCGCGCGAGTCGATCCCCAGCACGCGCCGGTCCCCCTGCTCCGGCAGCGACACCAGCAGCCGCACGAGCGTCCCCCCCTGCTGCCCGAACGTCAGCTCCGGGCGCACCGTCCAGTTCTTCAGGCCTTCGTTGCCGACCGGCTTGTTCACGGCCAGCGAGACCGCGCGCACCGACGCGCCTTCCAGCACCGGCTGCGTGGCGGGCGCCACGCCGCCCGGCTGCCGCCTCACCATCGCCGGCCGCGTGGCGGGGAACGGGACTGGCGCGCGAGCAGTCAGCATCGGCAACGTCGCGGCCGCGTCCCGTGCGACCGGCCAAGGCGCCAGCGTTCGCGGCGACGGGTTCGTCGCCGGCCAGGCGGCCCCGGTCGGGCGCGTTGCCGGCGCGCGCGGAGGAGCGGCCGCCATCCCGGACGGGCTGCGCGACGTCCGGTTCCGCGGCGTCAATACCGGCCGCGCCGGCCGCTCGGCGCGCGGCCCCGCCGGCTGGGTCGCCGCCTCTCCCACAGCCGCCACACCCGCGTCCACCTGCACCTCCACCGGCAACTTTAGCTCCTCGACACGCTCGACGTACACCACCTCGACCGCCACCTCGTCCACGCTGCGCGGCAGCGTGAACGACATCGTCGAGCTGCCCCGCCCCGCCTGCGCCGCCGAATCGAACTTCTGGATCGCCCCCGCCTTGATCTCCCTCCCCTCGCCGTCGAAAAACTTCAGCGACTGGATCTGCTCGATCGAGGCGTCGGCGTTCAGCGTCACGTGCACGCCGCTGCCACCGGTGTCGCTGAGCGAGCGGATCGTCATCGGCACCGGCCCGGCCTCCAGCGTCTTGCCGATCCGCAGCGGCAGCGGCGCCCGATCCGACGTCTTTTCCCCCGTGCTCGTCCGCAGCATGACGGTCCCGCGCAGAAAAATGCGCCCCGCGTCCGCCGCCGGGACGCGGTCCGACGTAATCCAGAACAGGCACGCGTGCCCGTCTTCCCCGACGACCGATTGCCCCGAGGGGGAATACCCATAGTTCGGCCGATTCGGGTCGCGCTTGCCGTCGCCGAGGTCCGTATTCTTGTCGTCGATGAATGCCGAGACCTGCAACGACTCGTCGGTCGCCGCGACCACGCGCCGCCCCGGCACGCGCACGAGCAACCCCAGGTTGATCGAAGCGCCGCGGTCCGGCGCCGCCGTCCGGCGGTTCGCGAGCAGCCGCTGCACCGGCTGCGGGACCGGCCGCTGGATCTGGACGTAAACGACTTCCGCCGACGCCGCCGTATCGTTCGACTCCCCTCGCGCCGGCCGCGTCGCCGGCTCCGCCGCCGCGGCGATCGCGCCGAGAGTAGCCGCCAAACCGTACAAAATGAGACGCGGACTCAAGCGGTGCGAATGGTGGCTCACGAGGCTCCTCCGAAGGTGTGACCAGCGCCCCCCCTTGGGACACCTTGGCCGCATCCTATCGGGCGCCTCGCCCCTTGCCAACGTCCGGCACGATCGCCAGATCATCCAGATAGTAAACCGCCGCCGCGTCCGCCGGCGACATGAAGCCGAGCCAATAGAGCGATTTGAACTTCCCATCACACGGCAGCCCGGCAAATCGCCGGGGCTCCTTGCCGGGAAGCGTCACGGTCAGGTCATAGCGCCCGTCGGCGTCATCGCCCAAATGGCACGTGATCTCAATCCCCACCCACTTCCCAGCCGGAATTTCCATTAACGGCTTCCCGTGCGCCGTGAGCTTCGCCGAGCCTTCCTTGCCGGCATCGATCCGGACCGACGGCCCCACGTGGTACGGCCGAGCGTTGTCCCGCCACTCGTGCTGCACGCTCGCGCCCGGATCTAACCGCAGCGCAAAGCTGCCCCGAACCACGCCGCCTTGATACTTCGGCACGTAATACAAGTGCGGGTTGTACCGCTGCTGCAACCCCGCAGCATCAGTGAACTTCAGACTGTGCTTGCCCGTGGCCGCCGTCTCGTCCGTCACCTTAATCGACGCCTTGTCACCCCCGTTGTTCACGGTCGCCCCCGCCGGCGGCTGTCCGACCTCGCTCTCCTCGAAATCATCCTCGATCGGCATCGCCGGCGGCTTCACCGGTGTCGGGAACGCCCGCGCCGCCTCCGCCGGCACCCGCCCCGCCCGCGACGCCGTCTGCCGCCCCACGCCGCTCAGATCGATCGGCACGAACCCGATCTGCTTCGTCGGCGTCTCCGGCCTCAGCCGGAAATCCCCCCTCTCCGGCGCCACGAACATCGGGTCGGTGAAGATCGAGTGCACATCCTGCCCCATCTCCCGCCACTCCTTTCGCGTGTACCGGCCGAATTCCACCGGCTCCTTGCCGCCATCCCAGTAGCAGTTGTAATCCATCTTCAGCGTCGCGCCCGACCAGTCGGTCGGCCCAAACTGCTGCTTACCGGTGTACACGTTGATCCGCTGCCCCTTCTTGATCTCCGGCGTCCAGTCGTTCTTGTCGCTGAACAGCGGCCCCTCGCCGGGCTTCCAATAAACGATGTTCCGCTCGAACGTGAACGACAGGTGCGGCTCAATTTTGCTCCGCTGCAACTGCTGCTCGCGCGCAAACGCGAACACATTGTTGCGCAACACGTTGTTCTCCCCGTAGTGCTGGTGAAACCCGCCGGTCTTGGTGTTGTAAACGATGTTGTTCTCCGCCACGACGCCGGTGGACCCCTCGTCGAAGTAGATGCCCCACCCGCCGTAGTCGAAGCTCTCGATGTCGTGGAACAGGTTGTGGTGGACGGTCGTGCCCTCGGACAGCCCGAGGCTGTAAAACGCCCCCATGTCGCTTAGCACCCCCTGCCCAATCTGCCGCGCGTGGTTCCAGGCGATCGTGTTGTTGTGCGCCTCTGTCGGCCGGTACCCCCACGACCACCCAACCGAGAACGCGGTGTAATACTGGTCCCACACGTCGTTGTGCTCGACGGTATTGTCCGACGACTGGAAGATCAGCACCGCGCACCCAGCCGGTTGAAATCGGCCGAGGTGGGCGAACGTGTTGTTCCGGATCACATTCCCACGCGTGACCAGTTCCCGGTCGGCCGGGATGCGCATCTCCCCGACCTTGATCCCTCCGGCGCCGAGGTCCCACAGGTCACAATTCTCCACGCGAACGTTCTGACACGCGCCGGCCATGTCGATCCCGTGCGCCCCTGTGCGCGTCACCGCGCATCCGTCAAACGTAACGTCCCTCGCTCCATTGAGCGAAATGGTCCCCCCGAGCGTCGATTCTGATTGAAACGAGCTATACCCCTGCGGCGGATTCACCCAATTGGTCTCCGCGAAGGTAATCCCGCGGAAGTTCACGTGCCGCACCCATTTCCGCCCGGCCGCGTCGCCTCTAATCTCCAGCAGCGTCTCGACGCGCGGCGCAATCACCTCGTCACGATTCGGATCTTCGCCCGGCATCGAGAGGTACGTCAGCGTTCCCGCCTTGCGGTCCAGGTACCACTCGCCCGGCTCGCTCAGCGCCTCGGCGACGTTCTCGACCAGGTACCGGTTCCCCGTCCGAAAATCGTTGAAATCCGACTTGCTCCGCGTCGGCCCGCTCAGCCGCACCGTGTGCCGCTCGGCGTTCACCGACCCGATTCGTAGCCGCGAAATCGTCCAGTTGTGAAACGCCAGCACCTCCACGTCGCCCAGGTTCTTCCAGTCCGCGCGAACATTGTTGTGAGCATACCGAAACCGATCAAACCCCTTCTTCGCATTCTGCTCCGTCGCCGGCAGCGACGACGCGACGAAGTAATACCCCTGCTTCGGCAGCCGCGGCCGGCCCCGCCGCTGGCCGTTGACGTAGAGCGTCGTGAAATCCCACTTCCCCGCCTGCGCGTCCGGGATCTGCACCTGCCACCGGTTTGCGCCAACATTCTGCCAGCCCGTGACCCGCACGCCGCCTGAGAGAATCGCCTCCTTCCCCTCCTCCGCCGCGTACGTGACCGGCGCCGCCTCACTGCCGGAATCCTCCGGCGTGAGAACGAGCGGCTCGGCCATGACGTACCGCCCGCCCGCCAGAATCACCGTCACGGGCGAATTCCCGTGAATCCTCCTCGCCTCATCCCGCGCCCGGGCGACACTCGCAAACGGCCCGTCATTCCCCCGATGCTCTGCCGCCCGGCCCGACCACCCGTCGTTCCCCTCCGGCGACACGAAGATCGTTACGGGTTCGGCCGCAGTTCCTCCACACCACGCCGCCAAAACGAAAATTGACAGAAATGCCGCCGCGCGAGAGTTGCCCGTCATAGCGTCTCCTTCTAACGAACATACCCCTCGCGGCACCACACGTTAGAATCCCCCCTCCCATGGCCAAGGACCGCAACGACCTGATCGACCGCCTCCAGTACATCGCCCTGCGCCTCGTCTCGATGGCCCTGCACAGCTTCCCCGTCGACGCCAACCTGCAAACCGCCAAATTCCTCGGCGGCCTGATGTACTCGGTTGACCGCCGCCACCGCGAGCGCGCCCTGGCCAACCTCCGCCGCAGCTTCCCCGACATGAGCGACCGCCAGCGCCACCGCATGGCCCGCCGCAGCATGCAGCAGCTCGTCATGCTCTTCGTCGAGGTCCTCTTCACCACGCGCCTCATCCGCCTGGATACCTGGGCCGACTACGTCGAGCTCGGCGACTTCCGCCCCGTCCTCGAGCTCCTCCTCAAGCGCAACCAGGGCCTCATCATGCTCACCGGCCACTACGGCAACTGGGAAATCCTCGGCTACGTCCTGGCCACCCTCGGCTTCGAAACCACCAGCATCGCCCGCCCCCTCGACAACCCCTACGTCAACCACTGGCTCCTCGGCGTCCGCGAAAAGCAAGGCCAGCGCATCATCGCCAAGAAAGGCGCGACCACCGAAGTGACCGAAGTCCTCGACCGCCACGGCGTCGTCGGCTTCATCGCCGACCAGAA
>Ga0308175_100001037_pt1 | contig 18517 bp, 14 predicted proteins | sample PhyCR1_3_FD_203893 | JGI IMG/M metagenome (GOLD analysis project Ga0308175, IMG submission 203893) | Soil microbial communities from UC Gill Tract Community Farm, Albany, California, United States - DLSLS.C.R1 | ecosystem: Environmental > Terrestrial > Soil > Agricultural land | place: USA...
TGAAAGCACTTCGGTTCGCCGGCCGCGCGTAGCCGACACAGCGGGTCTCGCGCTTATCGCCGCGGCGGCGGCGGCAGCCGCTGTTACGCCGGGACTTTCGGTGAAATGCGCGCTGATCGGCCTCGCGGCGCTGGTGTTTGCGTTCGCGGCAGTTTGCGCGAAGCCAGCGGCGTGGTTGTACATATTCTTTGCTCTGGACCTGCTGACGCCTCCATTGCCCAGCAGTTCCGGTCTGGCGGGGCTGCATCTCGCCCCCGCGGCTTTGGGACTCGGTATTTTTGCGGGCGCGCTTTATCGGATGGACTGGCGGTTGCGAGGCCAGGCCGTGGTCGCGCCGCTCGGCGCCTTCGCATTGAGTCTCGCCGTTAGTTTTCCTTTTGCGCTCGTGTATTCGGGCGTGGATGTTGCGGCCGGGAGCGTGGTTCGCATCGCGCTGTTCTTCATCGGCGTGTATGTTTTCGCGTACACTCTGTGCGGACCGGCGGGCGCTCCGGGTGGCTCGCTGCGGTTGGCGAAATTCCTTTTTGCGACTGCCGTAATCGCGGCCGCCTTTGCCTGCCTGGATTTTTATTTCCACTTTCCGGCTCCGGCAGGATTCAGCGATCAATTCGTCTGGCTGGAAGACGGCGTGTTCCGACGGGCGCAAGGTTTGTTTTACGACGCGAGTACTCTGGGAAATTTCTGCGCCTGTTTCCTGATCTATGCGCTGATTTCGCTGGCTGAAGGCAGGAGGCAGGGAACGCCGCCGCGGTTCCTGCTCGCTGCAGGGGCTCTGATTCTGAGCGCCGCGATTATCCTCTCGTATTCGCGTGCTTCCGTGCTGACCGTGGCGATCGCAATGGTGGCTTACGGGCTGCTGGCGGGCATCAGGATGCGCAGGACAATCGCGGGAGTTCTGCTTGCGGGCATCATTGCGTCGGTTGCGGTGCAGATGGCTTATCCTACGTTCGCGTCCAACTACTGGTCGCATATCGGCGGAACGATCCGGTACCTTTGGGAACGCCCGGACGGCGTACTGTCCGGGAGGCTGACGAACTGGCAAACGCTGTTCGATTTCATAGCGAGCCACCCATGGCAGACGATCTTCGGGATCGGCTACAAGACTCTGCCCTATACGTCTTACCTGGGCGATCCCGTGATTGCGGATAACACTTATTTGAGCCTCTTTATTGAAACGGGGATCAGCGGGCTGTGTACGTTTTTAATCCTGCTGGGACTTATTCTGCGGGCAAGCTTGCGGGCCGCAAGGTCGCCGGGCCTCGAAGTCTCACTGCTGGGCAAATGGATGTTTTGTTTCTGGTGCGGGCAAACCGCGCAGATGCTCTCCGGTGATCTGCTGACCTACTGGCGCGTATTGCCCGTGTATTTCTGGGCTCTTGGCGCCGCGATACGCGCGGGCGAGGTTCACGAATGAGGATCCTGTTCGTCGATCAATTTGCCGAGCCGGGCGGGGCGCAGTTATGCATAAAAGACGTGATGGCCGAAGCGTATCAGCGGGGCTGGACGACACTGCTGGCGCGCCCCGGCGATGGGCTGCCGGCGTCGATCGCATCGTACACGAACGGGCGAAAGAGTTGGCGCGATTGCTGTGCGTTCCCTGTGGATATGACGCGCGCGGCGAAATCGATCCGGCGGATCGCCAGGGAATACAGGGTCGATCTGGTCTACGTGAACGGCCCGCGAGTGCTGCCCGCCGCGGCAATTGCGGGAATTCCCGTGGTTTTTCATGCCCACAGCTATCTGGCGGAGGGATATGCGCGCACGATTACGCGATTGTGTCTGCGCAGGACGCGCGCCAGGGTGCTTGCGGCCTCTGAGTTTGTAGCGCGCCCGCTGAGGGAGACGGTGGGCGGACCGGAAATCCGTGTGATCTACAACGGCGTGGCGGAGCAGAACTTCCGTGCGCGCGCGTTCGATTCGCGTGTTCTGACGATAGGGATTGTGGGACGTATCGCTCCGGAGAAAGGACAACTGGATTTCATCTCCGCGGCGCAGGAGATCGCAGCGTCTTTTCCGGAAACGAGATTCGTGATCGTTGGCGCGCCGCTTTTCTCTGGCGGTGCATACGAAGCTGACGTGCGGCGCAAGGCGCCGGGTGTGGGAGTGAAGCTTGATGGCTGGAAAGAGAACATCTCAGAGGCGCTTCACGCGATCGATATTCTGGCTGTGCCATCCACTGCGATCGAATCGACGCCACGAGTGATTCCTGAAGCGATGTCTGCCGGTACGCCGGTGGCGGCGTACCCTTCGGGCGGTATACCGGAATTGATCCGGTCGGGTCAGACCGGAATCCTGACAACCGGGCCAAATCCGGAGGCGCTGGCGTGGGCCATATTCGACCTGATGACCAACCGGGACCTGATGCGCTGGATTTCCGTGAATGGCAGACGTGAATGGGAAGAGCGATTCCAGGCGAAACGGTTCGTGCGCGATGTGTGCGATTCACTGGTTGACGTGGTGCAGCAGAGAAGCCGCATGAAGTCGCATGAGGCGCGGCAGCAACACGCCCCGTCTGCAATCGGTTGAATAGATGATTTCGTCTGAAGCCGGCTTCCACGCGGGATCGTAGCAGTTGCAGCCGCGGGCGGAGATAGCTGCGACGGCGTGGTCGGTTCTTCTTTCCACCTGAATTGTCCAGTTATGGCCGGGGGTGCGTGATGCGTATGCGAGAAGTGCTCCATCAAATGAGAGGCCCGGCCGCCCGAGCGATCCGTGGTTGTGCGCGAGTACTGCGGTTCGGCCGCTCGCGAGGGAAACCTGTTCGATACGAGCGCTTCCGTCCGGGCCGGCGACGTAGAGAATGCTCTGGTCATCACTGGTGAAGGCGAGATCGCGGGGATGGTCGGCAAGATGGACTGCCCGGCACGCGACGCCAGTGGAAATGCATATCGCATTATTTGATGCGAAGGCGAGCTGGTTGCCCGAATGAGAGACGGTGAAATCGGCCAGATTCGCTAGAGATGGCGGCACGTTCTGAAGATGGATCTGGCCGGCATCCAACGACGCGAGGCGATCGCCCGCCGGGCCAACCAGGTCGAAATATAACGGCGATCCGGAATTCGGCACGGTGGGATGGAACGCGTGGCCGGGGAATCGAAATACGCGGAACGAGTTTCCCTCTGCCATCTGCAGTTCATAGCGTTCATCACCGATTGACTCGAAAAAGATCGCGCGATTGGATGGCGTAGCGCGGCCAGCGTACAATGCGCCCTGTTTGATGATGGCAGGTTCGCCCGGGGGGTTTGGGTTTGCATTGAGCAGCGCGGAGGCGGTACCGAGAATGACGATCCCGAGAGCGGTTGCGATGTAGCGGGACCTGGGTATCCGCTTCATGTACTGCCATCCGACAACCAGAAAAGCGAATAACAGCAGCCAGAAGCGCGGAAAGAGAAGCCGCAAGACCGGCCAGAGGGGAAGGGCGAGGAGGATGTTTGCGGCGACGATGAATGGCCAATACCGGCGCGGGGAAGCACAAATGAGAAGCGTGGCGCAGAGCGGCAGCAGCGCGAATGTGTACGACGCGGTATTGGGTGAGACGAGCAGTGTGGCGATCATCCACCAGGCGAAGAGGGGTTTAATTTGCGTTTGGGCGACCGTCGCGTTCCTGGAGTTTCCCGCGAGCGCGGGAATTGCAATGACCGATGACGCGAACACCGTCCAGATGAATGCGAATAACGCCGGGCTATCGAGCAAAGGATGGGGGTTGAGCTCCGGTTCCGCGATGAAGAGTCTTCGGAACAGCGTGGCTCCAGAGCCGTTTCCAGGATTGTATGGATCCAGCGTTTCACCGCTCAGCGCCCGGGGAAGGATGATACAGAGGAAGTACTCGACATTGCGCCATCCGAAAAGGAATATTGCGAGGCAGGACGACGCGACGATTGCGAGCAGCATGGCGCCAACCGCACGTTTTCGCTTGATGGCCGCGAAGAACAGCAGGAAGGGCGCGCCATATACCTTCAGCGCAGCGGAACATCCGCTGATGATGCCGGCGCTTCGATTCCAGCCGCGAACGAGACAGAAGGCGACGGCGGAGAGCATGACGAGCAGGAGCAGATAGTATTGGCCGAGCAGGATGTTGGAACGCAGGGCAGGGTAGCTGCAGAGCGCGATCAGCCATACGACGCTGAGACGAAAGTGAGTGATGCGCGAGATCAGACACAAGGCAATGGCGAGGAAAGCCAGATTCGAAATCAGCCAGATGCGGCGCGCAGCAAGTGGCGGCATTGACGCAATCGGGAGGAGCGGCAGCATGGTCAGAGGCGTCTGCGGAATGTAACCGCCGAGCTGCGTTCCGAAGCCGACGCGCGCGATTTGCCGCTGAAACCACGGCCATTCGTAGAAATGGCGCAACGGCTGGCGTTCTTTAAGGAGCCTCGCGGCGGTGTAGTAATTGGGGAAATCGCTCGAGGGATTCGTCCAGCCGGGGCGGACGGCGTTCCAGAGAAAGATACCGGCTCCGAGCAGGGCGGCGGCGCGGAGGAGACGAGCGATTTGAGCCCGGCGCCTCCCGGGCGTTTGAGCGGCGATTACAGCGAGACCGCTTTCATCCATCGCAGCCCGCTCCACAGAAGAGGCCCGAGTGTCCTGAGGTGGTAAGACGCGCGGCCAGAAAGAAAGATCGCATCTCGGACCCACGCACCCGCTCCGGACGAAGGAGAGGAGAATTGCGGGTCGCGCACAAGCCGGGGCGGCGGAGCGGGAAATAACCGGCGCCCCGTGATTCGGATTGTGCTCTGCGGGCGCGCGAGGAGCGCGATATGCAGCAGAAGCTCGTCTTTATTCGGCCGGGTTGGGCCCAAAAGCGGTGAGATCGAGAAAAGATCGAACCACTTCTGCGCGGTCGCGGGCAGACGGCTGATTAGAGCGCGAACTGAACTATTCAACCGGCAATAAAAGCACTCGGAGGCGAGGCGCGCCGCCAGAGCCTCGGCCAGCATGGTTTGAATTTCGGCGCCTTCCCAGTGCGCCCATAAGGAATCATCGCCGGCGGTTCTGTCCAGAAAGTGCGCAAATTCGTAAAGGTGAGCCGGCCGAAGATCTCCGCGAAGCAGATGCCGCGTAACATGCCAGGCGGCGTAACGAACAGTGTCTTTCAGATCGAGCGCCGGTATGGAAAGGCGGTCGACATGGCGGAGGGTTCGCCGCAGCCAGAACTGTTCCGCTTCCGCGACGTCGAAGAACTCCATTCCGGAATCCCAGAGGCGAAAATGAAGTTCCACATTCAAGGGCATTTCCGGATCGTAGTAATCGCCGCGCCATCGCCAAAGCGTGTTTCGGACCATCGTTGGCAGGTGATCGGTTCGTGCATGCGCATCTCGCGCTACAGCACGATAGTTGATATCAGACATCGCCTGGCGCGCCGCAGCTATGTATTCGACCGGGCAGTGGAGATCGATGTCGTATTGAGGGCGGAACCGGGGACTATCGCAGAAATAAGGGAAGTGAGACACCCCTTTCAGGACAACGAACGGGACGCCGCGCCGGGAGAGGGCTCCGCTGATTTCATCGTGGGCATCAATCGTGCGGGTAAACCGGCGGGCATTGTCTGCGAGATTGCGATCGATACGGCGGCGAACCGCATCCGGCAGCAAACTGCGACAGCGAATTCCGAGTGGAAGAGTTAAGCGCGCTTCATCGGCCAGAGTGAGCAACATCCGCCATTCCGCCTCGCCGAGATTTTCCAGATCGCTGCCTGCGTGCTGGTGGAATCGGAGCGAATGAACCAACAGCCGCAGCAGCTGTTCCGGAGAGCGCACTCAAACCCCACCTTCGAGAGCCGATCGCAGAAGCGCTTCAGCGCCGAAAGCATCCGAGTACGTCAGCCGCAAAAGCGGGAGATCCAGCAGTCGCTCCATTGCTTTCGCCTGTTCGGCCCTGCAGAACTCGTCTCCGAAACAGATTGAATCGGCCAGCAGGTTTCTTGCGTGATCGCGGGTCACGACATCGAAACCGGCCTGGGCCGGATGGGGTGCGCGGTTAAGGAATACAACCAGAGCCGCACGCGCATGCAGGGCGGTACTGAGGCGCAATTCGGTGGTATCGACCTCTATATCTCGTTTTCCGTTCGGCCGCAGACGAGCACGATAGCGCCCGAGAGAAGGGAACGTAAGTTTTGCGGAATCGCGAAAGCGGATGGAAAACGGCCGGCCGATGATGGTTGGCTCAGGCGAATCACGGACGAGATGAGCTGCATCGCCCGTGATGAAACGCCATCCGCGAATGGCGCATGCGTAACTCAGGCAGGTTTTGCCGGCCCCCGAAGGCCCGGAGAGCAGGACGGCTTTGCCATCAAGGGCGATGCAGGCGGCGTGCAGCATCGTGAAATGCCGCGCTCCGAGAAGGACGCAGGCGATCGGCTCGAGAAAGTGATAGATGAACCAGCATTGATTTTGAGCCACATCCCGGGTTGCACAGATGATGCCGTATCCGCCGGCCATATCGGCGACGCCGAAGTTTTCGGGTCCCTGCACGATGGTGAGCAGATGAGCGAAGTGACTGGGCATTACCGGAATGGGCGCGAGAAGGGCGTCGGATTGCGACACATCGATTCGAAGCCGAACAGGTGATGCATCTGACAACTGCTCGAAACGACCCCATATGGTGTCCGCGGCGGAAATCGCGTCTGGCGAGTTCGTCAGAATCTCAAGCGGGTAACCCATCGGAAAATACCGCCGGCGCAAGCCAAGTATACGCTGCACCGGTTCCGCAGTTGTTTGAGGCAGTTTCACGAGCCGCCAAACACCACCAGCACGCGAGGGTTGTGCGGAGCGAGATTCAGGCGGCGCATGCCTCGCGCGCTTTGACGCCGTCCGCCTGGAGCACTCGCTTCAATTTGCGTTTCGCGTTCACGATGTATGCTTTCGCGCCGCTCGGATTGGAAAGACGGCAGGCGCGAGTGATGGCTTCGAGCGTGAGTTCGTGTCCGTAATGCAGGGCCATGACGCGCTTTTCCATCGCCGTCAGGGTCTGGTTGATGATGCTCCAGAGATGCTCAAACGCCTGGACGTTTTCAGCGTTCGCGTGCACATCACCCAGCGAGTCAGCAAGGTTCGGTGGAAATTCGTCCAGCCTGGCGAGCGGGTCCATTTCCAGCTTGCGGATCGCATTCAGGCAATGATTCCGGCTTATTGCGTACAGCCATGTGGAAACACGCGCATGGCCGCGAAAAGTATGGCGATAGCGGTAAGCTCTCAGGAAGACTTCCTGGGCCAGATCCATGCCGCGGCCAGGGTCGCGGACAAGGCGTCCACACCAGGTGGCGACTCTTGTTTGATACCGCCTGAACAGTTCGGAGAAGAGTTCATCGAGCTGCTTGGGATCCTGCGCATTTTGCAGCAGGAGCATCAGATTTTCGTCGGTTACAGCCGAGATTTCTTCGATTCCCATGCCGCACACGGCGGTTTCCAGATCCCAGGTGAGAGGGGATGTATTCGCGGCTCCAGCGTCAGGCATGAGGCGATGATAGGGAGCCCGGCGAGGAGAGTTGTACGCGAATTGTAAACGCGTTGTGAATTTTGGTTTACACACGGGAATGTACTCCCCAACCGTTCAGAACAGCCCGAAATTCCGTCTCGAACCTGGCTTCGGAAAAGCGCTCCGCGCTTTTCATCAGAAGTCCCGGATGGAAGCGATCCTCAACGCGTTCGAAGGCGGTGATCGCCTGTTGAAGCGAGTCCGGTCCTGCATCCTCATAGAGCAGGCCACAGCCGTTCTGGACGATTTCCATTGCGCCACCGCGCGCCACGGCAATGACCGGTTTGCCGCTCGCGAGCGATTCCACCATGGTGATGCCGAAATCTTCTTCACAGGGCACTATCAGGGCCGCCGAACCGGAGTAGAGATCTCGAAGTTGCGCGTCCGACACCCGTCCACAAAACTCGATGTTTGGGGCGGCGAGGCGTTTGAGTACGCGATACTCCGGGCCGCCGCCAGCAATTTTCAGTTTTCGCCCGGACGCTGCAAATGCGCGGACCGCTACATCCAGACGCTTGTAGGACACCATTTCGGAAACGATCAGGTAATAACCAGCGGAGGCGCGGTGCAGGAATGATTTCACGGGGACGGGCGGATAAACAACGGAGGCGCGCCTCCGCCATGTTTTCCAGATTCGCCGCTTCACGTTGATGCTGTTGGCGATGAAGCGATCTACTCGCGCGGCGGATGCGTAGTCCCAGAGTCGCAGGTAGTTCGCAAAAGGCGCATACATCAACCGCGTGATCGAACCGCCGCCACGACTGCGATACTCGGACGCAAGTTCCCACAAATAGCGCATCGGCGTGTGGCAATAACAAATGTGGCGTGTTCCGGCGGAGGTGATGACGCCCTTCGCCGGCCCCGATTCACTGCTGATGACGAGATCGTAGCCGCGCAGATCGAAGCTTTCGATTGCGAGGGGCATAAGCGGCAGAAGCGAACGGTAAATCTTGCGGAACGGGTTGAGGGATGAGGCGCAGACGTTTCGGGAGCGGATCAAAGGCGATACCAATTCCGGCTCATAGAAGAGGGTGAAGATATCGGCGGAAGGAAACATCCTGCATAAGGCTTCGATTACCTTTTCGCCGCCGCGCTGTCCGAGCAGCCAGTAATGAACCAGCGCTACTCGCATGGATTTTCGTTTCCGCCGATTGCGACTACAGAACCACAGGCGATGACGGTGAGGAACATTGTGAGAACTTCGGTGTCTCCCAGGTTGTGTTCAAAGAGCCCCTCGGCCAGAATCCCAAGGATTACGGCAAAGGTTCCGTGGAGGATCCAGGCGCGCCCGGCGTCTGCATTGTGCGTAGCGCGGATGCAGGATCGCGCCACCGCGAGGATCGCCCACAGGAGCACAAAAAGCGCTGGCACGCCGCGCTCAGCCGCGTACTGGAGATAGAAGTTGTGCAGGTGTCCGTACCAGCCCTTCGGGAGTGGGCGCGGTACATCGGCGGGCAGATACTTTGCGAACTGCAAACCCGGCTGCTCCGGTCCGATGCCGAGAAACGGGTGGGACCGGATCATTGCCCATCCGGTGCGCGCCATGATGATGTGGCGACCGTTCGAATCGACCTCTCCGTGAGGATGCACGGCGGAGACGATCCGCTCGCGAACATGACCGGGTACGGCGGCAAAACCAGCGAGGAACAGCAGGGGCACGAGACAGGCGAAGATTTTTCTGCGCTTCCACAGCAGCCAGACGAGCCCGGCAGGGAATCCGACGAGGTAGACGCTGCGCGTCATGCCGAGGACGAGACTTACGGCGATGACGCTCCAGACGACCCAGCCAACGACTTTCCAGCGGCCGAGGCGTCCGAAAAGAAGCAGAGAGGTTAGCATCAGCAACGCGATCATCTGCTCGCCGCCGAATGTCATCCAGTGACTGGCGAACCCCGTCATGCGCTGGTCGAGAACGTATTCGTAGATGTTCCAGTGCAGGCGCTCGCCTTCCGCAAGACGCGACAGAAATTGATGCAGGCCCAGCAGAGCGGACGCGAAACCCAGGGTTGCCCATGCCGTAACGAGAGCGGCTATTTGCAATGTTCTCCGCAGGAATGCGTATGCCAGCAGTGCAATGGCGAACACGTAGATTTTGCGAATTTGCGGCAGACCGGCGCGCGGGTCGCCCGATGCGAGATCCGCAATTACGGTGATCGCGAGAAAAAGCAGGATCGGGCGGAAGAACGGTGGAATCCGCAATCTTTGCCCGGAAAGGAGAACCACGGCGAGAGCAGCTCCCATCAGAATTTGCGATACGGCGATGGAAGCCATGATTGCCGCGGCGGAGGCGAATGTGAGGGCGAACGCTATTCGGGCGGAACGTTCTTCGTTTGCCCTCGAGGCGCCCGCGGCAGCAGCCGCGACGCCGGATTCCACATCAATAAGCGCCATAGCCGCGAAGCACGCAGGGAATCGTGCGGATCAGAATGGCGATGAAAAAGCGCGGTGATGCCCGGCGCACCAGAAGAAGGTCAAGGCGGCGACGTTGCGCGTAGGTTAACCGGTTGCGGCCCAGCACCTGCCAGAGTCCCGTGAGACCCGGCCGCAGGGAGAGAACTTCCGATGCGTATTGCTCGTAATGTTCGTCCAGTTCCGCGCGCGTGATCGGCCGCGGGCCGACGAACGACATTTCGCCACGGATGATGTGGATAAGCTGGGGAATTTCATCCAGCGAGTACCGCCGGCACCACGCGGCAAAGGGACTGCTGATGCGGCAATCGCTTTTCAGTTTCACGATGGGGCAGGTCTCCGGAAGATCCTCGATAACCACGAAGGGTCTGGCCCGATCGCCCGGCGTCCACATGGTGCGGAACTTCAAAAGCCACAAGTCTTCTCCTTTCCAGCCGACGCGACGATGACGCACCAGAGGCGATTGGCCCGAGAGCGCAACAATTACGACTGCTATGACTGCGGCGACAGGGGCCATGAGGATTGCAGCCAGCAGAGCGACCAGAGGCTCCAGCTTGTAAGTGAAGCGCAGGGGAGAGGCAGCCTCGCTGAATAGCGAAAGTACTTCGTGCCGGGTTTTTAATCCGATTGGAGGGGTGGAGTACAGATCTCCCACATTGGTTTAGACCCGTGTGCAGCAGCGCCAGAACGCCGGGTTGCAGGCGTTCCACAGCCCCACGCGAAGGTGTCTCAGGAGATCAGGACCCTCGGAATAATTCGAAGCGCGTACGACCAATGCGTTCAAAGAAAGTTGTCTTCTTTTTTCCCGCTTTTTCCAGTCAGGAAGCGACGGCTCCGCTCGGCATCCTGGCGGTTGCCACTCCCCTGCTGCGCGCCGGCTACCAGGTTCGGATTATCGATTCGACGATCACGCCGAATTTCCAGAAAGCGGTGCTGAATGAACTGGCCGATGCCCTGTGTCTTGCGGTGTCGCTGGTTACAGGCCCCATGATTCGGGAAACGACGCAGATTGCGCGGGAGGCGAAGAAGCTGTACCCGGACAAGCCCGTTGTTTTGGGAGGATGGCATCCGTCGCTCCTGCCGGACCAGACACTCGCGGCAAAATTCGTCGACATCGTGGTGAAGGGCCAGGGCGAAGACGCGCTGCTCGAAGTGGTGCAGAGAATCGAAGCCGGCCAGACGATGGACGGAATCGCAGGAGTCGGCTACAAGCAGGATGGCAGGCTCAAGTTCAATGTCCCCAGGACGCTCAGGCCGATACGGGAATTGCCGCCGAAGGCTTATCACTTATCCGACTTCGACGCGTATGAACGGGTGTGCGGGAGGCGCTGGGCGATGTACACTTCCAGCCTCGCGTGTCCTTATAACTGCGCTTATTGCACGAACGAGGCTGTCTACGGACGGAAGTGGAATGCGCTCGAGCCGGAACAGGTGGTTGAGGAAACGACGGATCTGGTGAGCCGCTACCGGCTTCAGCTTCTGTGGATCGTCGACGATAACTTCCTGGTGGATCACGAGCGCGCGATTCGCATCGCGGAAGGCCTGGTGCGCCGCGGCGTTCAGTTCGACTGGAGCATTCAGGCGACGACGAACCTGGTTTCGAGACTGACGATCGATGAGCTGAAACTGCTACGCCGCGCGGGATTGTCGCAGATTGCGCATGGAGCTGAAAGCGGATCGCCCACCGTGCTGCGGCTGATGAACAAGCATTTTCAAACGCTCGACACGATTTACACGGCCGCCGCCAAACTCACGGCCGCCGGAATCCGGCCGTCTTTTAATGTGATCTTCGGATTCCCCGGCGAAGGCGAGGCCGAACGGCGGGAGACGGTCCGCATGATTCTGGACGTCTGCCGCCGGTATCCCGGCGCCGAGTTCTGGACCAACATATTCACGCCTTACCCGGGCGCGCCTGTAATGCAAAAGGCGTTCGAACTGGGAATCGACGTCCCGAAAACGTTCGAAGGATGGGCCGATTTCTTTCCGCGGTATACGACGCTTCCCTGGCTTAACGGGCGGGCGCATCGGCGTGTACAGGTCATGCGCGACTATTTGCGGGCCGCGTTCCATCGGGTGCCGATCGGATTAAGGCGCCGCCACTCGCTCGAGCGCCTGCTACACGGGATGATCGCGGTTCCGGCGCGGTGGCGTCTGGACCACGACATCTACGGATTTCCAGTCGAGCTCTATCTGAAAAGCCGCGTCGATCAGCTGGTGAAATCGCCCAAATCCAAAGTGGACGCGCACCGGCTGGAAGCGGAGCCGGTTACATGCTAGACGAGGGCCGGCGAAAAGTTCTTTTGTTCCTGCCGCCCTACTCAGGAAAGCTTCTTGGGCCGCCGCTGGGTCTGCTTAGCCTTGCCTCATCGCTCCGCGAAGCGGGTTATGAGCCCTGCATTATCGATGGCGCGCTACACCGCGATTATCTCGGGATCATTCGGGAGGAAGTTAACGGCGCAGCTTGTTTCGGAGTTTCGTTGCTGACCGGTCCGATGATTCGGGATGCGATTCGCGCGAGTCTCATGGTACGCGGCATACGTCCGGAGCTTCCTATTATTTTTGGCGGATGGCATCCGAGCCTGCGAACAGGCGAAACGCTGCGCGAGGCGTTCGTTGACGTAGTCGTCAGGCACCAGGGTGAGATCACACTGGTCGAGGTACTCAAACGGCTCGAGTGCGGGAAGTCGCTCGAGCTGGTAGCGGGCTGCTGGTTTAAACAGAACGGCCGGATTCATTCGAATCCGGATCGTCCCGCAATGCCGCTGATGTCGCTACCGAAGCCGGCCTGGGATATGGCCGATCTCGACGCGTACGAACAATCGACAGGAATTCGAAAGCTTCCCTACGCCACAAGCACTGGCTGCCCTTACGCCTGCAATTACTGCACGGACATGGTGTTCTATAACCGCCGTTTCAACCCGTACTCGGCGGATCACGTGGCCGAAGAGTTGTCTGAACTTGTCCAGCGCTATCGATTGACGGAAATCGCGCTGGTCGATTCGAATTTTCTGGTGGACACTCGCCGGGCGATCGCCATCGCGCGCGGTCTCGTCGAACGAGGCGTGCGAGTCGACTGGACGTTCCAGGCATCCACGGATCTGCTCTGCCGAATGTCCGATGAGGAGGTCCAATTACTCGCGGCAAGCGGGGTAACGCATATCGGTTTCGGCACGGAATCGGCATCGCCGGAAGTGCTGCGGTTGATGAACAAACGTCATCAGTACGTTCCGGATATTGAGGAGGCGGCGCGGAAATGCGCGAAGGCAGGAATTCGCGTGACTCTGAATCTGATTTTTGGGTACCCGGGCGAGGAGGACATCCACAGGCAAGAGACGTTGAGCGTGATGGGTGAAATCGGCGCAAAATTCGACAACGTCGCTTTTTCTCCGAACATGTTCACGCCATATCCGGGGATTCCGATCTGGCCGGACCTGCAGAGGGAAGGACTCACTGAGCCGGATTCGCTCGAGAAATGGGCGGATATCGATCTGGGAATTACACGCCTTCCGTGGCTGAGCGGAGCGAGTTTCAAGCAGCTCGAGCGCAGTATCAATTATTTTCTGCTGGAGGCGAATCTGAACAAAACACGCCGACGGGCGCGCTCCTCGATCGCACGGTCGTTTCTGGCTGCCGCGCGCAAGCCGATTTTATGGCGTCTGCGCCGCTCCTCTTTCCGGTTCCCCGTCGAGCTCTGGATCTCGCGGGCGCAACGTCGTCTCACAGTTCGCCGCTCGCTCCTTACCGGCCAGCCCCTGAGTCTCGAGCTGAGCAAGAACGGGTAAGACATGCAATCCGTACTGCTGACGCACAGCAATCATCTCTATTCGGATCCCAAGCAGGTCCAGAAGATGCAGCCTTACCCGCCGCTGCAAACAATACTTGTCGCGTCACTTCTTAAAGCGAACGGAATACGGGCGCATCTTTTCGATCCTACGTTTGAGTATTCCGAACGAGCCTTTCGAAATGCGATCGACAGGGCGCGGCCGGATCTGATCGTCGTTTGTGAAGACGATTTCAACTTCCTTACGAAGATGTGCCTCGCGCACAACCGCAGACTGGCTTTTGAAATGGCTGCGATCGCGGCTGATTGTGGGATCCGCGCAATTGCGCACGGGTCAGATGCTTCTGACCACGCAACGGAATATCTGGACGCCGGCTTTGAAGCCGTTGCGATCGGCGAGGTGGAAAGCACGGTGCTTGAGGTCGCGCAGGAAAGGCCGATCGGAGAAATCGATGGCCTGACGTTACGCGCCGGGGGCGTGATTCAGCGGAATCGCGCCCGTACTGTTGTGGCGAATCTGGATACGCTGCCTGCTCCGGCGTGGGAACTCGTCGAGATAGAAGGCTATCGCGCTGCGTGGAAACGCAAGCACGGTTATTTCTCACTCAATCTCGCCTCGAGCCGTGGTTGCCCTTTTCGTTGCAACTGGTGCGCAAAACCGATTTACGGCAGCCGTTATCGCGTGCGGTCGGCCGCCGCGCTGGCGTCGGAAATGCTGCAGATGAAGCGGGTTTCGCGGCCTGACCACCTGTGGTTCTGTGACGACATCTTTGCTCTCTCACCCGCATGGACGTTCCGTTTCGCGGATGAGGTGAAGGCTCTGGATGCTTCGATCCCATTCAAGATGCAATCCCGTTGCGATCTGATGACGCGCGATACGGTCACTGCTCTCCGCACCGCCGGATGCGAGGAGGTCTGGATGGGCGCCGAGTCGGGATCGCAACGCGTTCTCGACGCGATGGATAAGGATCTGCACGTCGAGGAGATCTACCAGGCAAGGAGGAATCTGCGGCGCAACGGCATTCGCGCCTGCTTCTTCCTGCAATTCGGATATCCCGGCGAAGAATGGACGGATATCGAGGCCACGATCCGTATGGTTCGTGAAACCAGGCCGGATAATGTGGGCGTTTCCGTTTCTTATCCGCTCCCGGGCACGAAGTTTCATCAGATTGTTTCCGCAAAGATGGGCGCAAAAGCAAACTGGGAAAGCAGCGCGGATGTCTCTCTGATCTTCGGGGGCGCGTATTCAACAGAGTTCTACCGGGCGCTGGCCGACGCGCTCCACCTCGAAGTACGCGGGGGCGCGGGGGCGCGGGCGGCATGGCTGCGCGTCGAAGAGTTGCGCGATTTCAAGAGCGCCGGAGCCGCCGCATGAAACGGCTGTTGCTGACGCACGGCTACTTTCTCGCCGAAGACGCCAAAGAGCAGCAGATCATGAAGCCCTATCCCCCACTTGGAATTCTCTGTTTGTCGTCTCATCTGAAGGCGCGCGGCTTCAGCGTCGATGTATACGATTCCACCTTCGGATCCCGTCAAGAGCTTTTTGGAATTCTGGATAACGAACCCGCCGGCGTAATCGGGATCTACGGCAATCTGATGACGCGATCGAACGTGCTCGCAATCGCGGAACGCGCACATGCGGCTGGGTGGCTGGTGATTCTTGGCGGCCCCGAGCCGGCGAACTACGCCGATGAGTTTCTCGCCAGGGGAGCGGACGTCATTGTCGCGGGGGAAGCGGAAAGGACGCTCGAGCAACTCGCGGCGACTGATTTCGATCGAGAGTTCTGGCCCTCAATCCGGGGCCTTGTCTATCGCCCTGATGAGAAACACACCGGTGAGACAGAACTTGTCCGGACTGGCCCGACTGAATTGATTCGCGACCTGGACGGACAGCCCTGGCCGGATCGGGACCAGGTGGATATCGGGCGTTATCTCGATGTGTGGCGCAGCCACCACGGCCTTGGCTCAGTGTCGCTGATTACGGCGCGCGGTTGCCCTTACAAGTGCAACTGGTGCAGCCACTCGGTTTACGGACATACTCACCGCAGGCGTTCTCCTGACGGAGTGGCAGATGAGATCGAATGGCTTCTGAATCGATACAACCCGGAGATGTTGTGGATCGCGGATGATGTTTTCACGATCAACCACGCGTGGCTTGCGCAGTATGCGGGCGAGATGCAGCGGCGCGGCATCCGAATACCGTTTGAATGCATTACTCGCGCTGACCGCGTGAACCCAACGGTAGCCGCGACGCTCGCGGAACTGGGCTGCATGCGCGTGTGGATCGGATCAGAAAGCGGCTCACAGAAGATTCTGAACGCCATGCAGAGAGGCGTCACGACGGATCAGGTTCGGACGGCTGTCGCCCTTTGCCAAAACAACGGAATTCGGGTCGGCATGTTCCTGATGTGGGGCTATGAAGGCGAAGAGCTTTCTGATATCGAAGCGACAGTGGACCACTTGAAGCGCTGCCGGCCGGACGTATTCTTCACCACCGTCTCTTATCCAATCAAGGGCACGCCGTACTTCGAGCGCGTAAGTTCGAAAGTCGTCCATATTCGGCCGTGGAAGGAGTCGACGGATCGCGATGTAGCGATTCGCGGCAGGCATTCGAGGCGCTTTTATCACTACGCCGACGAACTGCTTCGAGCCGAAATGGCTACGGAGCCGAATGCAATGCAAATCAACGCTGCGCGTTGCGCGCTCGAAGGCGCCGCCAGCGAGGTGGAAGTATGAGTCCGGCCCACGCGTTCGATCTCATCGCGGCGAGCTACGACGGGCTCTGGACCGATTCGCCTGTCGGGCGTGTTCAGCGCGAAGCATTCTGGAGACATGCGGGCCCCTATGTTAAGGACGCGAAAAACGTGCTCGATATCGGTTGCGGCACCGGTGAAGACGCTGCACGGCTGACGAGGGCGGGAGTTCGCGTCACCGCGATTGACGTTTCTCCGCAGATGGTCGCCATGGCTCGAAAGCGAGCGGTCGACGCGCGCGTGCTTCCGATCGAGCAGCTGCATGCGCTTAATTTCTTTTTCGAAGATGCCTCATTCCATGCGGCGATTTCGAATTTCGGCGCACTGAACTGCGTCGAGCGACTGGAAAGCATTCGCGAACCTCTGGCGAGGCTCGTAGCGCCAGGCGGCTACGCGGTTCTATGCGCGCTCGGAAGATTCTGCTTGTGGGAAACAGCGTGGTTTCTCCTCAGCGGCGATTTACGGAAAGCGCGCCGCAGATGGGGAGGCGAGGCTTTGACCAGCGCCGGAACCAGAGTGTTTTACCATTCCGTCCGCGAGTTCCGCAGATCTCTTGCTCCTGAGTTCCGGCTTGTGAAACACGCGGGCATCGGCATCTGCACACCACCCTCCTACGTGCGCTGTCTTTCGGACCGCGTCTTGCACCGCGCGGCTCGCGCAGACCAGACGCTTGAAACCGCGCGGTTATTCCGCGCGTGGGCGGATCACAGGCTTCTAATCTTCAGGCGGGTTGCATGAACAGCGGTGTGGCGCGGCGAACATTTGTGACCCAATACGCCGCGATCCGTAGCGCCGAGGGACGCGGGTCGGAAGATCCCTCGTACTACCAGGCGCTGCCATACGTCGACACCACAGGCCGCAACGGCGATGCATGGCGCATTCGCTCCCGCAGCTTCGATTATTTCGTCAGGAAGATACTGGCGCCGTTTGAAGGCAGACTCCGCAGGCCGCTTGATGTGCTCGATCTGGGCGCCGGGAACGGGTGGATGTCGTGGCGGCTGATGAAACGCGGCCACCATGTAATGGCCGTGGACATCTTTACGGACCGGCTCGATGGCCTGGGCGCAATTCGCAGATACGCGCGCCTCGACGCCATTGCGGCCGACTTCGATCAACTGCCCGTAGCAGGCCAAAGCTTCGATCTGGTGATCTATAACGCATCCCTGCACTACTCACCGAACTACGCCCGTACATTGAAAGAGGCCCGGCGCTGCCTGCGGCCTGATGGACGGATCATAGTTCTCGATTCGCCTGTATACCGCAAGCCGGAACATGGCGAAAGGATGCGATCGGAGCGGCAATCCTTCTTCGAGCGAACTTACGGCTTTCGATCGGAAGCGCTCGGCAGCATCGAATATCTCGATGAGCCAGCGCTCGCAACGCTTGCGCGCGATGTGGGTATTCAGTGGCAACTGAGCAGCCCCTGGTATGGGTGGCGATGGGCGATGCGCCCCATCATCGCTCGATTGCGCGGAAAGCGGCCACCGTCCAGGTTCCTCGTGATCTCAGGCAGGCTCGTGTGATCGTTCTGCTTCATCCGCGGTGCGTGAAGCCAAAGAACCGGCGTTTTCCGCTGTCGATTCTTTCGATCGCCGCTATGCTCGAGGGCAAAGAGGAATACGTCATTGTCGACGGCAATCTCGATAGCAGCCCCGCTGAGACTCTTGACAGAATCGCCGCCGAGCACGCCGTGGAAATGATAGCTGTCTCGGTTATGCCGGGGCCGCAGATGGTTTCCGCCATCCCGCTGTGCAGAGATCTTCGCAGAAAGTACCCGCGCGTACCTGTCGTGTGGGGCGGTTATTTCCCTTCGCTTTACGCTACAGCGACCTTGAATGCCCCTTACATCGATTTTGTGGTGCGCGGGCCGGGCGAGGATACGATCCTGGAATTGCTCTCGGCTCTTCGTGGGGCGCGGAAGTTCGCGGATGTCCGCGGTCTCTCCTGGAAGAACGAATTCGGTTTTCACGTTCATAACCCCGACCGGCCGCTTCGCTCACCCAATGACTTTCCTGAACTGCCGTACCATCGGCTGGGGCCGGTGGAGAAATACTTGTTGCCCACCTTCCTCGGCCGGCGCACCGCAGTGCACAACGCAAGC
>Ga0308175_100001038_pt1 | contig 18510 bp, 16 predicted proteins | sample PhyCR1_3_FD_203893 | JGI IMG/M metagenome (GOLD analysis project Ga0308175, IMG submission 203893) | Soil microbial communities from UC Gill Tract Community Farm, Albany, California, United States - DLSLS.C.R1 | ecosystem: Environmental > Terrestrial > Soil > Agricultural land | place: USA...
TGTCTCCGGGTGTCGTCCCCATCGTACGGGTGGGTAACGTGAGTCACATGCTCATCCCGCCGCTCGTCGCCCTCCTGCCCGGCACGCACCCCGCCGACATCTCGGTGATCGGACCCGCCTTCATGGTCAACGCGGTGGCGTCGGTCGTGATCGCGGTGCTGCTGCTGCGCTGGCGTCACTGGGTGCCCCTGCTGCTCTCGCTGGGGTTCGGCCTCTCGACGCTCGGCGCCTACCTCGTCTCCGCGACGGTCGGGCTCTTCGGTGTGCACGAGGTGTGGACTGGTGGCGCGGTGCTCACGGCGGCAGCCGCCGAGCTGGTGGCGATCGGCGGGTCCCTCCTGGGCCTGTCCAGGGACTACGCCGACCTCACCCGGCACCCGTTGCAGCACCTGCCCCTGGGGGTGCGCCACACCCACGGCTGACGGGTCCGTCGCACACGCCGGCGCCCCGGGGTGGATGCTTACCCCGTGGCGCCGGCTGGTGCCAGGGAGGGCCGTGGAGGAAGGACCGAAGTGAGCAACGTGGGCGTGGACGAGGTCTTCCGCGTTCTCGACCTGACGGGTGTGTTCGGCAACGCCCTGCTCGGCGGGATCATCGCCCGCCAGGAGAAGCTCGACCCGATCGGCTTCGCCACGCTCGCGATCCTGTCCGGGCTCGGCGGCGGCCTGATCCGCGACAGCCTGCTGCAGCACGGAACCCCCGTCGCCCTCACCACCTCCGCCTACCTGCTCACCGCGCTGGCCGGCGCCGCGGCCAGCTACCTGGCCAACGTGAAGGGACGGGTGTGGGACCGGGTGTGGCCGGTCATCGACGCGGTTGCCCTGGGCTGCTGGGCCAGCACCGGGGCGGCCAAGACCCTCGGTGTCGGGCTGGGCTGGATGCCGGCCCTGCTGCTCGGCGTCATTACCGCCTGCGGCGGCGGCGCGGTCCGCGACGTGGTGCTGCGGCGCGTCCCCGGCGTCCTGGGCGGCAACACCCTGTACGCAACGGCTGCGCTGGCGGCGTCCGGCGTCCTCGTCCTCCTGAACCGCGCCGGTTACGGCACGGCGGGCTCGGTCACCGGGCTGGTGGTCGGAGCCGGGCTGTGCCTGGTGGCGCGCTGGCGGGGCTGGATCCTGCCGAGCGCCGATGCGTGGTCACCCTCGCGGGTCGTGCCCGAGCGCTACCGGGGCCGCCTGAAGCGACGGGTGGTCCGCAGGCGCCTGCCCGACCGGGGGCCGGAGCCGACCGATCCTGCAGGGGACGCGGAGCCCGGGGGTTCCTGAGCGGCGGCCGCCGGTCAGCGCTTCGGCGCGAGCAGTGGCGTCATCGCCGCCCGCACCACCTCGGGCAGGGGACGTGGGCGCCGCGTGTCCCGGTTGACGAAGACGTGCACGAACCTGCCCTCCGCCACCGCCAGGTCGTCACGGTCCCGCAGGATCCCGGCCTCCCACACGACGCTGCTCGTGCCCAGTCGGGCGACCCGCAGGCCCACGGCGAGGACGTCGGGATACTCGACCGGCGCGAGGTAGCGGCACCCCGACTCGACGCAGAGGCCGATCGTGTCTCCGTGCGCGACGTCCAGCAGCCCCTCTTCGATCATCCAGCGGTTGATCACCGTGTCCATGGCCCCGTAGTGGACGGTGTTGTTGACGTGGCCGTAGACGTCGTTGTCGTTCCACCGTGTCGGCACCTGCGACCAGTACGGGTAGGCGTCTCGCACGATGCTCCCTCGGCTGGGGCCTCCGGCGCCTGCGGGACGAAGGAGCCGGACACAAGAAGAGGAAGGAGGCTGCGCGCTCCTTCCACTCCCAACGTATAGCGCAGTGGGGGGCTTGCGGCAAGGCCCCGTCAGCCGGGCAGAATCCACGACCTCGACCGGATCGGAGATGGTGGATGACTGGCCTCGGCACGAGCGCGTTCGCGCTCCCCGACCGGCTGGCGGCCAAGGGCGACCTGGCCCTGGTTGCCGGAGACGAGCAGCACTTCGCGGCGGTCTCCGAGGCGCTCTCGCACGCGGTCGCCGAGCTCGAGGACCGGCTCGAGGGCCAGCGTCGGGCTCCTGCGGTTGGCGGTCAGCAGGCCCTGGACCGGGACCTCGAGGTGCACCGGCTCACTGCGCGGCTGCACACGCTGCGCAGGTTCGGGCTCGACCTGTGCCTGGGGCACATGGTCGCGCTCGACGATGCCGAGCCGGTCTACGTCGGCCGGCTCGGACTCATGGCCAGTGACGGTCGCCGGCTCCTGGTGGACTGGCGCTCCCCCGCGGCCGAGCCGTTCTTCGGGGCCACTCACGCCAACCCGATGGGTCTGGCCTACCGCCGCCGGTACCGCTGGACCCGCGGCCGGGTGAGCGACTACTGGGACGAGGTGTTCGCCCCGGGTGAGCTGGAGCGGCACGCGGCGCTCGACGACCAGTCCGCCTTCATCGCCAGCCTGGGGGACAGCCGGTCAGGACGGATGCGCGACGTGCTCGGCACGATCCAGGCGGACCAGGACGCCATCATCCGGGCGGGCTCGCGTGGCGCCCTCGTCGTCGACGGCGGCCCGGGGACGGGGAAGACGGTGGTCGCGCTCCACCGCTCTGCCTACCTGCTCTACTCCGACTCCCGGCTCGGTCCCCGCCGTGGCGGCGTGCTCTTCGTGGGCCCGCACCAGCCCTACCTCGCGTACGTCGCCGACGTCCTGCCCAGCCTGGGCGAAGAGGGGGTGCAGACCTGCACCCTGTCCGAGCTGGTGCCCGAGGGGGCTGCCGCCCGCCCCGAACCCGATGCGCACGTCGCCGCCCTGAAGGCGTCGGGCCGCCTCGTGGCGGCCCTCGAGCGCGCTGTCGCGTTCTACGAGGAGCCGCCCGCGTCCGGCCTGACCGTCACCACCCCGTGGTCCGAGGTGTGGGTGGGTGCCGACGACTGGGTGTCGGCCTTCGATGCACCCTCACCCGGCACCCCGCACAACGAGGCCCGCGACGACGTGTGGGACGAGCTCGTGTCCATCATCGTCGCGCGGCACGACGACGACGTGCCGGGCGACCAGCTTCGCCGTGCCTTGGCTCGCGACGAGGAGCTGCGCGCCACGCTCAACTCGGCGTGGCCGTTGGTCGAGGCCACCGACCTGGTCGGCGACCTGTGGACGGTCCCGGCGTACCTACGGATGTGCGCCCCCTGGCTCGACCCCGCGGACGTGCTGGCGCTGCAACGCCGGGACGCCCAGGCGTGGACCGTGTCGGACCTGCCCTACCTGGACCGCGCCCGCCAGCTCCTCGGCGACCCCGAGGCGTCCCGCCGCAGGCGCCGCGAACAGGCCCTGCTGGCGGCCCAACGCGAAGAAAGGGACCGCGTGGTGGACCACCTGGTCGCCACGGACGACTCCGAGATGCATGTCATGTCGATGCTGCGCGGGCAGGACCTGCAGGGCGCGCTGGTCGACGAGTCAGACCTGCCCCGAAGCGACCCCGACCTGCTCGCCGGTCCCTTCGCCCACGTCGTCGTGGACGAGGCCCAGGAGCTGAGCGACGCCGAGTGGCAGATGCTGCTCTCGCGCTGCCCCTCGGGCAGCCTCACCGTGGTGGGCGACCGCGCCCAGGCCCGCCACGGGTTCACCGAGTCGTGGTGGGAGCGCCTCGAGCGCGTCGGGCTCCGCCGGATCGACGTCTCCACCCTGGGGGTCAACTACCGCACTCCCCAGGAGGTCATGGCCGAGGCGGAGCCAGTGATCCGCGCGGCGGTGCCGGACGCCAACGTGCCGGTGTCCATCCGGCACAGCGGGATCCCGGTGCTCCACGGATCGCGGTCCGACGTCGAGACGATCCTGGGCGACTGGCTGGTGGCACATCCCGAGGGGGTTGCGTGCGTCGTGGGCGACCCGACGTTCGTCGCCCGGGAACGGGTTCGGTCGCTGACCCCCGAGCTGGCCAAGGGGCTCGAGTTCGACCTGGTGGTGCTGGTCGACCCGGAGCGTCTCGGCGCGGGCGTCGAGGGAGCGGTCGACCGCTACGTCGCCATGACCAGGGCGACCCAGCAGCTCGTCGTCCTCACGGTCACCTAGGACGCACCGGCGCGCACTGGTCGCGCCGACTTCTGGTCACCAGCCGCGCGGCCCGCGTACTGTTCGAAGTGGTCCAGCAGAAGGCCGCCCCCCAGGGACAGGAGGCGACGTGTTCGAGTACCACGACTCAGCCACCACGGACGCTTTCACGTACGACATCCACACCGAGACGTGGACGACATCCCCTCGCCTGAGACGGCTGCACGGCCTGGCGCCGGAGGAGCTGCTGACCACTGGTGGCCTGCTCGAGCGCATGCACCCCGACGACCGTGCAGAGATGCTCGCGAGGTTCGAGGAGCACCTGTCCCGCGTGGGCGCGTACACCTGCATGTACCGGATGACGGACCCGGACGGCCGCGAGCACCTCCTGCGCTTCGTCGGCCGCAGCGTCGGTGGGCCCGACGGCGTCACCGGCCTCGAGGGGTTCGTGCTCGACCTGACCGACGACATCTCGGCGTGGCAGTCGGAGGCGGTGACAGCGTCGGCGGCGACCCGGGGCGTCATCGAGCAGGCCAAGGGCGCCCTCATGCTCGCCTTCGGTGTCGGCGAGGAGGACGCGTTCAGGATGTTGGCGGGCTACTCGCAGCACCGCAACATCAAGCTCCGGGACGTGGCCACGTTCATCACTGCCGGCATCGTCGACCCCCAGTTCTTCAACACCGACCAGCCGGTCGAGAGCCTGCTCGAGATCGTCAACCGGCTCACCGACACCAACGCCGAGATCACCCCTCCGGTCGAGGACGCGCTCACAGACACCGCACCCGGCTGACCCGCGCTCACCGTCCCGACAGTGCGTCGCCCGGCAGCACGGTCGGCGTGCTCCAGCAGGTCGCACAGCCCCTCCGGCCTTCACCTGCCACCATCGGCCGGGGTGATGCTTTCGGCGACCACGGCCGCCCACACTGCGGAGCCCGCCGGACTTGGGTGGCGGAAGTCCTTGAAGAGGCTCGCCTCGCGGGGATGCGCCTCGAAGGCGTCGAACACGTCGATCGTGGGCAGGCCCGCCCCAGCAGCCCATCGCCGCAGCTCCGCCTCGACCTCGGCGTGCGTGGCTGCGGTGGCGCCCAGCTGGGGGTTCTGCAGGAGGACTACCGAGGACGGCGGCGCGGGCCACCGCCTGTCAACGGCCGCGACCAGCGCCCGCATCGGACCCACGACTTGGCCGCGTGAGTGGTTGTGGCCGAAGGAGTACACCACCAGGTCAGGTCGCTGCGGCTGGATCACCCGCAGGCGGGCCGACGCGTAGCGCGCCTGTGCGCCGGACTTGCTGCTGTTCCAGATCGTGACGGACGGGCCGTGCTGGCCGTACACCCGCGTTCGCGGCAGCCAGCCCCCGTGGACGTCGTCCCACTGGTGCAGCACCACCCGCCGGGTCCCGCCGAGCCGACGGGCCCACAGGTCGACCCACTCGCCGTCCTCGTTCCCCGTCGAGTCCCCCAGCACGCTCACGACCACGGGACCGCGCCCGCCCATCACCGCACGCACCTCGGCCAGGTGGTCGGCGGCCGAGGCCGCGTGCCAGCCGCTCGCCATGGTGAGGGCAGCCGCGAGCAGCGCGCCACCCAGCAGTGCCATCAGCCGAGCTCGCGCGTGGCCGAGCACCCACCTACGCACCCCCACGCCGTCAGTGTCGGCCCGGCCACCCACCCGCGTCGGCAGTTTGGCGAGAACCGGCACCTTCCCCCCCACCCCGGAGAGCAACCGGTATGCCGGGTGGTGGGCCTCCGCCTCCGCGGCCGTTGGCGATCGCGGTCCCTACGACCGCCCGGTGCGGCATGCTCAGGGCATGGTCGACCCTGCCGATTGGTTGCTGACCCGGTCCGAGCGAGCCAATCCCGCGACCCGGCTGGACGATCTTCACGGTGGGGAGCAGGCGTGGTCGCACGGCAACCACGTCCGCCCCCTGATCCATGGGGTGACGTACTTCAGGGCCCTGTACGACGCACTCGAGGCGACCGGGCCGGGCGACCTGGTCCTGTTCACCGACTGGCAGGGTGACGCCGACGAGCAGCTCATCGGGACGCCCGGCAGCGAGGTGGTCGAGGTGCTCTCCCGAGCGGACCGGCGCGGCGTGACCGTGTGTGGCCTGGTGTGGCGCTCCCACCTGGACCAGGCCGGCTTCTTCGCCACCGAGAACCGCCACCTCGGTGAGCAGCTTCAGAAGCGGGGCGCCCTGGCGCTGTTGGACATGCGTGTACGGAACGGGGGCTCCCACCACCAGAAGTTCGTCGTGATCCGCCACGGCGACGACCCGGCGCGGGACGTGGCATTCGTGGGCGGAATCGACCTCGCGCACAACCGACGCGACGGTGCCGAGCACCTCGGCGACCCGCAGGCCCAGCCGCTAACCAAGGAGTACGGCGCCCATCCTCCCTGGCATGACGTGCAGGTGGCGATCCAGGGACCCGCCGTCCACGACGTGGAGACCGTCTTCAGGGAGCGGTGGAACGATCCCGCGCCGCTGTCGCGATCACCGTGGCGGCGCACGGCCGACCGGCTTCGGGGACTGCACAGCTCGTCGAGCCCGCTCCCCGACCAGTGTCCGCCTCCACCCGCGGCCGGTGAGCACACCGTCCAGCTCCTGAGGACCTATCCCAACCTCCCCCTCGGTCGCGACTACCCTTTCGCCAGCGGTGGTGAGCGCAGCATTGCCCGGGGCTACACCAAGGCCGTGCGGCGGGCGGAGCACCTCGTCTACGTGGAGGACCAGTACTTCTGGGGACACGACGTCGGGCGCGTGTTCGAGAGGCAGCTGCGAGCGAGGCCCGAGCTCCGCCTGGTCGTCGTCATCCCTCTGTTCCCCGACCTCGATGGCCCCAACCGGGTGCCCCAGCTGCTCGGTCGCCATCGCTCCATCGGCCGGCTGATGAACGCCGCGCCCGGGCGGGTCGCCGCCTACGGCCTGGAGAACCACAGCGGCACCCCTGTCTACGTGCACGCCAAGGTCTGCGTCGTCGACGACACCTGGGCCAGCACCGGTTCGGACAACTTCTGCCGGCGCTCGTGGACCCATGACTCCGAGCTCAGCGCCGTCGTCCTCGACGAGGGGTACGCCCGCGAACTGCGCCTGGCCCTTGCCGCTGAGCACCTCGACCGGCTCGACGAGGTAGCAGGGAAGGGCCTCGAGGCGACGATGGGCGACTGCCTCGACCCTGCCCAGATGTTCGAGGTCTACGCCGCCCACGCCGCTCGCCTGGATGCCTGGGTGGCGGGCGGCCGGCGAGGGCCGCGGCCCGCTGGACGCCTACGCAGGCTGCCGCTGCCCCAGCTCACGGTGCGCCAGCGCCGGTGGGCGGCGCTGCCCCTCGACCTGGTCCAGGACCCCGACGGCAGGCCCCGCGCGCTTCGCAGGGCGGAGGACTACTGAAGGTTCGGCCTCGGCGTGCGGTCGACGGCTCAGCGCCACAGGCGCGCCACGCCGAAGGGCAGGAGGCCACCGACAGCGACGGCCCAGTCCAGGGGACTCCGCGAGCGGCTGGAACCGGTCCAGGACGGGTCGCCCGGGAGGGCGCCCATGGGGTCGCGCTCTGCCACGTCGAGCTCGGTGGCCGGCTCCGCGAGCGCGCGTTCGAGCGCCTCGTGCAGCCGCAGCGGCTCGTGTCCCTCGGGAAGCAGGTCACGCTCGAAGTCCCGCTCGGCACAGACCATGTCGTGCTCCAGGCTCCGAACCAGGGCACGCAGGGTGGCGGTTGGCACGTCGGTGACGACGCCGGCGAGCTGTCCCACCAGGTCCTGGGTCAGCAGGGGGACGTCGACCTGCGGGCGGAGCAGGCCCGCCGCCTCCGCGAACTGGGTGAGCAGCTCGCGATAGGTGACCACGTCGCGGCCGCCGACGTCGTAGGTGCGTGACGGAGTGGACGACTCCACCGCCCCGACGAGTGCCGCCACGACATCGACCACGGCCACCGGCTGCACCTGGGCGGTGAGCCAGGTGGGCACCACCTGCACCGGGAGCCGGTCGGAGAGCTGGCGCAGCACCTCGAAGCTCGTCGACCCGCTGCCGACGACAAGGGCCGCCCGGAGGCTGAGGGTGGGCACGGCCGACATCATGAGGATCGACTCCACCTCCAGCCGGGAGACGATGTGCTCCGACAGCTCCCCGGGCGCGACGTCGGGGACCAGGCCGGACAGGTAGCACACCCGCGACACGCCGGCCGCCTCGGCGGCGTCGGCGAGCGTGCGGGCAGCGGTGCGGTCGACCTCGGCGAAGTCCGGGCCGGCCATCGAGTGCACGAGGTAGCACACGGCGTCGGCGCCCTCCACAGCCACGTCGACACCCTCCCCGCGCGCCACGTCGAGCTGCACCGGCTCCACGTCGTCACGCCAGTGGAAGGCCTCCGCCCTGGCTGGGTCGCGGAAGCCTGCACGGACGGTGTGGCCCGCGCCGACGAGCGCCGGCACGAGCCGGCTCCCGATGTACCCGCCGGCTCCGACGACAAGGACCTCCATCCCGCGACTCTCGCACGGGCAAACCAGGCGCGCCACGCGACGACACGGAAGGCGGTGAAGGCGCCAGACTGCTGGTCGCCGCCCGCGCCATCCACGGGACCCCGGTGTTCCGAAGGGCCCAGTGTTGTCGTGAAGATACCGTGCCAGCCCTGACTCGAGCGCGGTGAGCTGGTGGCAGGATTCGAGTATGGGCGAAGGTGTGCTGATCGTCGATGACGACGCACGGTTCCGCTTTGCCGCACGCGCCGTCCTCGAGGCTTGCGGCTTCTCCGTTGTCGGCGAGGCCGCAGACGGGGGGCAGGCCCTCACCGCGGTCAGGACGGCCGCACCAGCTGTCGTGCTCTTGGACGTGCAGCTGCCGGACATCGACGGGTTCGAGGTGGCCAGCCTTCTCTCGTTGGAGGAGGTGGCGCCGGCTGTGGTCCTGGTCTCGAGCCGGCCGGCCGCTGCCTACCGTCACCGCTTTGAGAGCAGTTCGGTTCGCGGCTTCATCGCCAAAGAGGAGCTGAGCGGCGATGCTTTGAGGGCGGTGCTTGGCTGGAGGACCACCTGCCCTGACTTCGGCGCCAGCAGTTCGGCTCGGCGCCGCTGATGGCAGCCGGCTGGCCGCTGGGACCGCTGGCCCAGTGGCCACCCAGAACCGCCATGACGCGCGCGGAGCTCGTTGGTGTCGACCGGACTGTTCTGGTCAGGTTCCCGGTTCTCGGGCAGAGACGATGTTCTGGTGTCGGGGCGTGCCGCCGCGCAGGTAGGCCAGTACCGCCAGCACGCGGCGGTGGTAGTCGTCGGAGGCAGTCAGGTCCAGCTTCGTGAAGATGTGCCCGATGTGCGCTTCGACGGTGCGGGGGCTGAGGAACAGGCGTTGGCCGATGCGGGTGTTCGAGTGGCCCTCGGCCATGAGGCCGAGGATCTCCCGTTCCCGCTCCGAGAGCCTCTGGAGCGGCGACTGGGGGTGGCGGTTCATCAGGCGCGCGACGATGGTCGGGTCGATCACGGACTCACCGTCAGTGATGCGGTGCAGGGCTTCGACGAGGACCGCAAGGTCCGACACTCGTTCCTTGAGCAGGTAGCCGACCGACCCTTCGCGGCTCTCCATCAGGCGCATCGCGTAGCGGGACTCGAGGTAGTGCGACAACACGAGGACGGCGGTGTCCGGGTGCTCCCGGCGGATGTCGAGCGCGGCACGGATGCCCTCGTCAGTGTGAGTGGGCGGCATCTTGATGTCGACCAGCACCGCATCCGGGTTCAGCGTTTCGACCGCGTCGGTCAAGGACTGCGCGTCCCCCACTGTGGCGACCACGTCGACGTCGGTCGTGGCGAGCAGGGCGGCGAGGCCTTGGCGCAGGAGTGCCTCGTCGTCGGCGATGATCACGCGCACGGGATCTCCATCACCACTGTCGTGGCCACCTTGTCGCGTCGGGCGAGGGTCAGGCGCCCGTCCAGGGCGCCCACGCGGTCCTCCAGGGCGGCAAGGGTTCCGGCGGCGGGCGCATCCACTTCGACCTCGAAGCGGAGTCTGTGGTCGCCTTGCGTGGCCGTGAGGCGAGCGGCGTCGTGGACGCAGTGCCGCACCAGCTGCGCGAGGGCGAAGTATGCCGTGGACTCCACCTCGGGCGAGTAGCGGCGTTCTTCGATGTCGACGGTGTCCAGGGTGAGCGGCGCTGTCTCGGACAGTGCCTGAAGGGCGGCCTCCAGGCCCTCGTCGGCCAACGCGGCGGGGTAGATGCCGTGCGCGAGCGCCCGCAGGTCAGCCAGCGCCGAGGTGACCTCGTCGCTGCAATGGTCCAGCAGGGCCGTCTCCCCGTCGTCTGCGGCCGGGCCCCGCTGCGCCAGGCGCAGCAGGAGCGCCAGGGTGACCAGTCGCTGTTGCGCACCATCATGCAGGTCGCGTTCGAGGCGGCGGCGCTCCGCGTCGCGGGCGGCGACGATCCGGGCTCGTGAGGCGCGGAGCGCCGCGATGTGGGCGGAGGACAGAGCCTGGTGCCGCTCGTGGTCGATCGACATGGTGGCCACGGTCCCGATCTCGTCCATGACCGCGTCGTCGCCCAGCGCTCCTGGCCGGTGGAGCAGGTAGGCGATCGGCTGACCGTTGCGCGAGAGGACAGTCGACTCCCGGCCGGGTGGCGGCTCGGTCGGATTTCCCCGGCCGTCGACGAGCGTCCCGTCCGGGAGCGGGTACAGCACGGCCAACGACGGGTCGCCGACGAGGCGCGACAACGCCTCCACCAGTCCGCCATCCGACCGGCGGCTCCCCAGGTTGACCGCCAGGCGGGCCAAGGACACCCGGACGTTCCGCGCGTGGGCCCGGTCATACAGCAGCGCCGGGCCCGTGAGCATGAGGGCAAGTGCGTCAATGACCCACAGTCGGTCGTCGACCTGGGCGGCAGCCGTCCAGCTCAGGGCGGCTCGCACGTCGCCCCAGGCGGCCACGACGAGCAATGCCGAGACCGCCGCCGCGAAGGGGACCGCGACGCGCCGCCGAGCCGGCGTCGCCCTCCACCCGGACCACAGGAGGTCCGCGGCGGCCAACGCCGCCCACGCCGCGCCCGTCCACGACCCGAAGCGCTGCAAGTGCTGCGCCCAGTCGCCGCGATCCGCGACGAGAAGCAGGTTCTCCGTGCACTGGGCGCACCCCTCGGCCCGGGGGTCCAGGAACAGCACGGGCGCGACCCCCTGCAACCCGAGCACCACCGCGTAGCCGAGGGGAACCACCAATGGTGCTGCACGCGGCATACCAGGGAAGCGGTCGGCTGCGTGCGCAAGCAACGCTTGCACCACGCCCGCCAGGACCAGCCCAGTGGTGAACACCAGTGCGGAACCTGCTGCGGGAGAAGCCCATTCACGCGTCAGCCAGACGGCCCCCGCTAGCGCGACCAACCCGCCACTCGTGCGCGTCGTTGCTCGCTGCGCGGCAACCGCTCCGGTGCCCACCAGGACCAGACCGGCGGCGACCTCCAGGACCAGGAGCTGGCCGCTGCCCCCGGCGTAGGTGACCTCGGGTTGGGTCCGCACCACAAGGACCGTCTCGGCTGCCACGAGCACCCCGGCCACGACGATGAGCGGCGAAACGGCCCGCGTTGCGCGCACGGTGTCATCATCCCGCGGGCCCACCCGCCCCGCTCGGCCCTTTGACGTAGGCGAAGCGCGCAAGCTACGTGTTGGCACGCATGTCGGTCCCCATGCCGCTGCCTATCGTTGTGTGCGGGAGGTGACGCCATGCGCCCCGTGACGTCGTGGACCGCAGTTGGGCTGCTGGTGGGTGCGGCAGGGCTGACCAGCTGCGAGGTGACCGGTGACCGTGCCGGTGGCGAGCTCACCCCGCCCCCAGTGGCGCTCAGCGTCATCAACACCCGTGGGGACGAGCTGCGGCCCTACGTCGACGAAGTCACCCGGCTCAGTCATGGTCGGCTGGTGCTGCAGGGGGCGTTCGCGAAATGGCACCTGCACGAGCCCTCGGCCGAACCGGACGCCATCAGGGCCGTAGCGAAGGGGCAGGCAGTCCTCGGCCTGGTGCCGACCCGTGCCTTCGAAACGGTGGGTGTCACCTCGTTCGACGCCCTGGACGCCCCCCTGCTCGTCGACAGCCTCGCCTTCGAGACCAAGGTCCTCGGCGACAGCACCCTGACCACCCGGATGCTGTCCGGCGTCGTACCCTTGGGCCTGACAGGGCTGGGCATCCTGCCCGGTCCCATGCGCAAGCCGGTCGGGCTGACTGGGCCACTGGTCGTGCCCCGCGACTACCGAGGCAAGCGGATCGCGCTCTCGGACTCAGTGGTTGGGACTAGGGCCCTGGAGGCGCTGGGCGCCAAGCCGGTCCCGAGCACCTTCGAGGGTGCCTCCATGACTGGGTTCGACGGCATCGAGCAGCAGGCCGAGAGTGTCGCCGGCAACCAGTACGACGTCCCCGGCAGCACGATCACCGCCAACGTCAACCTGTGGCCGCGCCCGCTGGTCCTGGTCGCCAACGCCGCTGCCTGGCGACGGCTTGCTCCAGCCGAGCAAGCGATCCTTCGCCGGGCAGCCGTCACCTCGGTGGCGACCACCGCCCAGGCTGACGCCGCATCGGCCGCCGCCGGCACGGCGATGCTGTGCCGGCGCGGGAACGTGCGGTTCATCGAGGCCACCATCGCCCAGGTCGACGCCGTGCGCTCCGCACTGGCACCGGTGACGGCGGCCCTGCGCCGGAACCCCGGCACCGCCTCGCAGCTGGCTGCCATCAGCCGGCTGCGGCCTGGGTACGAGAACGCCGCCGCCGCCGAGGCGCCGGTGTGCCCCGCTTCACCCTCCGACGCCGGCGCCGGTGCTGGCACCTCCCCCCTCGACGGGACGTACACCGTCACCACGAGCAGTGCCGACGGTGAGCACGCCCCGGAGAACTGGGGCCGGTGGGTGTACCTGCTCGACCGCGGCAGGCTGCTGTTCACTCAGGAGAACGCGACAGCGTGCACCTGGGGCTACGGCCGCTACACCGTCCGCGGACAGCAGATGGTGTGGGACATGGCCGGGGGCGGCGGGATCGCACCGACCGGTGCCGCCAACAAGCCGGGCGAGCACTTCGTGTTCAGCTGGAGCCTGTACGACGGCGTGCTCACGCTCGGGCCCGTCGCCCCGACCACTCCTGGGATGGCCGTCAACGACAACTCGCCGTCGAACTTCAGGGTTCGGCCGTGGCACCGGGTCAGCGCTACTGCGTCGCCTGCCGCCCTGAGCAGGCGGTGCCCACCGCCCGCGGTGGCGTTCGGACCGCACAGCCCGGTCGACGGCACTTGGCGGACGACCTTCAGCAAGCGCGCCCTTGCCACCAGCCCGTTGCTGATCGACTCCGGAGAGATCAACGACGACAACTGGGGCACGCTCAGCCTGAGCTTCCACGGCGACAGCTGGACCACGGACGTGCGCAACCCGGTGAAGAGCGACCACGACCGGGGAACGTTCACGATCGCGGGGGATGCCCTGACGATGCGCAACGAGCAGGGCGAGGTGTTCACGATGAGGTGGAGCACCTACCGCAACCAGCTGGTCCTGCGACGTGACGCCTCCCTGGGCGTCGGGCCAACGCCGCTGGTCCTCCAGCCGTTCACCAGGGTTGGGCCACCATGAACCCGTGGCTGACCTCCGGTCGGTCACCACTCCTGGTCACCACCGCGATGGGTTGCGCGCTGTTGCTGACCGGCTGCGCGCACCCCGGCCCCTCCGGCTCCGGCGCCTCCCACCCAACCGGCGCCCCGACCACCGGAGCAGCCACGGGCTCAGCGGGCACGACGTCCACGCGGACCCTGCCGGCCCTGGACGGGGTGTACGTCGCGGACGTCACGCCCGCTGAGCTCCTCAGCCACGGGTCACCCGATGCCCTTGACGAGAACTTCGGCCACTTCGTCTGGGTCTTCGACAACGGCATCAACGTCCAAGGCCAGGAGTCGCCGCACGCCTGCACGTGGTCGGTGCACTCCGTCACCGACCACCGCAACGGACTGTTCACCGTGTCCACCCTCGCGGCCGGGGGGATCGCTCCCAACAATGGGAACGCCAAGGTCGGCGAACCGGACGGCACCCTGCGCTGGACGCTCTACCGCGGCATACTCACCCTCCAGCCGACCAGTCCGGAGCGCTTCTGGATCAAGCCGTTTCGTCAGGTCAGCCGCACTCCGACACTGACCTGGTTCAGCCACCGGTGCCCGCCCCCGGCCGGGGCCCTCAAGCCGGGATGACCGCCGCCAGCTGCGTCCCCCCGCCCGCGGGGCTGTGCACTGTGAGGGTGCCACCCAGGGCCTCGACCCGGTCGCGGAGCCCGGCGAGACCGGTTCCTGCCGAGAGCGAAGCACCGCCGATCCCGTCGTCCGTCACGACGACCCGCACCGACTGTGGGGACCCCACGACCTGGATGGCCACGCGGGTGGCCCCAGCGTGCTTGCCTGCGTTGGCCAGCGCCTCGGCGCACACGTAGTAGGCGCTCGACTCCGCCGACGGGCTGCCGCGCTCCCCTGTGACTGCCACCGTGGTCCGCACCGGGAAGTCCTGGACCAGTGCGCCCAGTGCTCCTGCCAGGCCGTCTCGCGTGCCAGCCACGGGGTCCATCCCCGCGGCGAACGCCTCGAGCGACCCCCTGGCCGACGCAGCGGCGTCGACGAGGTCGGCGCTCCGGCTGGTCGAGCGGGCGAGCAGGTTCGAGACCACAGCCAAGTGGCGGATAGCGCCCCCACGCAGCTCGGCGGCCAGCTCTTGGCGCTCCAGGTCGGCAGCGGTGACGACTCGCCGTCGTGACTCCTCGACTGAGTGCATCTGCGCCTCGACGTCGGCCCTCAACCGGACCCCCGCAAGGGCCAGGCCGGCCAGGGCGGCCACCCGTGACAGCAGCTCCGGGTCCTGCCCCAGCCCGGCGTCGTGGACCAGCATCCCGACCCGTTCGCCGTCTTGCTCCAGCGCGGTTGCGGTCCGCCCGGCGGTGACGGCCCCCTCGGGCATCGGCCGGCCGCCCTCGTCGACGAAGCCGCCCACGTCGGGCAGCCAGTAGAACAGCTCAGCCGAAGGGTCGCCGAGGGCGTCGGCCACGAGCCCACTGATGCGCCCGTTCGCTGGCGCCGCGCCCAGCTCGACCACCAGCCTGGTCGTGACCGGCTGGCTCCACCGGTCCCACAGGTCGCCGGCGGCCAGCCCAAGGGCGCCTACCACCAGCGCCACTTCGTACCAGCGCAACGCCATCGGCTGTGCAGCCTCGCTGCGGGCCCGCAGCCCCGCACCCACAGCCAGCGCGACCATCACGGCCGCAGCGACGGCCGCGGCTGTCCACCGCTGGTTGCGCTGCGGACCGCGCACGCCCGCTGCCGACCAGGTCGCGGTAGCAACCACCACCACGGCATACCCGACCGCGACGCTGGGAATCCGGTTCAGTGGCGCGGCAACCGCAAGAAGGTAGCCGGCCACCACGACCCCTCGGGCGACACGTCCCCGCAGCCGGCCGGTCGGATAGGCCAGCAGCGCATGGGTCAGCGGTCCGCGGTGCCAGTACAGCGTCCAGTCGGCCAGACCACCCAGCCACCAGGTGACGCCCGTGGCCAGGAGCAACAGGGCCAGGCGTCGACGTCGCCCGCGCGAGGCAACGACCAGCCCCACGCACGCAAGGGCCGCACCCACCGCGACCACGAGTACCCCATCAGTGGCCATGGACGACCACACCCACCGGCCAGTGCCGCCGCGCTGTCCATCCCCGAGCTCGCCCCCAGAAGGGCCCGGAGCTGTTGAGGTGGTCGACCCCCATGACTGATGTTCGCACGCATCCCGAGCCTTGAGGGAGGCACGGACAAGGCAGCCACCATCTGAGCTCGAGCTTTAGCGTGAGCGTGTTCAACGGGACAGGTCATGAGAGTGCGTCGCATGAAGCACTTCCGGCGAGTGCTGCGCCCGCGCAGACTGGAAGCCATGAGCGCCGAACCCATCACCGCTGTCGACCAGAACGATCGTCGGGGTGCCCAGTGCTGGTGCTGCGGGTCGCTGGAGGCCCCCGACCGCATGGTCTTGCTCGGTGACCACCCGGAGGTGCACCTCTGTCTGCGATGCGCGCACTTCGTGCACCAGCAGGCCCGGGAGATCGAGGACGAGGGCCGCCACGGACCCGGCCCTTTCGCTCGAGATCAGCTCCGCAACCTTCGCGCCGAGGTCATGCGCCGAGGGTGGCACCAGAACCGGTTCCTTGGCGGGACACTCCGTTGGCTCGGCAAGTACCTTCCCTAGTGAACATCGAACTGCTGGTCATCCCGGACTGCCCGAACGAGGCCGCCACCGTTGACCTGATCGCGACCGCCGTGGCAGACACCCGCGTGCGGGCCACCATTACCCGCACCGTCATCGCCAGCCAGGACCAGGCACGGCTGCGCGGCTTCACGGGTTCCCCGACGATCCTGCTCGACGGCAAGGACCCCTTTGCCCGTCCCGGCGCAGCGGTAGGACTTGCATGCCGGCTCTACTCCACTGCAGACGGGCTGCGCGGCCTCCCTGCGCTGCCGGACCTGCGACAGGCACTCAAGCGGGTCGCCGCAGCAGGCTAGAGCGCCGGCAACGGTAGCGGCGCGGTTGGTTCGATCAGCCTGCGTCGGGTGCCCATCGAGTACGGTTTGGCGCGCGTTGCAGGGGTCCGGACTCCCCCGAGTCGATCAGAGCGGCACGAAACCCCACACCCTCGCCTCGCCCCTACGAACACCGCTTGCGCAGAGCCGTATTGGGTTCACAGCGACCAGGTGTCCCTTACGAGGCGCTGGCCAGAGCCGCGCGGTCGGCGTTGATGCGGCTCAGCGCGACCGCGGCCACGGCCAGCCCCAGGAGGAGAGCGGCCTGGGCGGCCACGGGGACGAACCCCGTCCGCAGCTGCTCGTCGTAGACGACGACGCCGAGCAAGACGCTCAGGAGCGGGTCCACCGTGGCGGTGACCGGGAGGCTCATGTGCAGCGGGCCGGCACGGAAGGCCAGCTGGGCCACCAGCAGGCCGGACACGCCGCACACGACGAGGACTGGCAGCTGCCAGCTGGTCAGCATGGCCACGGGTCCGGATTGGCCCCACACCTCGGTGGCGGCCTTGATGAGGACGGCCGTGCACGCATACAGGGTCCCCACGGCCATTCCGAGCAGCCGTGCCCGGCGCCGCGCCGGTCCCCGCCGGCCCCCCAGGACACAAGCCGCGGCGAGCAGCAGGGCAAGGGCAGCGCAGACGGCAGCCGGCCCACGGTCGGCCGCCTCGTGCCGCAGATGCGGCGACGAGGCGCCGGACACGAGGAGGAACCCGACCAGACTGGCGACGAGCACGGCTCCCCAACCCCACTCCTGGCGCCGCATTGGCGTGCGCTGGCTGATGTGGGTGACGACCAGCGACGTGAGCAGGGCGGTCACCAGCAGCGGCTGCACGACCGACACCGCGCCCATGTGCAGCGCGAACGCCTGGAGCGTGAACCCGACGGCGTCGACCACGAGGGCCGCGAGCCACCAGTGGTGGCTCAAGGTCGAAGCGAGGAAGCGGCCGGTGTGGACGCGTCCGTGGCCGGGAGGACTCGACAGCGTTGTCGCGCTGTGGTGCTTCAGCGCGGTGGACACCGCGGCGAAGACCGTGGAGCCGAGGCTGGTGGCGACGACGAGCGGGTAGTTCACGCGGCCGCCGCCAGTCGGGGCGGCCTCACGCGACCTCGACCGACGGGGACACCGCACCCTCCGACCCCGCCGCCACACCTGCGGCCTCGTAGGCCTGCTCTGTCCTCGCGAGGACTTCGTGCCAGCTCATCGAGGTCTCCACAAAGAGGTTGTGGTCATGCATCCGGCGGCGCAGCGGCTCGTCGCGGCTGATCCGCGCGAGGGCCAGCGCGAGCTGGGCATCGTCCTCGCACAGCAAACCCTCGACCTCGTGGCGCACGAACTCGCACACCCCACCGGCGGACATGGCCAGCACCGGCAGCCCAGCGCACCGCGCCTCCAGCGCGGCGATCCCGAAGGACTCCCGGGTGGCGGGGGCGACGAACACGTCGGCAGCGGCGAGCAGGTCCCGGACCTCCTCACGCGCCAGGCGACCCCTGAAGGTGACCGCGTCTGACATGCGCCACAGGCGCACATACACCTCCAGCACGCGGCGCCACGGACCGTCGCCGGCCACGACGAGGTGGACCCGCTGCTCGGTCCCGAGGTGCTGCTGGGCGCGGCGCACGGCCCGCAGCAGGGCGAACGGCCGCTTACGCTGGCTCAGGCGCATGACGGCGGCCGCGACCACTGGGCGCTCTCCGGTGCCAGGGCGCTGGCTGGCACGCCGGCGCAGCATTCGCCAGTCCCCCTGGTCCATGCCGTTGGGGATGACCAGAACCTCGTGGCGGGACCCGAGGATCCGGCGCAGCGGCCGCGCTGCTGCGTCGCTGACGGCTGTCCACACGATTGGGAGGCGGCTCCAGCCGCCGACGGTGTCGAGCGCCGTCATGAGCGCGTGCACCCCCACCCACAGGGAGTGGACCGTGACGACGGTTGGTATGCCGCGGCGGGCCGCCGCACGGGCAACGAAGAACCCCAGGGGCG
>Ga0308175_100001039_pt1 | contig 18473 bp, 30 predicted proteins | sample PhyCR1_3_FD_203893 | JGI IMG/M metagenome (GOLD analysis project Ga0308175, IMG submission 203893) | Soil microbial communities from UC Gill Tract Community Farm, Albany, California, United States - DLSLS.C.R1 | ecosystem: Environmental > Terrestrial > Soil > Agricultural land | place: USA...
CGCGGGTCTTTCTGCTCGACACCCTCAGCAAAGATGCGTTGAGTGTCGGCGTCAAACATGCGTCGAGTACCCTTGCGAGTCTTGAACAGGCCAGAGTTCACCCGAGTGTCTTCGAGTGCATTGACCAGTACCGGAAGGTATGGGCTGACTATGCTGGCCAACCCAAGGTAGCTTGCACTGGTGAATGGATTGCGCCGCACCTTCTCTGCAATCTCTTTGCCGTACTTCGTGCCGACCTCTTTGATCGCACGTTGAACAGCTTCGATGAGATCATCTTCCGTCGGCTGGACGAAAGTGCCTTCCGCGATGTGGGCGATCTCGTGATAGATCGTCACGAGTACCGACTCACGGGTAGCACAGGCCTTGCAGAGTGGCGTACCGATCTCGTCACGCTTGTCGCACAACTTGCGCTCGTGAGGTGTTGGGTCGCCAAGCGCAATCGGTGGCCGGTAGAAGATGCGAGTTCCATCGGTTGAGCCATTGTCACTGCCTGACAGCTCTACGCGAACTGCTGGGTTGCCAGTGAATGCGCGAGCATAGCCAGACAGAGTTGGCTGCAAGGCACGGAATTCTTTGATCGCTCTCCGCGCCTGTTCCGATCGCTCCTCGTCCACCATGGCAGTCTTGAGCAAACGAACATCTACCATTGATCTTACCTCCTCCTCTTACTAGAAGGGTTGGGTCCGACTGAATGCCGGGGGCCCTGCACCTCGCTGCACAGGGGAATCTGTGGGGGTCCAGCGAGATGCAGGGGGACTCGGGATTCAGGCGCTCTCGTCCTTCAGCGCCTCTGGTGTCTCCATGTCTTCAAGGACTCGTCGCACACCTTCACGACGGATGCGGCCACGAATCGCCTGAACGTTGCCAGCGCCAGCGATGAGGTACCCGTCAGGGTACTTGTAGTGGCTGCGGATAAGCTCCAGCCGGTCACGGAAGACCCGGTAAAGCTCGACGCGCTGAGTGCCGCACCTCATGCACCCCTTGGTGCGCTCGACATAGAACCCACCCCTGACGCCACCTTCGACGTCAACTCGGTAGTAGGGTCTGTCGACCGACCAAGCGTGCATGAGATCGCGGCAGACAAGAGCGTTGTCGGAAAGATGTTGGATCTGCTCCGTCACGCTCAGTTTGGCTGTCTTTGGCATCAGATTTCGATCTCGGTTCGACCGCCCTTGACAAGGTAGTCAACCTTCGTGCCACCGAGCTTGCCATACCTTTGCGCCTGCTCCTGTAGCTGGCGAGCCTGCTCGGCGAAGAAGATCCTGTCTTCCTCGGTCGGCTCCAGTTCGCCAGTCATGACTCGAGCTCGCCGGCTCTCAGTGTTGCGCTTGTCGAGGGCATCGTCGTAGGTGAGCTGCACAAGCTGGTTGAACAACTCATCCCAGAACTTCTGCTCCTCTTCGCCCTTCGCGGGTGGCCAGTTCTTGTCGGCCTCCTTGAAGACGAGTTCGACCGGGTGCTGCTCGACCATCGGGTACATGTTCTCTTCAAGATATGGGTACTTTTCGACCCGCATCTCGGTGAGCAATGCTGCAACGGCGAATGTGACACCGTCTCGCCAGCCGCTCTTCCCGGCCAACGAGATCTCTTCGGCCCGCTTGGTGGAACCACTCATGGTCCACCTGGTCGGTCGCCAGTACTCGCTGACGATGTGCTGGAAGGCGTTGAAGTCCTTCTTGACAACGTACACCATCTTCTCTTCTCTCCTAGACTATGCGACTTGGTGCGCCTTGACTACATCGAGTAGTCGTTCCTGAACCTCAGGCTCGAGGAAGTCCCCGATTGCCCGACGGTATGCGACCAAGGTGTCGAACCAGCGCATCGCGCGGGCTACCTTGATCTGTGGACGAACTCCCCAGGTGATGGGAAGAATGTCGTCGTTGATCAGGGCTCTCAGATCTTTGGCGATTGCCATAATCATCTCGAGCCTCGGCTCGTCAATCTCCCACCCATCGAGCTTGACACGAGCCTTGATGATCTCTTCTTCGAGTACCTTGGGTGGCGGCTCGATGTAGACGTGGAAGAGCCTGTTCGCGTCAGCATCGCTGATCTGCATGGCACCCACGTTCTTCACGTCCCAAGCTGGGTTCATCGCCATGCCGAGGTAGCAATCAGGGTGCCGTTGGAGGCGTTCGCCCTTGTTCATGTCAAGAACGAGCTGCTTGCTGTTGTCGGTCAACGGACGAACTGCCTGCCAGACCTCAGGAGGTCCGACGTTCGGCTCGTCAAGCACGACAACACAGGGCTTCTGCCACGCTAGCGGTAGGCGACCGTACTCGAAGACGGTGCCTTGTTCTGGGTAGAAGGTCATCTTGCCCAACAGCTCATCGACCTCAGTCTGGGCAGTGATCGACATGCGCTCGAAGGGGAGACTCATGAGGTAGGCGAGGTGACGGAACAGCTCCGTCTTTCCTACGCCAGCCTCGCCCCATGCCGCCGGTGTCTCGTCAAGTTCCGTCCACGCAACAGCGGCCAAGTACACGCCGCCGAAGTGATCGACATACAGCTCGGGGTGCTCGTCGTCCCCTGCCTTCGGAATCTTGACCTGCTCTTCGGGCGTGAAGAAGCCAAGATCGTAGATCGGCAGGTACGTCTCGTTCCCACTTCCTGACGGGTCACGAACTATGCGCCAAGCGCGGATACCTTGCTCCTTCTCGTCCGCCGTGACTTCCCGATCTGTCGGGTAATCCTGCGGAGCGACGAAGTTCTCCTTGTTCTTGTAGTACGCCTTGATCGGGTCAACGTTCAACCCAAAGGCGTCATCGAACTCGGGGAGCAGGTTTAGGCTGCCAGCGTCGATGCGAGCCGCACCGAAAGAACGGAACTCGCACTCGCGAGCCTCGTACTTCAGGCGGTTGCCGAGCAGCAGCCTACCAGTGGCCGTGCAGATTCCTTCGGTCCAGCCGAACTCACTTGCCACCCTGTCGGGTCGCATGTACTTTCGGCAGTTCGCGCACGAGACGACACCCGACGCTTCGGGCTCGCCTGTGGTGATATCCCTCATGTCGGGGTCTGGCAACGTCACCTGAAAGCGCCGCTCCTGCGGCTCTGGTGGCATCGGGTCGCCATAAGACGGGCAGTTCCCAGCATAGTGCTTCAAGAGCTTCGTTTGCTGGGTATCCGGCAAGCCAGGCTTGCCAAGTACGTGTCCATACCTGCCGCAGAGCGGAGCCCCGATGTTCTTCGAGAACTTGCTCATCCCCTTGTCGGGGGGCAGGTAGGCGGGACAGAACTGGCAGCTCTTCCCGTTGATCGGTTGGGCAGACATTCAACTTACCTCACCTTTCGGTGGTCGGGCAGTACGGCACGCACCGTACTACTGGTCTTCCTCCTATGAAGACGACGGCGTACTCGGTGGTCTTCTTGTAGCAACGGCCACAGACCAACCCAGCTTTGCCTTTGAACTTCGACTTCGGTTGACGACTGCGCTCTTGTCGGGCCATTACTTGTGGCTGGCCCTCACCTGAGCGAATCGCAGATCGTTGCGCTTCTTGTGACGAAAGCACACCGGGAGCGGCTCATCGAGCGCCTTTGGGCGCCCTCGGATGATGACGTGAGTCACCTCGGCGACAGCTGGCTCTCCACACTCTTGGTGATCGAACGAGACATACCACTTGCAATGCGGCGGAGACTCGTTCTCAGGAGGAGAGGCCGCTGGCGCCTGGAACTCGACGTCCAGCTTGTTCATCTTGTTACCTCCACGAGGGTTGACTTGTTGCTGGTGACCCAAGCGTAGCGGGGCTTGGCCCGTTCAGGATGGGTCCGACACGGCCCAGCGGGCACCATTCTACCCGCTCTTTGGCTGTTTGGAAGCCCGTGTCTATCGGCACCACGAGAAACACCCTACTTCGATCCTATGGCCTTCAGGCACTTCTCGTAGTAGGCCATGATGGTCTCACCTTCGTCCGAAGAATCGGTCACTGCCTCGGAAAGCAGGTTCCGGTTCTTGAAGATGGTTTCTTGGTTGGCGTTGGCTTGGTGCGGATCTTCGTAGTGGGCTGCAAGATTGCCCGCCGCAAGGTTGATCTCCCCTGCGTACTCCGACAAGTTCCCGTTGTACTTCATCATGGTTGGGATATGGCCGAGGGCTTCCTTGCAGTCGTTTGGCAGCACTGTTGGCGCCTTGGTGACGGTGACCGTCTTGTCCGACTCGTTGTAAGCCGTATAGACAGTTGCCGACGGCTCGCCGTAGTAGGCACCAGTTGCGCAAGCAGACAGAGATATCCCCATCCCGGCCACCAGTGTTAGTGACAGGGTTCGAGTAGCTCGTGAGCTCATGCCATTGACCTCGCGTGCAGCCACTCGTAGCTGTGACCTTCGTGCACCTCGTCGACTCGGTCGATCCAGTGGGTCCAGATCTTCTCGCAATCCGGCCCGATGCCGTAGTAACGAGAACGGTCGTCGGTCAACTTGAGGTTGCAGCGGGCACAGTGCCCGATCTCCTTGGCGTAGCGCTGGCCAGCCGACACAGGATCGACCACGAGAAGCATCAGAGATTCGATGATCTCGTTGTTCGTCCACGGGTGAGCCGTCGTGAAGTACCAGTCCGTGCTTCGGTAGATGACGACTGCATCCCGAAGCGCCTCGGAGTGTCGAGACTGGATCTTGAGGCTGCCAGCATACTTGCCAGTCTTGGGCCTGCTGATCCGCAAGAACCGCATGGGGTCCGTCTCGTCAGCTCGAACTGCATAGTAGCCGTCCCGAACGTTCTCGAGAAGGCCATTAAGCAGGGCAAGCCGCGGATCGACAGACTTGATTGTCGACAGCGCGGCTGGTTCCTCTTCTTCGGTCACTGGCGGCTCAACTGGAACTGGCCGCTTCGCCCGAAGCTCTGCGATGTAGTCAGACGCATCTTTGCGCGTCATCTTGTAGGCCTTGACTATGTCGCCGCCGAGCTTCTCGATGTACTCAAGCTGACGGGAACTGGCGAGCAGCGGCGAAGGTCCGCCAGCCTTGGGCGGGCTCTTCTTGAGCTCGTCAATGTAGTCGCTGGCATCGCGCCAGCTCTCCATCGCTCGCACCTTGGCCTCATCGCCGCCAAGATCCTTGACGAAGGCGATCTGCCTTGCGGTCGGTGGGTGGTCGGCGCCTCCAGATCGTGGACGCCTGTACCCAGCGTAATATCTACTCATTGTGAAACCTCCGACTGAATCGGGTAGAATGCAGGGCAGCATTCTACACGCACCTCGTCAGTGCGGTCAAGCCCAGACGAGGTGCATGTGCAGTGTTGCCCTACGAGCCGGCGCGAGTGTAGGTGACTGACTCGTGCTCGAAGTCAGGTGCAACTTCGAGCACGAGGTCGTCAGTCGGCTTGGCTTCGAAGCCGATGCTGAAGGTGGCTTCACGGCCATTGAGCAGCTTGGTCGTGGGGTCGTCACCCAGCTTGTCGGTGTCGGAAACCTGCTCGGCCTCTGCGTTGCCCTTCTGTAGGGAGGCAGTGAACATCGAAGGGTCCCAGCGCTTGCCCGTCTTGTTCACAATGGTAACCGTGAACTTGACTGCGCTGACGTGGCCGTTCGGATAGGCGTACTCGCTTGTCGTGAAGGCCTTCGGCTTGCCGACGGTGACGTTCAGGCCGTCTTCGTAGCTGAAGGAATCTCCGAAGTGCAACTCGGTGGACGGCGCCGAAGTATCCGAGGAGGTGTCCTCGGAAGGCGTGTCCTCACTGGTGGGTGACTCGCTGGACGACGATGCCGTCACAGTCACCGTTTCGGCTGGCCGGTTGCTTCCGGTCTGCGCGGTCCCCTTCGCGCCGCCTGTGCCCGCACAAGCGCTCAGGGCGAGCGCTCCGCTGCACACGACAGCCATGATCCCCTTGTTCATGGTTCTTCTCCTAGATCTTCCTCATCATCCTCGACCTTGAGGTCAAGTTCTTCGAGCATGTCCTTCACTTCGTTCTCGAAGCGAAGCCATGCTTCGTCCATGTCTTGGCCGGGCTGAGGCCCGTACCACTGCTGCATCCGGTCGTAAAGCTGGAACATGACCTCGTAGATCGGCTCGATCAAGGTCCCGTTTTCTTCAGCTTCACGCACTATGACCAGCACCTCACGGTCGTCGGATGCAGTCCGACCGGTCATCTTGAGGTACTGTTCCATTCGCACGTCGATCTCTTGCAAGAGCTCGAAGGCGAGATCCTTGTCGAAGTTGTTGGGAGTGGTCACGAGAGGTACCTCTCCAGAATCTCGCCGGTCTTGGTGTCCACGAGGCGCTTCTTGAAGGCGCGACCAGTGTTGATCGACTCGTAGTGCCTGTAGGCCTCGGTGATGGAGTCGAACGACCACCTGACGTGGTAGCCAGCGTCGAACTTCCCATCCTGAACGACGTAGCGCTTGTCGGCGATCTCCTTGATCTCCTTGAGCGCTCGGGCCTGGACCTTCATCATCACTGGTCCTCCTCCGGTCCGATCCAGTCTTCGCGGACAGCCACAGCAGTTGTGCCGCACTGCGAGCACACCAGCTGGAGGTTGGTGATGAGCACTCGACGGTCGCCCTCACCTTTGATCTCGGCGCTAGCCTCGGCGGTGAGCGGGTCGCAAGTACCCACCTCCATGCTGGGGCAGTCGTTGTGGATGAACTCCTCGCCGAAGATGCCAACGGAAGGGTCAGGGCCTTCGTAGACCCAGCCCTTGGGAACGGTGGAGCTCACGACTGGTCCCACATCGCGTAAGCGTCGAACAGCTCTCGGTACGCCTTGTCGGCTGCAATCTGCAGCGGGTACTCCATGACGACGATGATGCCAGTGGAGAGCTCGGTTGTGACGTACCAGCCAGGCGCAGGCATCTCGGGGTAGTGGTCGCGCATGTAGTCGGCCCAGCTAACCGTGCGAGGCTCATCGAAGACAGCCTCGACCATCTGCTGGTACTCGCCTTGGTGGCGGGGCACCTCGACCAACGCAAAGAAGCCCGAAGGCGCTTCGACGTTGCCGTCGGACTTGACGCACCACTCGGCGGTGACGACAGCCTTGAAGAAGTTGTCGTACTTGGAGTCGAGCATCTTCGGCCAGTCGCTGGCGAAGTTCACCGGCTCGACGGCCATGAAGTACCCAGCTGGACGCACATACGCGTTCTCGGTGGGCACAGCAAAGGACTCATCCATTTAACTTACCTCCTGAATCTCAGGGTTTTTGTGGAACTGCCAACTATGGGCAAAAGAATGCGCGTCTCCCGGCTAGGAGTCCCCGGAAGACGCGCACTCTTTAACCCAGGCGAGATGTCTCTCGCCGGGCAAGGCTACCCGCCAAGGTGACTAGGAAACCTTGGCGGGTAGCCAGCTCTGTGATCAGAGCTTGCGAGCACCCTTGCGACCGGCGTCGTTCTGCGAGGGCTCGATGCCCTCGACGGTGCACTTGCCGGACTTCGGGTTGAGGCGCGCGGCGATCGCACCAGCGCTGGGCGGGTTGTCGCCGTACTCCTCGGAACGGTGCTTGCGGATCTCCGCGATGGTCAGGAACGTGCCCGACTCGACGCCCGCGAACGCGGACTTGATGTGCTCGCCAATGTCGCGGCGAGGTCCGTCGAAGGTGGACCCGCCACCGCTCGACCGGGTGCTGCCGCCGACCTTCGCGGCCTTGCCCTCGACCAGCTTCACCGCAGCCTTCACGGTGGCGTCGACCTCGGGCTCCTCGCCGCGCGTCTCCTCGTCCGCCTGCCGCCAGTCGAAGTACTCGGCGGCCTTGGTGCGGGCGGTGGCGAGCAGCTCGTTCGCCTTGGCGTTCCACTCGTCGTTGACGCCCTCGGGAACGTGCGTCTTGGCGAGCTCGACCGCGAGCTGCAGGCCAACGACTCGCTGGACGAAGGCCTCGGTGGGGTCGGCCGGAACCTTCTCGGCCTTGGCGTGGCCGCCAGCCGCCGAAAGGTTGTCGGACAGGATCATGTAGGACCGGGCGAGCGGCATGTCGAGTGCGTTCATCGCACCCTTCATCAGCTCGTTCAGGGCTGCGCGGGCCTTGTTCTTGGCCTTCGCACCGTCGAGGTCGCGGAACGCCTTGTTGACGGGCTCGATCAGCTCGGGGGTGAGCTCGCCCGTGGTGGCGTCGCGCTTCTCGGTGTCCTTGACCGCCGACTCGATCGCCTCGTTGAAGGCGGTCAGGTCAACCTCCTTGGCCTTCGGCTTGTCGGCGAGCTCCTCGTCGGTGGCCTCGGCGGTGGCCTCGACGGCCTCGTCGGACGCCTGCTCGGCGGCCTCGTTGGACTCGGTGGCGACCTCGTCCGTGGTGGTGCTGGTGTCAGTGCTCATCGTGTCCTCCTGGACCTCGTTGGGAGCCTCTGCGGTTGCAGTTGCGGTGGTGTTCTCGGTGTTCTGCGTGTTGCGCTCGCGACGTGCCATCTGAATCAAACCTCCAGTGTTGGGTTATGGCCTCATCTGTACCGAATGTCGGGATTGACACTCGATAGCAACTAGGTCAACTACCAGACTACCTAGATGCTAGCCAATGTCAAGCCCTTACCTTCGCGCGTAGGAGGGCTTCGCTATCGGCACCAATCGGTGACTGGTGCCGATAGCGACTGGTTGGAACCATGACGCCTTGATGCCTGACTGATTTTGGGCATGGTGGGGCCATGTTTCCATTATACCGGCTGCTGGACAGATTTGTTCCGGTGAGCTTCAAGCTAATTGGAAGCTATTTTTCCGGACTACTGCCAACCCACATCTCGCATGTCTCGCGCGCCCAGAATCAGGTTTTTCAAGCTCTGGGGACTGTAGTCGTAGTGGTGGCCGCAGAAGACCAGCGAACCACCACCTGGGATAGCGACTCGCACCATCGCCTTGGCCGGGCAACTGCTGTGGTCGCAGTCGTCCATCGGGTCGGGAGCTGGGATGATCAGAAGAGGCTTCTGAGCGATAGCAGTCATGGGTGACACCTCCCAATTTGAGTGGGGTTAGACTTGCCATTCTAGCAAGCCAAGACCCACCACAGGAGATAGGCTACTGTGGTGGGCTTTGGCCGTCCAGCTTGACTAGCGGAGACGAACTACGCAGCGCCTTCCTTCGGCGTCCAGTTCGACGGTGAAGTCATCAGTCCTCGGCTCAGTCATCGGTCCGTGGCCGACCAGATGGAGGACTCTGGTGTGGATTGCTCCTCGTCCAGTGCCGGGTCGGAACTCATCCACCAGCTTGCAGAACTCTGCCATGGTGATCTTGTCACCGACTTCCATCTTCTTGACGGCTCGCACCACCGCCTCTGCAATGGTCATCTTGCCTGCGCGTGGCGCCTTGTCCATGTAGAGACGTTTGACTTCCATCGCATCTTCGATCAGCTGGTACGACCGAGCAGATGCCACGTCCAGCGACGTGATGAAGACCTTGACCTGCTCGGCGAGCCACGCCCGAACTTCCGATTTTTCAGGCTGGCCCAACTGTACAAACTCTGCACGCAGATTACGCACCAGTTCGTTCGGCACGTTGCCAGTTCGCTGGTCACGCTGCTCGACGGCCAGCTGTGCGTGCGCCTTGAAGATATCGACTCCCATCTTCACAGCCGAGTCACCCCCATTCCATCTTCGTCGGCGTCCGTGTCAACCTTGATGAGCCCTTCCGGCTCAAGGTGGTGCTTGCAGTGGTAGATGACTCCCTCGATGCCGACCACGACTGGGTTCTCGGTTGCGAAGTGCTCGATACCTTGGATGGCCAGCCGCTTCTGGTTGAGCACACTGAAGTCCATCCACTCGCCAGTCTTCATCTGCATGACCACCTGCCGCACGGCTGCGTACATCGGCTGGCGTGCATCGTTGCGCTTCTTGTGCGCCAAGTGCAGGTCGTCCATCCCCTTCCAAGCCCACGGCCCAGTCTTCTCGGAGATGCGGTCGAAGGTGGACGTGAAGCCTGCCCGGTAGAGGAACCGCAGCTTCGCAGCCAGCAGCGCAGCCTCCTCGCCGCCGTAGTCAGCGCTGTGGAAGTAGCTGCTGTCACCGTAGGTCTGCCCATCTGGCGTGGCCGTGACGATGAACTCGACATGGTCCGAGCCGGTGTACTCCTTGCGGAGCAGAACCAACTTGTCGCTGTCGCGCTGGGCGACCATCAGCACCGGGTAGGTGTTGATCTTGAGATCATACTTCATGATTTTCTCCCAACTGGACGGATGTAAGAACCTTCGGGGTAGCGGCACGGCTGCTCCTCAAAGTTGGTGAGGACTGCATTCAGCGGCCCACCATCGAGCTCCCGGCCCTCGGGCGAGTAGACGTGAACCTCGCAGCCGGTGCAACCATACTCGCGCGCTTCTGAGCGCTCGGTCGAGATGATGATCTTCATGGTATTCACTTGTCCTTCTTGTTGTAGAGAGCTTCCCACTCGAAGTAGGTGCGAAGCACTGGGTCAGTGGTTGGATGGCTGAGCATGGTTGTCGCCACAGCTTCCTCAGCCTCGAAGAACGTGCAGCCAGACTCCATCGCCTTGATGACGAGATAGGTACGCTGGCCTAGGAGCATGGGTTTGGTTTCTTTGGGCACAGTTATCTCCTTGTGTGAACTTGTCCCCGGCTGATCACCGGTAGCCTGCCCAGATGCAACAAACCAGGTTTTCCGCATCTGGGCGACTATCAACTGATCAGTCAGAATTCCATGTCTGGGTTGGTGACTGGCGTGTCGTCGTCCACCAGTTCGACGTAGTAGTCAGTGGCCCACTCGGGGATGCACTCGATGCAGATGCTCATGGAATGTTGAGCTTCTTCCTCGGATTCCGCCCAGTTTGCCCAGTCGGCGTTCCAGCACCTGTCGCGGTCGCGTACCACCTTGATCTCGGGTGGCGCTTTGACCCAGTGTTTGATCCAGTTGCCGTCGGCGTCTTTGACGTGGTAGTGCGGCTCCTTGAGCTGGATCGCCACCTTCTGACCAGGCGTGACGGGTGGGACTTCGATCTCGTTTTCGCCTTCCATGATCTCTCCTATCTAGACAGCCATGTATGGCTGGTCGGTGTGTTGGGCCTTCTTTTGCATCTCGTGGGCGTTCTCGTGGGCCAGAGCTGCGGCCACGAAGACCGACAGAGCTGACACGCTGGGCACGTCACAGCTCAACACGACGCGCGACCCATCTCGGTCACAGTCGTTGTGGATCAGCGCGATGGTCTTCTGGCTGATCGCATCCATGTCTTCGATCAGCTCGATGTAGTACTGGTTGCCGATCTCGAAGTCGAACTCGGATTTGGTTGTGGGCATGGCTGTCTCCAGTTTTCTAGGAAGATGGAAAACTATGTCAGTTAGTCGTCCAGTGCCGCGTTGGACGCGTCCAGCACCTTGGTGGCCAGCTCCGGACAGCGCATCATCGCCATGGTCAGCAAGGTCTGGGCCGAGTCGCCCATCTCGTCGCCGAAGTGGTCCGAGTCCTGTGCGTCGAAGCCAGCCATGAACAGCAGCTTGATCGCAGCTTCCACGGCGTTCTCGATGACAGTTTCGGCCATGGTGGCGTCATCTGTGGTGTTGATCTCGAGCAAGTGCTGCCGGTAGATCTGTGGCAGCAGGCTAGCGGATTCAGACATGGGTATCTCCTTGGTGTGAACTTGACCCGGCTGATCACCGGTGGCTGGGGCAGCTTCGAATGGGGAAGCTGCCCCACCATCTCGCGATCAGTCGTCGTCGTCAATCTCGGATGCGAAGCCACACCGGGCAGCTTCGTCGTAGGTGCTGATCTTGAACGTCACCCCGCAACCAGCTGTATCACAGCGCCACAGCTCGTCCGGCCACAGTGTGCCGGAATCTTCCAGCCGAAGCATGTTGAACACCTCGTGGCCGCACGTCATGCCTTCTGCATACGTGTTGACCTTGCGAATGATATCTGGCATCAGATCTCCCGGTTTTCCCACGGCCAAGGAACTATGAGCTGGTTTGCCGTGTCGTACAGATGTTGGCACTTGCGAGCCCGCCACCAATCCATCTCGGACATGGCAGTTCGCACCCGCATACGGAACAGCCAGTGTGGATCTCGCATGACGATGATGACAGCTGACTCGTCCATCTCAGCGCGCCATGACGATGAAGTACTGGCCGATGCCCAGCCCGGCCTTGCCGTCGGTCAGCTGCCGCCGGTGCGATTCGCACAGGTCCGCCCACCTGCCGTCGTGGGTGCGGAAGTCGCCGACCGCGGGGATCTGGACGCGCTGGTCGAGCTCGTGCACGTCGCAGGTGCGACCGGGCAGCACCTCGACAGCCATGTCCTTAGAGATGGCGACGTGGGCGGCAGATCGGGTGCGGTCAGGTTCCCACTTCCACAGCCGAGTTGCGTTCATCAGCTTCTGGCTGCCGGTGGAGAGCTTGGTGACGTTGAACCACGCCTCGGATTCCGGCTGGCCGTAGTCGACGTGCAGCTTCTTGTGAAGCTCGCCCGTTTCGATGCGGACCAGATCGAGGTCGTAGTCGAAGTAGAACCCACCTTCGGTGACAACTGCGTGGTCAAGCGTGCGAAGCTGGGTGGTGAAGTCGAATGACATGATCTTCTCCTAGTCTTGATGTGAACTTGTCCCGGACTGATCGCCGGTAGCTGGGGCAGATCCCGATTTTCCGGTATCTGCCCCACTATCTGGCTGTCAGTCAGTGTTGGTGACCCCACGCGCAGGCTGCGCACTGGATCGGTGACCTTGTCAGCAGTATGCCACGCACCTCGTGCATGTCAGGTCGATTTCTGCGCATGGATGAGATCCACCGTGGGCAGTCACCCCACCACGTTTCATCTGTGGTGGTGAAGATGGAGTACTTCCGTCGTTTCATCTTGCATCCTCCTTGTTCGGACGAGCCACCCACCACAGGTAGGCAGCCATGATGCAGAATCCGGCCATGCAGCCGACGATGATGAACAGTTCTTTCATCCTACTCGACCACCAGATCTGGCATGTCAGCGTATTCGGGCGAGATGATCAGATCGCGGCCCGAGCAGTCGCATTCGAAGCTGTACTTCTGTTCGAGCACCTTGACAGCTTCCACGAACCGAACCAGGTCATCCCAGGTGTACGGCTCGGTGACGGCGATCTGGGTGTTGAAGGGGTTCTTGCCGTTCAACAGATGCGTGACGTACTTCAACGGGCTGCCGACCATCTCGTAGCCGGGCTTCCAGATGGGCTCCTTGAGCGGCGGCTGCCACACATACTCGCCACCCCAGAAGATGGAACGCGCGCCGATGTACTCGATGTTCTTGGTGTACCAGACCTTCTCGGGGTGGTTCTTGCAGACCAGATTGACCTTGTCGGTGCGGTCGATTTTCTTGCAGATGCGGTCGTCGTGGAAACTCACGGTTTTCTCCTAATCTTCTGACTATGTACTTGTCCCGGCTGGACACCGGTGGCCGGGCACCTCCCAGCCACCAACCACCCGGAGAAGATAGGTGGAAGGTAGTTGGAAGATGCCCGACCATCACGCGACCAGATGTTGGGGTGGTGGCGATCAGTTGTTGACACGAGCTCCGGTGTGCCATTCCCACAGATGCATGCACCAGATCGCCATCTCGTACACGTCGTCTAGGTTGGAAGCTGTCCAATAGATCGGCACGGCACCTGCCACCGGACCTTCCCACGGAGCTTCCGTGCCGTATTCCATGGCACAGAAGTTACCGCCCATCTCGGGCATGTCCCAGTTCAAACCGATGTAGACCTCGGTGGTCGGGGAAGTCTTGATCGTCAGGTAGTCGTCAGATCCGGGACTATCGCCCGGCTGGACGGTCACCAGATTGACCGGGATGGATCGCGGCTCGTAGTCCATCTGCAAGGTGTGCCGTGCCGCGCGCCACCCGATCATCTGGTTGGCCAGCTCCGCGACGTGGACTAGCCAGCTGTTGTAGTCCATCTGCGACACCACGTTGACGACGTACTTCCACGTGTGATCTGGCCCGTCGGCCACCAACATCTCGCCCATCATGTACCGGGGCAAGCTGATCGCGACGTTGACCAGTCGCGGGTCGTCGTCGATGAAGTTGTAGGTGCGAGTTGCCGGGTAGCGCGTTTCTTGTGTGGTCATGACGAAGATCTCCTAGTTCTTGTCGGTTTCTGTGGTGTGGGGAAGGTGTCGGGAATGCCCGACCCAGTAGCGGTACATCTTGTCGGATTCGGTCCCCGCATCTTCCAACGTGCGGGAACAGCTGTCCAATGGTGTGTGGGAAGTTCCCGGTCGGTGGGTCATAGCTTCCCAGTCACGCCGGTCGTTGTATTCTTCCGGCGAGATGGAATGACCTCGGATGCGTTCGGTGAACGGCTGGAAGTCGTCGTCCCAGATTGTGATGGGCGGAAGCTCCATGAAGCTCCCATCGGCCAACTTCATCCACGACCGCATCCGAGATGCGTGGCCGGTGAACCGGACCTCGTATTTCATCTCGTCGTAGCTGTAGGTGTCGATGGTGATGGAAGCTCCCGTGTCATTGATACACATCTGGGTGATCTTCTCGTAGGGACGCAGATAGACAGGCATCCCAATCGCGTCGCGGATCTGCGCCAGCTTCTGGGCCGGGGTCAGATCTTCCAGTTTTTCCACGATCTGCCTACTATGCAGATGCGGATGGGGCGACGACGACAATGGTGTCCTTCTCGGTGCCATCTTCGTCGGTCAAGATGCCGTGGTAGATGCCCGGTTCCAGTGTTGCAAGTGCATCCATCAGATCGGCGGCCGTGGTGAACCACAGATCGAAGATCGGCACGTCCAAGGTGTTATCTGGGTTGGGGATGGTCAACAGCTGTTCCATGATCTTCTCCTAGTCTGGAACTATGACAGATGTACGCGGGATGCGGCCATCTGCGATGCCCAGATTTCACAACTTCCAGATTTTCCAGGTTTTTGGCCAGTTTGGAACTATGCGATATCTGGGCATGGCAGATGGCCGTCCCGCCTACGCCATACGTTGTAGTATGACGTAGGCCGAACGGCCTAGTACGAATGACGTACATGCGGTACGCCGAATGACGTAGGGGTGTCTAGCCCCCACCTACGCCCGATGACGTAGGTGGGGACTAGTACCGGCCTACGCCGTTTTGCGTGCGCCCAACGCGCCGCGACTACGGTCGATGGCGTAGCCGACTAGGGTGCATTTGTCGTCCGGAACGCGTAGGCGGGCGGACACGGCGCCCACACCGGGGACGTAGTCCGCGCCTACGCCATTCGGACGACGGTCGGGGTGGTCGGTCACGCTTTTGACGTAGGCCGCCACGATTTCGGATACGGTCAAAACCGTACCGACGGGGTAGTCCGTGAACGCCACGTCATACGCCAATTGGATGACGTTGGGGACGTCCGGGGTACGTCGTTCGGACGATGCGCGACGGTCGGTGGCCGGGCCGTTTGACGTAGTCCGTTTGGCCGATGGGGCGAACCGTGCGACCATGCCGTTGACGTAGTCCGTGTCTACGGTGAACGACGTAGCGATCGCGTAGGCCGCACTACGCTGTTCGTACGATAGGGCGTGGTCCCCATCGGTCAAATGGGCGACCACGGCCATCATGCGGCCTAGTGCAATCGTCGTAGGGTCGGTGTAGGCCGCGGCCAAACGGTCTAGTTCGATCGACGTAGCGGCGAACCGTCCGCCTACGTCAAACCGACCACGACCGATGTAGGACATGGCCCGCGTTTTGACGTAGTCACGCACTACGTCCATACGCGTAGGGTCGGCGTGGACGTATCCGACGAATGACGTAATAACGGCCGGGGCCGCTACGGTGGTTGATGTAGACATGGTCTACGCTCCTAGGTGTAGTATGTACTACGCCGATTGACGTAGTACGGGCGGGCATCCCCGTCCATTTCTATAGTAACCCACCCATAACGGGGCAATCTGGTCGACCTTCACAATTCGGGCATAGGTGTGTCCGGTATGGGGTAGTTTGTATGCATTAGCGCGCCCGATTTGGGCGATAAGTCCGAATTTCTGTCCGGTTTATGCCCATATGTCATGCCCTAACGTCTTTCGATATCAACATATTCGAGACCGAACATATGCATACGTGCAATGGTTTGATGTGAAGAATTTTGATGTCGAATAGTTTGACGTCGAACATTTCGATGTCGAAGGACTTTCGGCGCAAAACGCCTGTTACTATGCCTTATCCGGCAATTGGGACTTCACGGTCACCGCACCCAAGTCCGACACGAGAACTAGGCCCGATAATCCACCCTATCGGCACGAAAAGTCGTGACAAGTCGTATTAAATCGGACACCCGGGTGCGCGCGGCGCTCTCTTGACACGCAGTACGCGCATAAAATTTTCTGACATTTTGTGAGTATAAGGCGTACTTACTAGAAGGTTCGGCCACGAATGTAGCTCAAACGTCTTAGATTCCACCCATGAAGGAGAATTTTTGTATGTAGTCATGCAACCATCCACCCAGCACATACAGAAACCGCTGTGTCTACGATCCGAGCTAACGTCTAACTACCCGTCCACGGATAAAACCGCAGGTCAGAGGGTATGTATGTAGTTAAGTAGTTATGTAGATGTAGTGTGTATAGTAGTAGATTCCTAGAAGACTTACGCCCGTTTGGCGGCCTCTAGTCCCACCTCCATGAGTCTTCTGGAGGGGGGTCATCGGGGGGTCTTTAGAAGGATCTACGTCAACACATCTACCCAACTGTTGCATTCCACACACAAACCCATATCAACACCGCGAAACTCATATGTCGGTTTCGGTGAGTTTTGATAGGCGATACCGTGGATGCCGCGAGTGTCTAACAAGGGGTCTACGTCCCGATCTACGCAACGTTTGACCGTGTGGCCGCAAATCAAGTCTCTGGCGCTAGTCCTAGCTCAGCGGTTTCCCAGTCTAACAATGTGGGTTTGTGTGTGCGTTTTGTAGATGTTTTTAATCTAGGACTAGCATATCGCAGGAAATACCTGCCTGTAGTACTCGGGACCTTAGTCCCGGTGGTCGAAATGACGACTCCGGGGTGCTTCGCACCCACGCGTAGGGGAGCTACCCTCAGCGAATGAAAGACTGCGTTTACGCGTGGCGGCGAGATCCTTCCGTCGCTGGGCAGCACAGACTCACGCCGGTTACCTACTCTGAGCTCGTAGAGCGACTGGTGGACATGGTGCGAAGCACATCTGTAGAGCATCTGTCAAGTACCGATAGTGAAATCGTCACAGCCGCGATTAAGCTGTGTAACAAGCCTATCGTCATCCAAACCCCGACTGGAGAGCTGAACCTCCTGTGCGCGGAAGACCTCAATCACCAAGGATTTTGTGTTTCCAAGGAAGGCTACATTAAGCCATGAATCCCGAAGACGCCCGCCCTGAGTCAGATGAGATTGGCTCCCCCCAGTCAGGTATGGCTGTGCAGGTGCATCATCCGGTGCACGCTGATAGCTGCTGGTGGTGCCAGAAGCAGCAGGAGATACTTACGTCGCGCTGGACGAACTGATGACTACTCCTAGGAAGGGCCATCCGCTCGATCCTGGGCTCCTCATGCTTGCGGTCATGTTCGGAGTGGTAGTACTGTGTCTGCTCTACTTCCTGCTGTTCTAGCGAGAGGGTCTTCCAGTGTTCTTTGGAAGCGGCACAGTCAATCCAGGCGATGTTGCACTCGACTGGCTGCCCAAGTTCGACACGCGCTCGCTGAATTACAAGATCTCCCAGCGCTCCGATCTAGCTGTACACCAGCCGCGCTCGCGCAACTGGCGGCAGTTCTACTGGCTCAATCAGGGAAACGTGCCGGGTTGTACTGGCTGGGGTGAGTGCATGGTGATGGGCGCATCGCCCAGATCACGTCGGGTGGATGATCTCGTCGCGATGGCTCGCTACCACGAGGCCCAGAAGCAGGATCAGTGGGTCGGGGAGAACTACGAAGGTTCAAGTGTGCTGGGGGCGATGAAGGCTGGGGTGCTGGCGGGGGATTTTCGCGAGTACTGGTGGGCGACCCGCATGGTGGAGCTGCTGACTGGTATTAGCCACCACAACGGGATGGAGTGGGGCACCGACTGGTACACCGGGTACTTCTACCCCGACAGCGACGGCTTCATCAACCCAACTGGTAAGGTAGAAGGCGGCCACGCCTACGCGGTCAACGGCCTCACCGTGTACTGGCAGCGAGGGTTCTACTTCGCTGAGCTGGACGAGCGAAGCGCTGACCCACTGTGGTGGGTGAAGTACATCAACAAGCATGAAACGTACTTTAGGATCGACAACTCCTGGGGCCAGAAGTGGAACAAGACTGGCTCGTGCAAGGTTCGCTACGAGGTTGTCGAAGATGTAATGATGCCCAATGATTCAGAATTTGCACTTCCTAGGAAACTGAAGGCGGCGGCTTAAATGGCACAGGGTAATGGTGGCGGCAACGCAGTTGGGGCCTCGCACGGGTCCAACAAGTCAATGTCTGGCTCGCGGGTCGAGACAGGCCAGAAGGGCAAGTCTGGTGGCGCTGGCTCTGTGCGAGCTACTGCCAATCGGGTGGCTGCAGCCAAGAGCAATGGCAGCCGGGCGAACATCGTCTCGATTCCTACTGGCCGTCGCGGGCGGCGGTGAGCGCTAACCCAGAGGTTTGGGTCACGGTCGATAGCACTGGTCGGCATTACAAGCTGC
>Ga0308175_100001040_pt1 | contig 18465 bp, 20 predicted proteins | sample PhyCR1_3_FD_203893 | JGI IMG/M metagenome (GOLD analysis project Ga0308175, IMG submission 203893) | Soil microbial communities from UC Gill Tract Community Farm, Albany, California, United States - DLSLS.C.R1 | ecosystem: Environmental > Terrestrial > Soil > Agricultural land | place: USA...
AGCACGTCGGTGAGCGGCGTGTAGTCGAGCCCGTGCGCCTCTGCCACTGCCTCGTACGTGACCTTCCCGTCGAGAACGTTCACGCCCCGCCCGAGTGACGGATCGTTCGCCACCGCTTCCGCGAGGCCGTGGTCTGCGATCGCCTCGAGGTACGGCAACGTCGCGTTCGTCAGCGCCTTGGTGGAGGTGACGGGGACGCCGCCGGGCATGTTCGCAACGCAGTAGTGGACGATCCCGTCCACCTCGTAGACGGGATCGGAGTGCGTCGTGGGGTGCGCGGTCTCGATGCAGCCGCCCTGGTCGATCGCGACATCGACGATGACGGCGCCGGGCTGCATGTCGGAGAGCATCTCCCGGCTGATGAGCTTCGGCGCGCGCGCTCCGGGTATGAGCACGGCACCGATGACGACGTCCGCATGGGTGATGGTCTGCTCGATCTCGAGGCTCGACGACATGAGCAGGCTGACGCGCCCTGAGAGGATCTCGTCGAGGTGCCGCATCCGGTCGATCGAGCGCTCGAGAACCGTGACCCGAGCGCCGAGACCGAGCGCGATGATCGCCGAGTTGTAGCCGACGATCCCGCCGCCCAGGACGACGACGTGGCCGGGCTGGACACCCGGCGTCCCCGCGAGCAGGACGCCCCGGCCACCAAGGGGCTTCTCGAGGAAGTGCGCGGCGGCCTGCGGCGCGAGCCTGCCTGCGATCTCGCTCATCGGAGCCAGCAGGGGTAGCCGGTGGTCGTCGGTCTCGACGGTCTCGTAGGCCACGGCCGCGATCCCGCTGTCCAACAGCGCCCGCGTGAGCGGCTCGTCCGCGGCGATGTGGAGGTACGTGAAGAGGACCAGCCCTTCGCGCAGCCGCGAGTACTCGGGCTCGATCGGCTCCTTGACCTTGAGCAGGAGGTCGGCCTCGCCCCAGGCGTCGTCCACCGAGACGATCCGGGCGCCCGCTCGCTCGTACTGCTCGTCGGGGAATGTGCTCCCCTCCCCCGCCGTCGTCTCGACAAGAACTTCGTGCCCGCGCTGGATCAGCTCGCGCGCGCCCGCCGGGGTGAGGGCCACCCGGTACTCGTCGGTCTTGATCTCCTTCGGAACACCGATACGCAAGGCCCGGAGACACTATCTCCCCGGAGTTGCGCAACGAAGCCGCGAGGGACTTGCTGGCGATTCACGACACGAAAGTACGACTTCGACACGGTTTCGCGGGTAGCGTCGCTCTCGAGGGTCGGCGGGATCGGCCCCACCCTGGGTGGGGCGTGGAGCGCTCGCTAACTCGGGCCAATCCGTCCCGGAAGCTTGCTGAGGTAGAGCAGCAACCCGGCGAGCGTCTTTGCGTCCTCGATCTCGTGCAGGCGCTGCGCGATCTCGGCGACCGGCCAGCGGACGAGCTCGATGTCCTCGTCCTCCGCAGGAGACGCCTCCCCGCTTTCGACGCCCTCGGCGGCGAAGACGTGCATTCGCTCGCGGCAGAAGCCCGGCGTCGTCCAGAACGCCGCCAGTTCGCGCCACTCGCCGCCGGTCAGGCCACACTCCTCCTGTAGCTCGCGCTTCGCGGTCTCGAGCGGCTCCTCGCCCGGTTCGGCGGTCCCCGCCGGGAGCTCGAGCAGGCGCTTCCGCGTCGCCTCGCGCAGCTGGCGGACGAGCGTCACACATCCCTCGGCGTCCACCGCAACCATGGCGACCGCGCCCGGATGCTCGACGATCTCGCGCTCGTTCTCTCCCCACCGCTCGACCGTGATGCCGAGCAGCCGCCCCTCGTACACGCGCCGAGCGGAGTCCGGCTCGAGGTTCACCCCCGCGCTGCCGCCACGAGTGCGACCGTCACGTCGACCATCGCCTCGAGATCCGCGACCGAGACGTGCTCGTCCGGCGTGTGGAAGCCGAACACGCCGTGCGAGAGGTTCACGCAACGCAGGCCGCGCCCGTTGAAGACGTTCGCGTCGGCGCCGCCCCCCGACAGCCCGTAGCGCGGCTCGAAACCGCAGCTGGCGAACGCCGTGGCCGCAAGCACGACGGCCGGCTCGTCCCGCTTCAGCCGGTAGCCGTCGTAGCTCTTACGCATCGTCGTCTCGACGTCGCACGCGGTCTCGGTGGCGGCGAAGGAGAAGGCGTCGAGCATCTCCTGGACGATCTCCGCAAGCGTCGCGTCGTCGTGACTGCGCGCCTCGGCGCTGAATGTGCACCACTCCGGGACGACGTTGCCCGCCGTGCCACCCGTGATCGTCCCGACGTTCGCCGTGGTCAGCTCGTCGACGCGGCCGAGCCGCAGGTCGGCGATCGCCTTGGCCGCCGCCTGGATCGCGGAGCGCCCCTCCTCCGGCGCCATGCCGGCATGCGCGGAGCGGCCGTGGAAGCGCACGTCGAGCGCCCGCGACCACGGTGCGCCGAGGACGATCTCGCCCATCGGCCCCTCCTGGTCGTAGACGTAGCCGACCTGCGCGTGAAGCCGTTCGTGGTCGAAGGCGCCCGCACCAATCAACCCGACTTCCTCCATCGGCGTGAAGACGAGCTCGATCCCGGCGTGCGGCAGGTTCTCTGCGAGCACGCGCCGCACGCCCTCGAGCATGGCCGTGATCGCCGCCTTGTTGTCGGCGCCGAGGATCGTGCCGCCCGCGTTGCGGAGGACGCCATCCTCGACGATCGGCTCGAGGCTCCCGTCCGGCGGGACCGTGTCCATGTGCGCACAGAGGAAGAGCGGCGTCCCCTCGGCGGTCGGCTCGACGCGCGCATACACGTTGCCGGCGGTCGAGCCGATCCGCGGGCCGCAGGCATCCTCGTCGGCCTCGAGCCCGAGGCCGCGGAGATAGCGCAGCACCACCTCCGCCACACCGCGCTCCTCGCCCGGCGGGCTCGGAATCGCGGTGAGCTCGAGGAATAGGTCGGCCGCCTCGGACACGCGCCGATCCTACGGGGGAACACTCAGGCCGCGACGTGCTCGCCGGCCCGCGTGCGCGCGCGGTCGAGCGCTGCGCCGACGAAGCCGCGGAAGAGCGGCGCCGCCCGCGTCGGCCGGGACTTGAACTCCGGGTGGAACTGGCTGGCGACGAACCAGGGGTGGTCGGGGAGCTCGACGATCTCGACGAGCCGTCCCTCCTGGAACGTCCCGCTCACGACGAGGCCGGCCTCGACGAGGCGTTCGCGGAACGTGTTGTTGACCTCGTAGCGGTGTCGGTGGCGCTCATGGATCGTGTCGTCGCCGTAGAGCTCGCGGGTGCGCGTGCCCTCCGGGAGCTCGACCGCCTGGGCGCCGAGCCTCATGGTGCCGCCGAGGTCCTCGATCCCCTTCTGCTCCGGCAGGAGGTCGATGACCGGATACGGCGTCTCCGGATCCATCTCGGTCGAGTTCGCGCCCTCGAGCCCGACGACGTGGCGCGCGAACTCCGAGACGGCGACGTGCATGCCGAGGCAGATACCGAGGTAAGGGATGCGCCGCTCGCGCGCGACCTGGCAGGCGAGGATCTTTCCCTCCCAGCCGCGCGAGCCGAAGCCGCCCGGCACGAGCACGCCGTCGACTCCCTCGAGCAGTTCAGCCGCCTCGTCGTAGGACATGTCCTCAGCGTCCATCCAGCGCACCCGGACTGCGCTGCCGTGCTCGAGCCCGGCATGCTTGAGCGCCTCGTGCACGGAGAGGTAGGCGTCCTGGAGCTTCACGTACTTGCCCACGAGCGCGATCTCGACGACGTCGCGCCGGCTGTGCATGCGCTCGAGCAGCTCGTCCCAGTCGGACAGGTCCGGCTCCCCGAGCTCGAGGCCGAGTCGCTCTCCCACGAGCCGGTCGAGTCCCTCGCCGTGGAGGACGCGGGGCACCTCGTACACGTCCGGGACGTCGGGGCTGGCGACGACCGCGCCCGGGTCGACGTCGGCGAAGAGCGCGATCTTGTCCCGGATGTCGCGCGAGAGCTCCTCGTGCGAGCGGCAGACGACGACGTCGGGATGGATGCCGATCCGGCGCAGCTCGTTGACCGAGTGCTGCGTCGGCTTCGTCTTCAGCTCGCCCGCCGCCTCGATGAACGGGACGAGTGTGACGTGGACGTAGACGACGTTCTCGGGCCCGACCTCCCGCCGGAACTGGCGGATCGCCTCGAGGAACGGCAGCGACTCGATGTCGCCGACGGTGCCGCCGATCTCGGAGATGACGACGTCGGCCGGGGTCGCCTCGGCGGCGCGGCGGATGCGCGCCTTGATCTCGTTCGTGATGTGCGGGATCACCTGCACGGTCGCGCCAAGGAAGTCGCCCTTGCGCTCCTTGCGCAGGACGGTGGCCCAGATCGCACCGGCGCTGTGGCTCGCGCTGCGCAGGAAGTTCTCGTCGACGAAGCGCTCGTAGTGGCCGATGTCGAGGTCGGTCTCGGCCCCGTCCTCCGTGACGAAGACCTCGCCATGCTGGAACGGGCTCATCGTCCCGGGATCGACGTTGAGGTACGGATCGAACTTCTGCAGCTGGACGCGCAGGCCGCGCGCCTTGAGCAGGCGACCGAGCGAGGCGGCGACGATTCCCTTCCCCAGAGCCGAGACGACGCCCCCTGTCACAAAGACGTACTTCGGGGCCCGTGCGCTCACGGGATTTCAGGGTAGCACCTGCTGCGGCCGGTGCCTACTCCGCGGGCTGCCGGACGAGCGCCGCGAGCCCCGCCAGTGCCTGCGAGGGGACGCCTCGCCCCATTCCGCCGAACCGCGGAGCCTCGACCGCGAGCGTCGCCTGCGTCTCGCCGTCCTCCACCGGCTCGAGGTCGAGCGCAACCACGGCATGCTCACTGGTCAGCTGGAACGAAACGTGCCTCAGAGGCACCACCTCGAGGACGAGCAGGGACCCGCCGAGCTGCGGGCGGCGCCGGAAGCTCGCCCGGTTCGTGCCCTCGAGGTGCCAGTGCGCACCCGGAGCGAGGGCGCGCCGCACACTCGGCGAGGCTTCCACGAGGCCGGGCCACCACTCGGGCCAGCGGGCTGGGTCGGCGAGCACCTCCCAGACCTCCTCGACGGATGCGGGTAGCGTCCGCCTAGCCTCGTACCGCGGCAAGGAACTCCCCTCCGCCGAGCATCCGCTCGAGCTCGGCCTTCCGCTCGTCGTCGCCCAGCTCCTCGATTCGCGTGTGCGTCGGGTCGCCCGGCGTCTTCTCGACCCGGAAGTGGCGATCCGCGAGCGCGGCGATCTGAGGAAGGTGCGTGATGGTCACGACCTGAGCGTGCTCCGCGAGTCGCCGGAGCAGCGCTCCGACGGCGTGCGCCGTCTCGCCGCCGACCCCCGCGTCGATCTCGTCGAACACGAGCGTGTCGCCGCCGGCTACGGCCGCGATGGCCAGCGCGATCCGCGAGAGCTCCCCGCCGGAGGCGGTCTCCGCGACCTGGGCGAACGGCAGCCCCGCATTCGGGCGGACGAGGAAGACCGCCTCGTCGGCTCCGGTCGAGCCCGGCTCGTCCCGCTCCCGCAGCTCGCAGACGAACTCGCCCTCGCCCATGCCGACTCCGCGCAGCTCGGCGGCGACCGCGTCGGCGAATGCCGGCCCGGCCGCGTTCCGCTCGGCCCGGAGCTCGAGCGCGAGCGCGTGGACACGTTCCTCGGCCGCCGCGAGCTCGCGCGCAGCGACCTCGGCGGGATCGGAGCCGTCCTCGAGCGCCGCGAGCTCGGCCTCTGCCTCCTCGCGCCGCACGAGCAGCTCCTCGTATGTCGCGCAGCGGAAGCGGCGCTTCGTCTCGGCGATCCGGTCGAGCCCGGCCTCGAGTTCCTCGAGCCGGCCCGGCTCCGTCTCGAGCGAGTCGAGGAAGCCGTGCAGATCCGAAGCGGTCTCGCGCAGGCGGAGCTCCACGTCGCGCAGCTCGTCGCCGGCCCGCTGCAGCTCGGGCGCGAGCCGTTCGAGCGGAGCAACGGATCGCTCCGCCAGCCCCACCAGACCGGCGGCTCCGTCGCCGTCGTCGGGAGCCAGTGCCTCGACGGCCTCGGCGGCTCCTGAGGCGAGCTCGGCGACGTGCCGGTGCCGCTCGCGCTCGGCCCGCAACTGCTCCTCCGCCCCGGGCTCCAGGCCCTCGGTGTCCTCCACGAGCGCCCGCAACTCCGCGAGCCGGGCCTCCGCGAACGCCGCGTTCGCCGTCAGCTCGTCGTGCCGGCGGCGGGCGGCCAGGAACTCCCGCCACGCAGTCCGCGCCGCCGCGCGTCGTGCGAGCTGCTCGTCTCCGCAGAACCGGTCGAGCACCTCGAGCTGGTAGGACGGCTTCGCCAGCCGGCGCTGCTCGAACTGGCCGGACATCGCCACCACTTGGTCGACGGCCGCCGCGACGTCCTCGCGCGCGGCCGCGCGGCCCCATGCGTAGGCGCGCGTCCGGCCGTCGGCGAAGATGCGGCGGGAGACCACGAGCGCGTCCTCTTCCTCCGGTCGTAGCTCTGCGAGCTCCTCGAGCTCCTCCGCGAGATCGAGCTCCGCCTCGACATACGCCTCCTCGCCCGCAGCCCCGACGTACGAGTCGTCGCCCTTCGCGCCGAGCAGGAGGCCGAACGCCTGGGCGAGGATCGTCTTTCCGGCGCCTGTCTCCCCGGTGATCGCATTCAGCCCGGGGGCGAGCTCGAGCTCCGCCTCGCGGATGAGGACGAGGTTCTCGATGCGGAGCCGGCGAAGCACGCAGCCGATCGTAGACCCGCGGCCCGACGCTGCCCATTGTCCCTCTAGGACGTGAACGTCTCGCGGTAGCGGCCGAAGAAGGTCGTCTCCGGCAACGTCGCGAGCAGGCTGCGCTGCTCGCCGAGCCGGATCGAGAGCGTCCGCTCGGGCGCGAGCTCGCCGCTCTCGTGACCGTCGGCGAGCACTGCCGCTCCCACGTCGGGCGTGGCGTTGCGCACGGTCAGCTCCGCGCCGCGTGGCACGACGAGCGGCCGGGCGTCGAGCGAATGCGGCGCGATGAACGTGATCGCCATCGCATCGAGCCCGCGCACGAGAACGGGGCCGCCGTTCGAGAGGTTGTACGCGGTCGAGCCCGACGGCGCCGAGCAGATCATCCCGTCGCAGGAGACGACACCCAGATCCTCGCCCGCGATCGACCAGCCCAGCTCGATCATCCGGCCGAGAGTCGAGCTCGTCGCCACGACGTCGTTGACGGCGACGAACGTCTTGCCGTCGAGTTGAGCCTCGAGTGTCGGCTGCTCGATCGTCCGGTACTCGCCCGCGAAGACGCGCACGAGATCGTCCTCGAGCCGTTCCGGCGCGATCGAGGCCAGGAACCCCACACGGCCGTAGTTGATGCCGATCACCGGGATGCCCTTGCCGAGCAGCCGCGCGAGCGTGCGGAGGATCGTCCCGTCGCCGCCGACCGCCACCGCGAGCTGCGCGCGCGTGGGGTCGTCCACGAGTTGCACGCCGGCGCCCTCGGCGACCGCCCGCACGCGTTCGACGGCGTCGCGGACGTCGACGCGACCGTGCGCGACGACAGCGGCCGTCTCAACCGGCGAGTGCTTGTTCGATCCGCTCGTCGAGGTCATCGGGAAGCGTCGGGTGCTCGGAGTGTGCGAGGTGGAGGAAGATCTCCCGGTTCCCCTTCGGCCCCGGGAGCCCCGAGTCTACGACGCCGAGCACGCTCGCTCCCCACGTCGGCGCCGCCTCGGCCACCTCGCGCACGACGCGCCGCCGCACGTCGTCGTCGCGCACGACCCCGCCTTTCCCGACGTCGGCGCGGCCGGCCTCGAACTGCGGCTTCACGAGCACGACCGCCTGCCAGTCCGGCGCGCACAGGCGCAGGACCGGCGGGAGCGCGAGGCGCACCGAGATGAAGGAGACGTCGCAGACCGCGAGCTGCGGCGCGAAGGGGAGCTCTGCGAGCGTGCGCGCGTTCGTCCGCTCGAGCACCGTCACGCGCGGGTCGGAGCGGAGGCGCGGGTGCAGCTGCCCGTAGCCGACATCGAGCGCGATCACGCGCGTCGCGCCTCGTTGCAGGAGGACGTCGGTGAAGCCGCCGGTCGAGGCGCCCACGTCGACGCAGTCGAGGCCGGCCGGATCGACGCCGAGCCCGTCCAACCCGTGCGCGAGCTTCTCGCCTCCCCGCGAGACGTACGGCGGCGGGCTCTCGACCGAGAGCTCGGCGTCGTCGTCCACCTGGTGGCCGGGCTTGTCGTAGCCGCGGACGAGACCGGCGAGCACGAGGGCCTGGGCCTGCGCGCGCGACTCCGCGAGCCCTCGCTCGACGAGGAGGACGTCGAGGCGCTTCTTCACCGGTCTCGGTAACCGCCGCTGCCGCGGAGCCACGCGACGTCCGGCTCCCAGCTGTCGATCACCTCGCCGAACCCGGCACTGCGTGCCTGGGGCTCGACGCGATTGAAGAGCTCGTGCTGGGCTGCCGGCTCGCCCGTGAGGACGCGGTCGATCAGCGGGAGGAGCTCGTCCGCCGTCCACCCCTCCAGTGGATCGTGCCGCAGCTCCCACTCGAGGTACTTGTTGTACGGACGGACGCGATCGCCCAGCGCGAAGATCGTCCGCAGCGCGTACGGGATCGCCTCCACGGCATCGAGCCGTGTCCCGTAACGCAGCGAGCGGTAGGTCTGGTTGATGTACCCGTCGAGCGCGTCGCGGACGATCGCGTCTCTGCTCCCGCCCGGGAGCGACTCCTGCTCGGCCACCACCCGGGTCAATTCCCCGTCCGTCTCGTCGAGCACGACGTCGGCGTGCGCCGAGGCGTAGCGGCTGTGCTCCGACGCGAGGTCACGAAGCCCTTCGAGCGTCGCGGTCACGATCTCGACCTGCGCGCCGTGCGTGTACCGAAACTCGCGATCGAACGCCTCTTGCGCCTCGCGATCGGCGAGCACGACGCAGACGTCCCAGTCCGAGCGCTCGTCGACCATGAAGTCCCTCCCACGTGAGCCGAAGACGTACAGGCCCACGATCTCGTCGCGCGAGCGCGCGACCTCGAGCAGCTCCTCGAACGACGTCACGGTCGACGGCACACGTACGTCGCGTAGATCCCGCCACGCATGTCGCGCTCGAGGGTCTCGAACCCCGCGTGCTCGAACAGGGCCTCGAGGAGCCAGGCGAACGTCGAGTACTCGTCCCGGACGTGCGTCTCGAGCTCGGCCCGGGTCCAGCCCGCGGCCGGAGTCGGCGCGGCACCGGCGAGCCACTCCTCGATCCTGCGATCGGCGTCGGCGGGCTCGAAGTCGTAGACCAGGTCGCGGAGGACGAGGACGCCGCCGGGCGCGAGCAGAGCGTGGATGCGGGAGACAGCGACGCCCTTCCAGAAGTCCGGCAGGTGATGCAGGGCGTTCCGCGAGTGCACGAGCTGGGGCGGGTCGCCTTCGTGCTCGTACGTGAGGAAGCCGGCCTCGACCCACTCGACCGTGTCGCTTCGACGGCGGGCTACCTCGAGCATGGCCGGCGACGGGTCGACACCTACGACGCGCCCGACCTCGGGCGCGGCCGCTGCGGCGAGCAAGCCGGTGCCGCAGCCCAGGTCGAGGAGTGTCGTGTCGCCGCGGAGCCCTTGCCGGCGCAGCAAGCCGAGAGCATCCTCGAGGTCGAGCCCGGTCTTCGCGTCGTAGCCCGCGACGTACGCGGAGTCGAGATGCTCAGTCCCGGCGTGAGTTCGCTCGTCGAAATGCCAGCCGCTCACGCGAGCGCACGCTCGACCCGTTCGGCGATCGCAGCGAACGCCGGCGGGACGCCGTTCAGTCTCGCGTACGCCGGATCGAGCGGAATCTCCCCGAGCAGCGGGATCTCGCGCAGCACGGAGCGCTCCTCGGGGACCGGAGGGAACACCTCGATCCGTTCGCCGCAGTGCGGGCACTGCAACGCCGACATGTTCTCGACCGCACCGAGGATGGGAACGTCCGCGTCCCGCAGCATCGTGACGAGTCTGCGGGCGTCGAGGTGCGCCACGTCCTGCGGGCCGACGACGACGATCGCGCCCGCGAGGCGGCTGCGTGCGAAGAGCTGCTGCTGCAGATCCGCGGTGCCGGGAGGAAGGTCGACGATCAAGTAGTCGAGGTCGCCCCAGGCGACGTCCTCGATCAGCTGGCGGGCTACGAGATCGACGAGCTGAGCCGGCATGGTGAGCGCTTGGTGTTCCGCGAGCAGGAACCCGACCGACATCACTTTCATCCCGAGACGCTCGACGGGCTCGAGCGCGATCTTGCCGAAGCGCGGGTCGCGGCCGAGAAGCCACGACCGCAGCGCACGTGTCCGTTTGATCCCGAGCATCAGCGGGATGTCGGGCCCGTATACGTCGGCGTCGAGCAGGCCCACGCCGCGCCCCTCGTCCGCGAGGGCGCGAGCAAGGTTGAGGCTGACGGTCGACTTACCGACGCCCCCCTTCCCGCTCGCCACCGCGACGACTTTCACGGACTCACACCGTGCGGACGGCGAGGCCGTCGACGATGTCGCGCAGGACGGATGTATCGACGGCGAGCTCGGCCAGCCGTCCGCGCGCTCGCTCCGCGGCCTTGTCGGCGTAGCGCCGGGCGCCCTCGGCGCCGTGCTCGCGCACGTAGCCGTCGGCGTCGAGGATGTCGTCGACGATCTGAAACAGGAGCCCGAGCTCGTCCGCGAATGCCCGCCACGGCGCCTGCTCCTCCACCGGCAGGTCCGCTGCCCAGAGGGCCAACGTCACGGAGGCGTAGAAGAGCCGCCCCGTCTTGAGCCGGTGCACAGCGGCGAGGTCGTAGCCCTCGACCGCCGTGTCGAGGTACTGGCCGCCGATCATCCCGAGGGTGGCCTCGGCCAGCTCCCGCGCGACCGCCGACGACTCGTAGCGCGCCGCAAGCCTGACGGCCTCCGCCAGGAGCGCGTCGCCCGCGAGGACGGCCACGCCCTCTCCGAACTTCTTCCAGGTCGACGGGTGCCCGCGACGTTCCTCGTCGTTGTCCATCGCCGGCAGGTCGTCGTGGACGAGCGAGAACGTGTGGACGAGCTCGATCGACAGCGCCGCCGGCATCACCTGCTCGACCGGCGCGCCGAGAGCCTCGCCGACCGCGAGCGCGATGACCGGACGCACCCGCTTGCCACCGACCTCGAGCGCGTAGCGCACCGACGTCGCCTGGCCGTGCAGCTCCGGCCAGAGGTCGAGCTGCTCGAGCGCCTCCTCAACGAGCGCTTTCAGCTCGTCAGGACTGTGCATCCGCATCCGCATCCGCTGCGCGCTGTGCGCGCGTCAGCTCCTCTTCGACCGCCTTCGCGAGCTCCGACAGCTCGCCGAGCAGCTCGATCGCGCGCTCCGGCGACCCGCCTTCTCCCACGGAAAGCTGCTCGAGCTCCGCACGCGCTGCCTCGACCCGCGCCAGCAGCTCCTCGGCCCGCGTCAACGATTCGTCGGTGCTCACAGTTTCCGCTCTCGGCGCCGGCAAAGCCGGCGCCTCCGCTCTCTGGTGAGCTCCGTCGAGCCTACGCTCATGCCTGCCCCTCCCGTACGAGCTTGCCCAGGATCCCGTTCACCAGCCTTGCAGCATCCTCGGATGCATATCGCTTCGCGAGCGTCACCGCCTCGTCGAGGACGACTTCGACCGGCACCTCCCCCTCGTCGAGCTCCTCGAGCGCGACGCGGAGGACGTTGCGCTCCACCGCGCCGAGGCGATCCGCGGTCCAGTCGTCGGACGCCGATGTGATCCGGTCGTCGAGCGCGGCGGCATTCTCGGTCACGGCATCCGCGAGCTGCAGCGTGTAGGCGTCGACCTCGCCCTCGTACAGCGAGCCGAGCGGTCGGCCGGTGACGTCCCACTGGAAGAGCATGAACACTGCGGCGCGGCGGGCCTCGCGGCGGCTGATCGTGCTCACCGGACGAGCTCCTCCACGGTGACGTCGACCGCCTCGACCTCGACGTCGCACATCCGCGCGAGCGCGTCGGCGACGCGTTCCTGCACCGCCGCGGAGACCTCGGGGAGGACGCGGCCGTAGGTGACCACGAGTTGCAGCTCGGCGCGGGCGCGTCCGTCCTCGAGCTCGACGCCGAGCCGCCGGCGTCCCTTGCGCAGCCGCACGCCGTCGACCGACTCGACCGCCCGCCGCACGATCCCGCTCAGTGCCGCCTCGCTCACGCGCACCGAGCCGCCCGCTTCCTGGACAAGGCTCCGGCTCAAGTTCCGGCGAGTGCCGGCAGCCGCGCCCCGGCCTCCTCGAGGAAGGACGTCGAGTACTCGCCGCTCTGGAACTCGTCGCTGGCGAGGATATCCTGCAGCACGTCGCGTGTCGTGGGGACGCCCTCGATCAGGAGCTCGCTCAGGGCGCGGCGGGCGCGCCTGATCGCCAGGCGGCGATTGCCGTCGAAGACGACGATCTTGGCGATCAGCGAGTCGTAGTGCGGCGAGATGACCGTGCCGTCCTCGACGAAGGTGTCGACGCGGACGCCGGGCCCGAGCGGCGGGCGGAAGCGCTCGATCAGTCCCGGCGCCGGGGCGAACCCACGTGCCGGGTCCTCGGCGTTGATCCGCAGCTCGATCGCATGGCCCCGGCGAGGGCCGGCGCGGCCGCCGTGGGCGAGCGCGTCCCCCGCCGCGATGCGCACCTGCTCGCGAACGAGGTCGATCCCCACGATCGCCTCCGTGACGGGGTGCTCGACCTGGAGCCGCGCGTTCAGCTCGATGAAGGAGAACGAGCCGTCAGGCCCGACGAGGAACTCGAACGTGCCCGCGTTCCGGTAGCCGATGTGCCTGCAGGCGCGCTCGGCCGCGGCTTCCATCTCCTCGCGGCGCTCGTCGTCGAGCGCCGGCGACGGCGATTCCTCGATCAGCTTCTGGTGACGGCGCTGGACCGAGCACTCGCGCTCGCCGCAGGTGAGGAAGTGGCCGTGGTCGTCGCAGAGCACCTGGATCTCCACGTGGCGGGCCGGCGTGATCACCTTCTCGACGTACAGCGAGCCGTCGCCGAACGCCGCCTGGGCCTCGGCTGCCGCACGCTGGTAGGCGTCGTCGAGCTCGCCCGTCTCCAGCACCATCCGCATCCCCTTGCCGCCGCCGCCGGCCGCCGCCTTCAACAGGACCGGGAAGCCGAGCTCCTCGGCGGCAGCGCGCGCTTCGTCCCGCCCGGCGACCCCTTCGGTGCCGGGAACGAGCGGTACGCCGGCAGCGCGCATCTCCGCCTTCGCGCGCGCCTTGTCGCCCATCCGCTCCATCACGTCGGCAGGCGGGCCGATGAAGACGAGGTCGTTGTCCTCGCACGCGCGCACGAAGTCGGCGTTCTCGGAGACGAAGCCGTAACCGGGATGGACTGCCTCGCAACCGGTCGTCTCGGCGGCGGCGACGAGGGCCGGGATGTTGAGGTAGCTCTCGGCGGCGGCCGGCGGGCCGATCCGCACCGAGCGGTCGGCGAGCCGCACGTGAAGGGCGTCCTCGTCCGCGGTCGAGTACACGGCGACGGCCTCGACGCCGAGCTCGTGGAGCGCACGGATCACGCGGACGGCGATCTCCCCCCGGTTCGCGACGAGAACTCGGTTGAACACGGGCGGAGCCTAGCCCGCCAGCGCTTCGGCGAGCGCGCGGCCGCCACCGCGCAACACGGGCGCTCCGTGCGAGACGAGGACGCGCGTCACCGGCAGCTCGAGCAGCGGCGCGAGCGACTCGCGCAGGTCATCGTGCGTCGCCTTCCCGAGCCAACGTTCGGGACAGAGCCGCAGCGCCGCACCCGTGTCGCGCGGCTTGGCGCCGGCGCCGAGGAGGACGTCGCCGACGGCGACCGCGCGCTGCCGTGGTAGCCAGTAGACGACCTCGCCCGGCCGCGCCGTCTCCAACGCCTGGATCCCTCCGGGCAGGGGATCGCCCGGCGTGAACGGGTGGCTCACCTGCACACCGCGATTCGCCAGCAGCCGCACCGCCCGCTGGTGTGCCCACACACGACGCGCCTTCGTCGAGCGCACATGCCAGTGAACCGTGAGCAGGACGTGCGCAGGGCTACCGAGCCCGCGCGGCGGGTCGAGCGGGTCGATCAGGACGAGCCCGTCGTCGGTATCGACGGCGAGGCACCCGACGTCTTCTCGCCACTCATCATGCCAGGCGGTCCAGCGGCGGAGCCCCGGAGCTACTTCGGTGAGAGGCACCTCAGAGCGCCGGCCGGCCGACGAGCGGCTCGAGCTCGAAGAGGAGCTGCCCGAACTCGACGGGCTCCGCGTTCTCGGCGTGCACGCCGCGCACGACTCCCTCGACCTCCGCCTTCACCTCGTTCATGAGCTTCATGGCCTCGAGGATGCAGAGGGTCTGCCCCGGCGCGACCACGTCGCCGACCTCGACGAACGGCGGCGATCCCGGCTCAGCCGCGCGGTAGAAGGTGCCGACCATCGGCGACTCGACGCGCACGAGCGTGCCGCTGACCGCGCTGGACGGTGGCAGCCCAGGCTCCGGCACCGCGAGCGGTGCCTCGCCGGGCCCGGTGCCGAGCGGGAGGTCGGGCGTCGAGCGAACCGAGATCCGCATCCCGTCCTCCTCGATCGTCACCTCGCCGATGCCGGACTCCTGCACGATCCGCACGATCTCCTGGATTCGGTGGGTGCGGTCCTCCCCCACGCCGGCAAGCTCGTCGTCGCGGCGTCCGCGGCTGCGGATCCCGCGCAGCAGCTTCTCGGCGTCCTCGCCGAAGAGCCCGAGCAGGAGCAGCTCCTCCTCGCTCGTCGCGAAGTCGCCGGCGCGCTCGCGCACCTCGTCGAGCGGCGGCGTCACGTCCTCCTCGCTCTCGGGGTCGGCGGTGAGCTGGACGACGCGCACCAGCGCCGGATCGATCGGCGCAGGCGGCGTGCCGAACGCACCGGAGACGAGGCCACGCATCTCGTCGACGAGTGTGAGGTAGCGGCTGGCGGAGAGGACGTTGAGCAGCGCCTGCGAGGCGAGCACCTGGCCGATCGGCGACGCCAGGGGCGGCCAGCCCGTCTCGGCGCGGATCCGGTCGAGCTCCTCGAGCACCTCGTCGAGCCGGTCGCCCGAGCCCTCCGACTGGAGCGCGTGGTCGATCCCGCCGACGACGCTCGCCGGCAGGTCGTGGCGTGCCGCGAGCACCGCGATGCGCGGCACGAGCGGCGTCACGAGCTCATCACCGATGTGCTCGTCGACGAGGTCGGTCGCCTCCCACAGCGCGTCGACGTCGACTCCGGGGCTCAGTCCGGTGCCTTCGAGCGCCTCCGCCAGCGCCTCGCCCGAGACCCGGTGAAGGGTCAGCGCGAGCGGATAGATCGCGCTCGCGATGAGCTGGGCGCCCGCACGGGCTGCGGCGAGCGACACCGCGAGCGCGCTCCCGCTGGCACCTTGCGCGTAGATCCCGACGGGCAGGCCGCTCGCATCCGCGAGAGCGCGCACGAGCTCCTCCGCGGTATGTGGCTGCAGCGAGCCGGTCGGATCGTGCAGGAGGACGCGCACGGCGCCGAGCTCGCGCAGCATCTGCGCGCGCTCGCTCAGCGTCTCGATCTCGCCGGTGGGGCCGGGGCTGTAGACCAGGCCGGCTTCGAAGTCCCGCTCCGCGGCCACGATCGCCTCGGCGGCCTCACGCAGGTTCGAGACGTCGTTGAGCGGGTCGTGGAGCCGGAAGACGTCGATGCCGTTCGCGGCCGCCGAGGCGACGAAGCGGCGGGAGAAGTCGGCGTCGACTGGCCTGGTACCGACGAGGAAGCGCCCACGCAGCGCGAGCCCGAGCGGCGTCTTGACGCGCGCCTTGAGCGCCCGGATCCGCTCCCACGGGCTCTCGACGCCGCGCTTGACCGCCGCGTCGAAGCAGCCGCCGCCGGAGACCTCGAGGTACGCGAAGCCGGCCTTGTCGAGGATCTCGGCGAGCCGGAGTTGCTCCGCCGCGGGCACCCGCCCCGCAAGCGGCTCCTGCCCGAGCAGGCGGATCGTCGTATCGGCGAGCGACGGCACGCGCAGGAGCCTACCGCGGAAGACTCGGGCTTCCCGCGGTGCGTTCCTGCTCGAGCCGTCCGGCGATCGCCCCTACGCCTTCGCCGGTGTTCGAGAGCAGCGTCCACGTCAGGAGGCGTTCCTGGTCGTGGACGGTCACGAACGCAACCCCCGTGTCGCCGCCGTGGAGCCGGACGGCACGTCCGCCGGCCGGAAGCCAGAAGCCGAGCCCGTAGCCGCCCCGGCCCGCCGCGCTTCGCTCCCCGAGCATCTCGGCGAGTGTCTCCTCACGCACGATCGAGCCCGCGAAGAGCGCGCGCCAGAACGTCGCCACGTCGGCGGCGGTCGTGTAGATGCCGCCGTCGCCGCTTCCGACGACAGGTAGGTGGAAGACATTCGTACGCCAGGTCCCCTGGGCCTCCACGTATCCGACCGCCGCCCGCCCCGGGAGCTCGTCCGAGCGGAGGAAGGCCGTGTCACTCATCCCCGCGGGCGTGCAGACGAGGTCCCTGACGAGGTCGGGGAAAGGCCTGGCCGCCACCCGTTCCGCGATCAGCGCGAGCAGGACGTAGCCGCTGTTGCAGTAGGCGAAGCGCTCACCGGGCGGGAACTTTTGCGGGAGCTCGTCGAGCACTTCGAGATACGCTTCGGTCGTCGCAAGCTGCTGAGCCGGGACCGGAAGCAGATAGTCCGTGAAGTCCAGGTCGAGCTCCTCGTCGAGGTAGTCGCCGATCCCCGACCGGTGCGCCAGCAGGTGCTCGACGGTGACGCGCTCGTCGACGAGCGGGAGATCGGCGCCCAGGACCGAACGCGCCGGCGTCGAGAGGCTCAGCGCTCCTTCCTCGACGAGGCGCATGACGACGAGCGCGGTCAATCCCTTGGTGCCGCTTGCGATGCCGAACTGCGTGTCGGGCTCGTTCGGGATCGCGTGCGCGCGGTCGGCGAGCCCGTACGCGCGGACGACCTCGATGCCTTCGGGGCCGTCGACACGGACGACGCCGGAGAATCCGGTCTCGGCAGCGATCCGGCCGAGGTCGCGCGCCAATGCGCTCATGCGTCGCTACGCCCGCGAGATGTAGCGCTTCTCGCGGGGATCGACCTTGAGGCGGTCGCCGACGTTCACGAAGAGCGGCACCTGCACCACGCCGCCCGTCTCGAGCGTCGCGGGCTTCGTCACGTTCGAGACGGTGTCGCCCTTCACGCCGGGCTCGGTCTCGACGACGGTCAGCTCCACGGACGCCGGCATCTGCACGCCCGACGGCTTCCCGTTGACGGCGAGCACCTGCACCGTCGCGTTCGGCTGCATGAACGGGAGCTCGTCGTCGAGGTCGGCGCGTGGGACGGCGAACTGCTCGTACGTCTCCGAGTCCATGAAATGCACCTCGGAGCCGTCGTCGTAGAGGAACTGGACGTTCTTCGTCTCGGTGTGCACGCGCGGGAACTTCTCCCCGGCGCGAAAGGTGCGGTCGACGACCGCGCCCGCCTCGAGGCTCTTCAGCTTCGTGCGGACGAACGCGCCACCCTTGCCCGGCTTCACGTGCTGGAACTCGACGATCCGCCACACCTTGCCGTCGAGCTCGATGTGCATCCCGTTCTTGAAGCTGTTCGTGTCTACCGTCTCGGCCACGGCGGGGGATGGTAGCTAGCCGACGGTGAGCAACTCTTTCGTGAACCGCACCGGGTTCTCGATCCCTTCCTCGGTCACCGTCACGTCGTCCTCGATCCGGATCCCGAAGCGGCCCTCGAGGTAGACGCCGGGCTCGACCGTCACGACGTTGCCTGCCGCGAGCGTGTCGGTGCTCTCGGTCGAGAGCCGCGGCGCCTCGTGGACGTCGAGGCCGAGGCCGTGCCCGAGCCCGTGCCCGAACGTCCCCGCGAAGTCGCTGCCCTCGATGACGTCGCGGGCGGCCGCGTCGACGTCCACACCGCTCTCGCCGGCGCGGATCGCGTCGAGCCCCGCCTGCTGCGCCGCGAGCACGACGTCGTACGCCTCGCGCATCTCGCCGTCGAGCTCGCCGGTGGCGAGCGTTCGCGTGTAGTCCGAGCAGTAGCCGTCGACGTGGGCGCCCGTGTCGATCACCACCAGCTCGCCCGGGCCGATGACGCGATCGCCGGCGCGCGCGTGCGGCCGTGCGCCCGTTGGCCCCGAGCCGACGATCGCCTCGAACGCGGCCTCGTCCGCCCCTTCCTCGCGGAAGAGCCGCGTGATGTCCCAGGCCACGTCGTGCTCGGGGCGGCCGACGAAAGGCACCTCGCTCACGAGCCGCTCGAACATCCGGTCGGTGATCTCGCAACAGCGCCGGAACGTCTCGAGCTCGCCCTCGTCCTTGACCGCGCGGAGCTGCTCGACGAGGCCCTGACGTGGCACGAGGTCGATGCCCCCCTCTCGCAGCTGCTCGGCGAACGACCACGGGAGGACGTTGGCCTCGAAGCCGAAACGGCCCGAGAGGTTCTCCCCGAGCCAGCCGATCAGCGACCGCTTCGTCTGCACGACCTCGACGCCGTCGATGCCCCGCGCCTCCTCGATGTAGCGGAAGTCGGTGAACAGGCGCACCCGGTCCGGCTCGACGAGGAGCGCGGCGTTCGAGCTGTTGAAGCCGGTCAGGTAGCGGACGTTGACGAGATTCGTGACCAGCAGCGGCTCCTCGAGGAGCTCGCGCAGCCGTTCGATCCTGGAACTCATTCGACTTTCTC
>Ga0308175_100001041_pt1 | contig 18463 bp, 12 predicted proteins | sample PhyCR1_3_FD_203893 | JGI IMG/M metagenome (GOLD analysis project Ga0308175, IMG submission 203893) | Soil microbial communities from UC Gill Tract Community Farm, Albany, California, United States - DLSLS.C.R1 | ecosystem: Environmental > Terrestrial > Soil > Agricultural land | place: USA...
GACGCCACCCCGTAGGCCGACCGGCCCGGTTTGGGGAGCGAGCTGTTACTACGACGAGGGTTCATGGGGGCAACTCCGAGCAGTTTCGGGAAAGCGGTCCCGCTGCCGAACTCTAAGTGGCGCCATACCGATCAGTAGGAGCTTTGAGTTATTGCGTTGTTATCAAAGGACAATGTGCTGGGGACGGTGTCCCTTAGTGGCTGTTACGCGGAGTAATCTCTGACCTCGGTTCAGTCGTGGCGGGGCTGTGTGTCATGTCCACCAGGCATACGGAAGCGCGTCGCGGCTTGCTCAAGGGCTGCGGTACCCTAGCGCCATGCGTGCCGTACGCCTTCTGCTTAGCGGGCCGCGCTGATCAGTACCGACCCACCGGTCGAACCGTGTGGTCGGCATCGGCGCGGCGTCCCCTCCTGTGCGAGGGGATTTTTCGTTTCTTGAGTGTCACAGCCGCAGGCAGCCGCAGGCAGAGACGATCGATGGAGCTTTGAGGATCATGAGCGAGACGAACCCCGCTGCCGCCGCCGAGGTGGCCGCGCCGCACCGCTACACGGCCGCCATGGCAGCCGAGATCGAGGCACGCTGGCAGGACTTCTGGGACGTCGACGGCACCTACGCGGCGCCGAACCCCAAGGGCGACCTGGCCGGTGACCCCGAGCTGGCCGCCAAGCCCAAGAAGTTCATCATGGACATGTTCCCGTACCCCTCGGGTGCGGGCCTGCACGTGGGTCACCCTCTGGGCTACATCGCCACCGACGTCTACGCCCGGTTCCAGCGGATGACCGGCCACAACGTCCTGCACACCCTGGGCTTCGACGCCTTCGGCCTGCCCGCCGAGCAGTACGCCGTGCAGACCGGCACGCACCCGCGCGTGTCCACCGAGGCGAACATCGAGAACATGAAGGCCCAGCTGCGCCGGCTGGGCCTGGGCCACGACAGGCGCCGGTCGTTCGCCACGATCGACCCGGAGTACTACAAGTGGACCCAGTGGATCTTCCTGCAGATCTTCAACTCCTGGTACGACGACGAGGCCGGGGCGGCGCGCCCGATCTCCGAGCTGGTCGCCCGGTTCGAGTCCGGTGAGCGCGCGGTGCCCGGTGGGCGCCCCTGGCACGAGCTGAGCGCCGTCGAGCGCGCCGAGGTCCTGGGCGAGTACCGCCTGGCCTACGCCTCCGACGCGCCGGTCAACTGGTGCCCCGGCCTGGGCACCGTGCTGGCCAACGAGGAGGTCACCGCCGACGGCCGCTCCGAGCGCGGCAACTACCCGGTCTTCAAGGCCAAGCTGCGCCAGTGGAACATGCGCATCACCGCCTACGCCGACCGGCTGCTGGACGATCTGGAGGCGCTGGACTGGCCCGAGGCCATCAAGCTGCAGCAGCGCAACTGGATCGGCCGCTCCGAGGGCGCCCGCGTCGACTTCCCGATCGACGGCGAGCGCATCACGGTCTTCACCACCCGCCCCGACACCCTGTTCGGCGCGACCTACATGGTGCTGGCCCCCGAGCACCCGCTGGTCGAGAAGTTCACCCCGCAGGCCTGGCCCGAGGGCACGCACCAGGTGTGGACCGGCGGCCACGCCACGCCCGCCGAGGCCGTCGCCGCCTACCGCGCGCAGGCCGCCTCCAAGTCGGAGGTCGAGCGGCAGGCCGAGGCCAAGGACAAGACCGGCGTCTTCATCGGCGCGTACGCCACCAACCCGGTCAACGGCGAACAGGTCCCCGTCTTCATCGCCGACTACGTCCTGATGGGCTACGGCACCGGCGCGATCATGGCCGTCCCGGCGGGCGACCAGCGCGACTTCGAGTTCGCGCGCGCTTTCGAGCTGCCGATCCACTGCGTCGTCGAGCCGACCGACGGCCGCGGCACGGACACCTCCACCTGGGAGGACGCCTTCGGGTCGCACGACGCGAAGATCATCGCCTCCGCCAACGACGAGGTCTCCCTGGACGGCCTGGGCGTCACCGAGGCCAAGGCCCGCATCACCGAGTGGCTGGAGCGCCGGGGCATCGGCGAGGGCACCGTCAACTTCCGCCTGCGCGACTGGCTGTTCAGCCGCCAGCGCTACTGGGGCGAGCCCTTCCCGATCGTCTACGACGAGGACGGCGTCGCCCACGCGCTGCCCGAGTCGATGCTGCCGCTGGAGCTGCCCGAGGTCGAGGACTACAGCCCGCGCACCTTCGACCCGGACGACGCCGACACCCAGCCCGAGACCCCGCTGTCGCGCAACGAGGAGTGGGTCAACGTCACCCTGGACCTGGGCGACGGGCCGAAGAAGTACCGCCGCGAGACCAACACCATGCCCAACTGGGCCGGTTCCTGCTGGTACGAGTTCCGCTATCTGGACCCGCACAACGACCGGCAGCTGGTCGACCCGGAGATCGAGCGGTACTGGATGGGCCCGCGCGAGGGCCTGCCGCACGGCGGTGTCGACCTGTACGTCGGCGGCGCCGAGCACGCCGTGCTGCACCTGCTGTACGCGCGCTTCTGGTCCAAGGTCCTGTTCGACCTGGGGCACGTCTCCTCCGCGGAGCCGTTCCACAAGCTGTTCAACCAGGGCATGATCCAGGCCTACGTCTACCGCGACAGCCGCGGCATCGCGGTCCCGGCCGCCGAGGTCGAGGAGCGGGACGGCGCGTACTACTACCAGGGCGAGAAGGTCACCCGCCTGCTGGGCAAGATGGGCAAGTCCCTGAAGAACGCGGTGACCCCGGACGAGATCGCCGCCGAGTACGGCGCCGACACGCTGCGCCTGTACGAGATGGCGATGGGCCCGCTGGACGTGTCGCGGCCGTGGGACACGCGCGCGGTGGTCGGTCAGTTCCGGCTGCTGCAGCGGCTGTGGCGCAACATCGTCGACGAGAACACCGGCGAGGTCACCGTCACCGACGCCGAGCCCGGCGAGGAGACGCTGCGCGCCCTGCACAAGGCGATCGACGGTGTGCGCCAGGACCTGGAGGGCCTGCGCTTCAACACCGCCATCGCCAAGGTGACCGAGCTGAACAACCACCTGACCAAGGTCGGTGGCGAGGTGTCCCGCTCGGTCGCCGAGCCGCTGGTGCTGCTGGTCGCCCCGCTGGCCCCGCACGTCGCCGAGGAGCTGTGGCGCAAGCTGGGCCACACCGACTCGGTCGTCCACCGGGACTTCCCGGTCGCCGACCCGCGGTACGTGGTGGACGAGAGCGTCACCTGTGTCGTGCAGGTCAAGGGCAAGGTGAAGGCCCGTCTGGAGGTGTCGCCCGCCATCTCCGACGAGGAGCTGGAGAAGGCGGCGCTGGCGGACGAGAAGGTCGTCGCCGCGCTGGACGGCGCGGCCATCCGCAAGGTGATCGTGCGGGCGCCGAAGCTGGTGAACATCGTTCCGGCGTGACCGCGTAGCCGTGTGAACGCGGCGGGGGCCGGGGTGCCGGACGCCTCGGGGTAGTCCCCTACGGGCAGGTTCGGGGTTTATCCGGAACCCCGGGCCTGCCCGCTGCGTTTACCGTGGAGAGCACAGCGGCGAACGCCGCACCGGGCTGAGGAGGAGCGGCATGGAAACAGTGATCACCGTGTTCGCGCTGCTGTTCCTGGTCTTCATCGGCCTCGGCGCGTACGTGACGGTCAAGGCGGTCGGCGCCGCCAAGCGCGGTGTGGACCGCACGATCGCGCAGGCCCGCCGCACGGTCGAGGACCACACCCTGCGCGCCAAATCCATCGCCCAGGTCGGCCCGGCCGGTGAGATCGCCCAGCTGCGGCTCGCGCTGCGCAGCTCGATGCGCGCCACTCAGGACGCGCTGCACGCGGGCGTGGCCGAGGACGAGTCGCTCCGGGAGTCCCTCGGTCTCTTCCAGCGGCTCAGCGCGCACGGGCAGGAGCTGGACGCCGACCTCAAGCGCCTGGAGTCCGAGCCGGACCGGACGACGCTCGCCGCGCACCTCCCCGAGCTGCGCCGTCGCACGGAGCGGATCACCCGCGCCGCGGACTCGCTCCGCTGGGCGGCCCGCGACCGGGCCCACCGCTTCGCCGAGGACGACCTGGACGCGCTCAACGCGCAGATCGACATCGAGACGGGCGCCCTGCGGCACTGGACGCGCACCGAGCCCCAGCAGGCGCCGCCGTGGCCGGACGCCCCCGCAGCGGCCGACGGCACCGCCGGCCGGCAGCCCGGGCCCGACCCGCGAGCACCCCGCGCCGACGAGGCGCCGGCCCCGGCCGCGCTCACCCCACCCTCGCCGCGCGCGGCCTACCCCTGGCAGAAGAAACCGCGCCCCGAGAGCACCACTTGACCGGACCGCTCCGGGACCGGAGGACAGGGGCCGGTCTGCCGTACGGGCACCCCGGCAGGTAACCTCCAGCTCATGTCCCGCCATGTCGCGATCGTCACCGATTCAACGGCCTACCTGCCGCCACGGACGATGGAGCGCCACGGCATCACCGCGGTGCCTCTGACCGTGGTCCTCGGCGACCGGGCGCTGGAAGAGGGCACCGAGATCTCGACCCGCTCCCTCGCCCAGGCACTGCAGAAACGCCGCCCGGTCACCACTTCCCGGCCCAGCCCGCAGATGTTCGCGGAGACCTACCGCAGGGTCGCCGAATCCGGCGCGAGCGCCATCGTCTCCCTGCACCTGTCCGCCGAGCTGTCCGGCACCTACGACGCGGCCGTCCTTGCGGCGCGTGAGGCACCGGTTCCGGTGCGGGTGGTGGACACCGAGATGATCGCGATGGCCCTCGGCTTCTGCGCCCTGGCCGCTGCCGAGACGGCGGAGGCGGGCGGCACGGTGGACGAGGCGGTCACCGCCGCCGAGAAGCGGGCGGCCGGCACCTCCGCCTACTTCTACGTCGACACGCTCGACTACCTGCGCCGCGGCGGGCGCATCGGCGCCGCACAGGCCCTGCTCGGTTCCGCGCTGGCCGTCAAGCCGCTGCTCCAGCTGGAGGGCGGCCGCATCGAGCCCCTGGAAAAGGTCCGCACGGCGTCCCGGGCGATCGCCCGCCTCGAGGAGATCGTCGCCGACCGGGCGGGCGGCGCCGAGGTGGACATCGCCGTCCACCATCTCGCCGCCCCCGACCGGGCCTCCGCCCTCGCCGACCGGCTGCGGGCCCGTGTGCCCAGGCTGGCCGACCTGCACGTCAGCGAGGTCGGCGCGGTGATCGGGGCGCACACCGGGCCCGGGCTGCTGGGCGCGGTCGTCTCGCCGCGCTGAGCCGACGCCGCTCGGCGGTGTGCTCGTGCGGAGTGTGATCACTCGTGCGGGTGGTGCTGTTTTCCACAACGGGGCGGCGGTCCACGGGAATTGATCAAGATCATCGCGAATCGGTGAGGTGCCCGATCCTCGTCGCATGGCACTTCGATCACGTTCGCGCACCGCCACCCCGACCAGTGGACCGGGCCGTGGCCCCTCCTCCGACGGCCGCATCCACCGCCATCCCGCCGACCGCCCCCGCGCCCGTCACCGCACGCCCGCACCCGCCGAGGAACTGCGCCGCCGCGCGGAACTCCTCTTCGGTGAACGCGCTGTGCACTGGCCGGAGTCGGGCAACTCCCCGCCGGACGGCCGCCCTCCCGCGAACACGGCGAGCGTGACAGGGCCGGCCCCCGGACTGCGGTCGCCGAGCACGGCACCCCCTGCTTCTGGCGGGACGCGCGGGGCTGCTCAACAGGCCGAGCCGGCCGTCGCGGCCCACGGCGCGGATCCGGTCGGCCTCCACGACACACAACCGGCGGATGTCACGGGTCGCTTCGAGCCGGCGGGACGGCTCGTACCCGGTCTGCGGGAGCGGACCGGGCTCGCTCTGCGGGAGCGGTTGCCGGTCTGGCTGCAGACGCGGTGCGGGGTGGAGCGGCGGGGCGTGATCGCGCTGGCCGTGGTGCTCGTGGCGGCCGCCGTGTTCGCCGTCCAGCACTTCTGGGCGGGACGCACCGAGACGGTGAGCGCTCCTCAGGTGGTGCACGCCGAGGCGTCGTACGCGGGCAAGGACGAGGACGTGAAGTCCGGCCGCTCCACGGGCGCCTCCTCCGCGAACGCCTCCTCCACGGGCGCCTCGACGGCGCCCGCCCCGGAGATCGTCGTGGACGTCGGCGGCAAGGTCCGCAGGCCCGGAATCCGGCGGCTTCCGGCCGGTTCCCGGGTGGCCGACGCGCTGCGCGCGGCGGGCGGGGTGCGGCCGGGGGTGAGCACCGAGGGACTCAACCGGGCCCGCTTCCTGGTGGACGGCGAACAGGTGCTGGTCGGCGCGCCCGCGGGCACGGCGGCCGCCCCGCCCGGCTCCGGCAACGGCGCGGGCGGAGCGGCGGCAGGCGCGGGACCCGCGGCCCCGGTCTCCCTCAGCACGGCGACCGTGGACCAGCTCGACACCCTCCCCGGGGTCGGTCCGGTGCTGGCCCAGCACATCATCGACTACCGCACCCGACACGGCGGTTTCCGCTCGGTGGACGAGCTGCGCCAGGTCAACGGCATCGGCGACCGCCGTTTCGCCGACCTGCGCGCGATGGTGCGGCCATGAGCGGGGGAGGGGCCGGAACGGGACGACCGCGGCCCGCAGCGGAAGCTCCCGGGGATCAGCGCGAGAGCGGCCACCCGGGCGAGTCCGAGGCCCCGGCCGACCTGCGTCTGGTGCCGCCCGCCCTCGCGGCCTGGGGGACGGCTGCCGTGGTGCTCGGCGCCTCGCCGGCCTGGAGCGCCGTCCTCGCGGTCGGCTGCGGCATCGCGGGGGCCGCCCTGCTGTCGGCGCGGCGCCGGGCCGGTCCCGGCCGGTTCGCCCGGTCCCGCGCCCCGGTCGCCGCCGTGCTCCTGTGCGTGGCCGCGGCCGCCGCCTCCGCCGGGCTGCACGGAGCGGACGTACGGCGGGGCCCGGTGCCGGAGTCGGCGCGGCGGTTCGCCACCGTGACCGCCGAGATCGAGCTGAGCGGCGACCCCTGGCTCAGCAGACCACGGGTGCGGGGCGACCACGCGGCACCGGTGGCGGTGCTGGCCCGGGCGGAGGTGCGACGCGTCGAGCAGGCCGACGGCAGGACCGTGCGGACGAGGAGCCCCGTTCTGATGGTCGTGGACCGGGACGTCCCGGCGCCGAGGGCGCCTCCTGCCGAGGCCGAGCCCGCCGCGCGGGGCCCGCGCGAAGCGCGCCCGGCCTGGCTCGCACTGCTGCCGTCCACCCGGCTGCGAGTGACCGCCCGGCTGGCGCCCGCCCTGACCGGAGGGGACCGCACCGCGGCCGTGCTGCGCGTACGCGGCGATCCGGAGCCGGAGATCGTGGCGGGGCCGAACGGTCCGCAGCGGCTGGCGGGCCGGCTCAGGGCCGGGCTGCGGGAGGCGACCGAGGGTCTGCCCGCGGACGCCCGGGCGCTGCTGCCCGGGCTGGTCGTCGGCGACACCTCACGCATCACGCCGGAACTCGACGAGGCCTTCAAGGAGACGGACCTCGCGCACACGCTCGCCGTCTCCGGCAGCAACCTCACGATCCTGCTCGCCCTGCTCCTCGGGCCACCCGGCCTGGCCCAGCGCGCCGAGCGCCGCGGCCTGGCCCCGCGCCTGGGACTTCCGCTGCGGGCGACCGCGCTGCTGGCGGCGGCGCTCACGCTCGGCTTCGTGATCGTGTGCCGGCCCGACCCCAGCGTGCTGCGGGCCGCGGCCTGCGGCTCGGTCGCCCTCCTCGCCCTGGCGACCGGACGCCGCAGATCCATGATCCCCGCCCTGGCCACGGCCGTGCTGCTGCTGGTGCTGTACGACCCGTGGCTGGCACGCAGTTACGGGTTCCTGCTCTCCGTGCTGGCCACCGGTGCGCTGCTGGGGCCGGCGCCCGGCTGGAGCGAGGCGCTGCGGCGGCGCCGGGTGCCGGCCCGGCTCGCCGAGGCGCTGGCCGCGGCAGCCGCCGCACAGGCCCTGTGCGCGCCGGTCGTGGCGGTGCTGTCGGCCCGGGTGAGCCTGGTGGCGGTGCCCTGCAATCTGCTCGCCGAGGTGGCGGTCGCCCCGGCCACGGTGCTGGGGTTCGCGGCGCTGGCCGTCGCACCGGTGGCGATGCCCGCGGCCAAGGCGCTCGCGTGGTGCGCCGGCTGGCCCGCCGGATGGATCGCGAAGATCGCCCGGACCGGGGCGGCGCTGCCCGGCGCGGGAGTGGACTGGCCGGCGAGCTGGTCCGGGGCGTTGCTGCTCGCGGCGGTCGCCGTGGCCGTCGTGTCGGCCGGGCGGCGGCTGCTGCGGCACCCCTGGTGGTGTGCCGCGCTGGCCGTGCTGCTCCTGCTGGCGGTGGTCCGGCCGGCACCGCTGACCCGGGTGATCACCGGCTGGCCGCCCCCGGGCTGGCGGTACGCGATGTGCGACGTCGGGCAGGGCGACGCCACCGTGCTGGCGGCCGGTGACGGGACCGGGGTGGTGGTGGACGCCGGACCGGATCCGGAGCTGGTGGACCACTGCCTGCGTGCACTCGGCGTCACGCGGGTCCCGCTGCTCGTCCTGACCCATTTCCACGCCGACCACGTCACGGGCCTGCCCGGTGTACTGCGGGGCCGCTCGGTGGCCGCGATCGAGACCACGGACTACGAGGAACCGGCCGACCAGGCCGAGTTCGTCAGAAGGGAGGCGGCACGCCGGCACATCCCGCTCACCACGGCAGTGGCGGGGGAGGAGCGGCGCAGCGGGGCGCTGAGCTGGCGGGTGCTGTGGCCACCCGCGGCCCCCGCCCCGGGCGGGGCACCGGCACTGGAGCCCGATGGCCCGAACGATGCCAGTGTCGTCCTGCTCGTGCGGTCCGGCGGACTGCGGCTGCTGCTGCTCGGCGACCTGGAACCCCCGGCCCAGCAGGCCCTGTTGCGGTCCCCGGCCGCGGCCGGACTCGCGAGAGTGGACGTGCTGAAGGTGGCCCATCACGGATCGGCGTACCAGGACCCGGACCTGATACGGCTGGCCGCCCCTCGGGTGGCGCTCATCTCCACCGGCGCCGACAACCCCTACGGCCACCCGGCACCGGTGACCGTGGCCGCGCTGCGGGCCGGCGGGGCGATGGTGCTGCGCACCGACCGGGACGGGGCGCTCGCGGTCGGCGGCGACGGCGGCAACGGTGGGACGGCGGGGGAGGTGCGGGTGACCAGAGACTGAGCGGCGGGTCTTCGCCCAGACTGGGCGCATGAACCCAGCCCAGGCAGACGCCTATCTCCGCCGCATCGGGGCCGCGCGGCCGCAGCACCCCACCGCCGAGGCGCTGAACGAGCTGCACCTGCGCCATCTGCGGACCGTCCCCTTCGAGAACCTCTCCATCCACCTGGGCGAGGAGATCGTCCTGGAGGAGGAGCGCCTGCTGGACAAGGTGGTCGGACGGCGGCGGGGCGGCTTCTGCTACGAACTGAACGGCGCCTTCGGGGCGTTGCTCGCCGCCCTCGGCTACGAGGTCGCGTTGCTGGCGGGACGGGTGTACGGGAACGAGGGGCACCTCGGTATCCCGTACGACCATCTCGCGCTACGGGTGCGCACGGCGGACGGCACCGACTGGCTCGCCGATGTCGGGTTCGGGGCGCACAGCCACCTTCCGCTGGCGCTCGCCGAACGCGGGGAGCAGACGGACCCCGGCGGGACGTTCCGGGTGACGGAGGCCGGTCCGGACCCGGCCGGAGTGACCGGTGCGGCTCCTGACCCGGCCGACGTGACCGGTGCCGGGGTGGGCTCGGCGGCCGGGGGCGCGGACCTGGACGTGCTGCGGGACGGCGGACCGCAGTACCGGCTGGAGACGCGGCCGCGGGCGCTCGGGGACTTCACGGCCGGGGCCTGGTGGCACAGCACCTCGCCGCGTTCGAATTTCACCCGGTCCCTGGTGTGCTCACGGGTGACCGAGGACGGCGGGCGGATCACCCTCAGCGGGCGCGTGCTGACCACCACGTCACCCGACGGGAGCAAGGAGACACGGGAGCCGGTGACGGACGAGGAGGTGCTGGCGTTGTACCGGGAGGGGTTCGGGATCGAGTTGGCCGCCGTGCCGACGGTGCGGCAAGGGAACCAGGCGGGCTGAACCGGCTCGTGTCCGGTGCCGGAGAATGTGTCCGTGAGCGATGTGAGACATGTGCTGGTGCTGCCCGACCGCGACACCGCCGAGGAGGTGGCCGAGGCGCTCGCGGAGCACTTCGGCATCGACGAGGATCCTCGGCCGGTCCGGGACGCCCTGGCCGGTGAGGACGACGCCGAGGACGCCCAGTGGCTGCTGGCGCTGCGCGACGAGGCCGGCCGGCTCGACCCCGCCGAGCTGGACGCGTTCGCGGGCCGGTGGGACGGCTGGCGCGAGGAGCCGTGACTCCTGGCTCCACTCGGGGCGCGGGCCGGGGTTCGGATCGGGGAGAGGCCGGGGTCCGGTCCGGGTGCGCTGGCCGGTCCGCTGTCAGTGCCGCGTGGGATGCTGTAGGCGATGGCCAGAAAGACTGCGAATGACGACCCTCTCGCCCCGGTGACCCTCGCCGTGGGCCAGGAGGACCTGCTGCTCGACCGTGCCGTGCAGGAGGTGGTGGCCGCCGCCCGGGCCGCCGACGCCGACACCGACGTACGGGACCTGACGCCGGACCAGTTGCAGCCCGGGACGCTCGCCGAGCTGACGAGTCCCTCGCTCTTCGCCGAGCGCAAGGTCGTGGTCGTACGCAACGCGCAGGATCTCTCGGCCGACACGGTCAAGGACGTCAAGGCGTACCTCGGGTCGCCCGCCGAGGAGATCACCCTCGTGCTGCTGCACGCGGGCGGCGCGAAGGGCAAGGGCCTGCTGGACGCCGCGCGCAAGGCGGGCGCGCGTGAGGTGGCCTGCCCGAAGATGACCAAGCCGGCGGACCGGCTGGCCTTCGTGCGGGGGGAGTTCCGCTCGTTCGGCCGGTCGGCGACGCCGGAGGCCTGCCAGGCGCTCTGCGACGCCATCGGCAGCGAGCTGCGGGAGCTGGCCTCAGCGGTGTCGCAGCTCGTCGCCGACGTCGAGGGGACGATCGACGAGGCGGTCGTCGGCCGGTACTACACCGGGCGGGCCGAGGCCTCCAGCTTCACGGTCGCCGACCGGGCCGTGGAGGGACGGACGGCGGAGGCGCTGGAAGCGCTCCGGTGGTCGCTGGCCACCGGCGTGGCCCCGGTGCTCATCACCAGCGCGCTCGCCCAGGGAGTGCGCGCGATCGGCAAGCTCTCCTCGGCGCGTGGCGGCCGGCCGGCGGACCTCGCGCGGGAGCTGGGCATGCCGCCCTGGAAGATCGACCGCGTGCGCCAGCAGATGCGGGGCTGGACGCCGGACGGAGTGGCCGTGGCGCTGCGCGCGGTCGCCGAGGCCGACGCGGGCGTGAAGGGCGGCGGCGACGACCCCGAGTACGCGCTGGAGAAGGTGGTCGTGATCATCGCCCGGGCCGCGCGTTCCAGAGGCCGGGGCTGACAGCAGGCGCCGCGCGTGGCAAGGGGCGGGGGCTGACAAGGGCCGCCTACCGTTCCAGGGGCCGGTACCTAGGGCAGGTGGCCTCTGTTCCAGGGCCGGGACCGTAGGTCGGATGCCCTCCGTCCCAGGGCCGGGACCGAAGGCAGATGCCCCCCATTTCAAGGGCCGGGACCGAAGGCAGCAGGGGCCGGGGGCCGGCAGCGGCGCCCCTCCGTTCCAGAGGCCGGTACCGATGTCAGCCGCCCCCCGGGTCCGGAGGGTCGGCCTGATCCAGTCGCACCGTGGCGGCCGGCGAGGAGAATCGGACGTACCAGCCGTACATCGCCGACGCACTGAAAGGTGGCGATCGCCATGGCTGAGCATCCGCACGCGACCCTCGTCCGCGAGGCCTACGACGCCTTCCTCCGCGTCGACCTGGACGCCCTGCGCGGGCTGATGACGGCGGACGTCACCCACCACGTGCCCGGCAGCCACGCGCTCTCGGGTGACTTCAAGGGCCAGGCCGCGGTGATCGGCATGTACCGCAGGCTCTTCCAGGAGACCGGCGGCAGCTTCCGCGCCGAGCTGCGCCATGTGTTCGTCGACGGCCGGGGCCATGCCGTGGCCCTGCACCACATCACCGCCGAGCGTGAGGGCAGACGTCACCGCGTGGACGGATGCCTTGTCCTCCGCATCGTCGGCGAAAGGATCACCGACATCGACGAGTGCGTCGACGACGTCGACAAGGAGAACGAGTTCTGGGGCTGAGGCCCGGGCATGCCGAAGGCCCCGCCGCCCGCCCTGGGGAAGGGAGAGCGCCGGGGCCCGCGGATCAAGACTGAGGATTCGCACCCGCGTGGCGAACGCAGGCCGCGTGCGAATCCGGGGGTGCCGGACGGGAGCGGATGAGAGAGGGCCCGCTCTGGGTCCTTCCGGCGGTCAGATCAGAAAGAGGTTCAGCCCTGGAGGGACGAGACCTTGGAAGCAAGCGCCGACTTCTTGTTGGCGGCCTGGTTCTTGTGGATGACGCCCTTCGAAACGGCCTTGTCGAGCGCACGCGCGGCAGCGCGCTGCAGCTCGGTGGCCTTCTCGGTGTCACCCGCGGCAGCGGCCTCGCGGGCCTTGCGGACCGCGGTCTTCAGGGAGGACTTGACGGCCTTGTTGCGCAGCCGGGCCTTCTCGTTGGTCTTGATCCGCTTGATCTGGGACTTGATGTTCGCCACGAAGGAGCCTTTTCAGGTTCAGGCGCGGGGCCGCTCGGGTCCCGTACCGGTTATCCAAAATTTCCTGGTCGTGCCTCGCGCTGAGAGGGCATGAGGCACAGCCATCTACAGTACCAGGGGCCCTGCGAGCGGCCCAAAACGGTCCTCGGTCCCTCCGCGTGGGACCATGGAGACTACGTATCGATCCGACCCGAGGCATAAGGCGCCTCAAGAGACAGGACCCTGCGTGCCCGCGACCCCTAACCATGTGCCCGAGCCGAGCCGTACCGACCCGGCTCTGATCCGCAACTTCTGCATCATCGCGCACATCGACCACGGCAAGTCCACGCTCGCCGACCGGATGCTCCAGCTGACCGGTGTGGTCGAGCAGCGGCAGATGCGCGCTCAGTACCTCGACCGGATGGACATCGAGCGCGAGCGCGGCATCACGATCAAGTCCCAGGCGGTGCGTCTGCCCTGGGCCCCGACCGAGGGCCCCGACCAGGGCACGACCCACATCCTCAACATGATCGACACCCCGGGTCACGTCGACTTCACCTACGAGGTGTCGCGGTCGCTGGCCGCCTGCGAGGGGACCGTCCTCCTCGTCGACGCCGCCCAGGGCATCGAGGCGCAGACCCTCGCCAACCTGTACCTGGCGATGGAGAACGACCTCACGATCATCCCCGTGCTGAACAAGATCGACCTGCCGGCCGCGCAGCCGGAGAAGTTCGCCGAGGAACTGGCGAACCTGGTCGGCTGTGACCCGGACGACGTCCTCAAGGTCTCCGCCAAGACCGGCCTGGGCGTCGACGCCCTGCTGAACAAGGCCGTCAAGGAGATCCCGGCGCCGGTCGGGGTCGCCGACGCCCCCGCCCGCGCCATGATCTTCGACTCGGTCTACGACTCCTACCGCGGTGTCGTGACGTACGTCCGTGTCATCGACGGCCAGCTCAACAAGCGCGAGCGCATCCGGATGATGTCGACGGGCGCGACGCACGAGCTGCTGGAGATCGGGACCAACTCGCCCGAGATGCTCCCCGCCGACGGCCTCGGCGTGGGTGAGGTGGGTTACCTGATCACCGGTGTGAAGGACGTCCGCCAGTCCAAGGTCGGTGACACCGTCACCAGCCAGGCCAAGGGCGCCACGGAGGCGCTCGGCGGCTACAAGGACCCCAAGCCCATGGTCTTCTCGGGTCTGTATCCGCTCGACGGCTCCGACTACCCCGAGCTGCGCGAGGCCCTGGACAAGCTGCAGCTCAACGACGCCGCGCTGGTCTACGAGCCGGAGACGTCCGCAGCCCTCGGCTTCGGTTTCCGCGTCGGCTTCCTCGGCCTGCTGCACCTGGACGTGATCCGGGAGCGGCTGGAGCGCGAGTTCGGGCTCGACCTGATCGCCACCGCCCCCAACGTGGTCTACCGCGTGCTCATGGAGGACGGCACCGAGTACACGGTGACCAACCCGAGCGAGTTCCCCGAAGGCAAGATCACCGAGGTCTACGAGCCGGTCGTGCGCGCCACCGTCCTCGCGCCCACCGAGTTCATCGGCTCGATCATGGAGCTGTGCCAGACCCGGCGCGGCACCCTGCTCGGCATGGACTACCTCTCGGAGGACCGGGTCGAGATCCGCTACACGCTGCCGCTCGCCGAGATCGTCTTCGACTTCTTCGACCAGCTGAAGTCCAAGACCCGCGGCTACGCCTCGCTGGACTACGAGCCCACCGGCGAGCAGACGTCGAGCCTGGTCAAGGTCGACATCCTGCTGCACGGCGACAAGGTGGACGCCTTCTCGGCGATCACCCACAAGGACGCGGCCTACGCGTACGGCGTGCGGCTCGTCGCCAAGCTGCGCGAGCTGATCCCGCGGCAGGCCTTCGAGGTGCCCATCCAGGCCGCCATCGGCTCCCGGGTCATCGCCCGTGAGACCATCCGCGCCATCCGCAAGGACGTCCTCGCCAAGTGCTACGGCGGTGACATCTCCCGTAAGCGGAAGCTGCTGGAGAAGCAGAAGGAAGGCAAGAAGCGGATGAAGATGGTGGGTTCCGTGGAGGTTCCGCAGGAAGCCTTCATCGCCGTCCTGTCCAGCGATGACAGCACGGGGTCGGCCAAGGGCAAGAAGTAATCGGGGTTACAGGCGGTCACATCCGCAAAACGGACACGGAGGGGCTCGGCGTGCGAAAGTGCGACGGGCCCCTACGCGTGCGTAGCGTCGCTCTGCGTGGAAAGTGACAGGCCGATGCCCCTTACGCAGCGGCCGGTCGCCCCTTACCCTGATCCCTGCTCGATAGTTACTCGCGAGTTAAACAACGAGTCCCAACCCCACCGTGAGTCAACCCAGCCGCACCTGAGCCAGCCGCATTGTCGCGGGCCCCGGAGGATGTCGTGAGCGACACACAGACCCTGATCGAGAACCGTCCGCCGTCCGTGGCTGCCCTCTTCCTGGAGCGCGTGGCGGCCACACCGGACGCCGAGGCCTACCGCCATCCCGTACCCCCGGCCTCCGGGGAGGGCCCCGACGACTGGAAGTCGCTCAGCTGGGGCGAGGCGGCCGAGCGGGTCTATGCCCTCGCCGCCGGCCTCATCGAACTGGGCCTCCAGCCGGAGCAGCGGGTCGCGCTCGCCGCCTCCACCCGGGTCGAGTGGATCCTCGCCGACCTCGGCATCATGTGCGCGGGCGGCGCCACCACCACGATCTACCCGCAGACCAACGCCGACGAGTCGGCGTTCATCCTCTCCGACTCCGACAGCCGGATCCTGATCGCCGAGGACGCGGCCCAGCTCGCCAAGGCCGTGGAGAAGCGCGCCGAGCTGCCCGCGCTGACCAAGGTCGTCGTCATCGACCCGGCCGGCGTCGAGACCAGCGACTGGGTGACCACCCTCACCGAGCTGGAGCAGCGCGGCGCCGCCTATCTCGAGAAGCACCCCGAGCTGATCAAGGAGCGGGTCGGCGCGATCACCAGGGAGCAGCTCGCCACCCTGATCTACACCTCCGGCACCACCGGCCGCCCCAAGGGCGTGCGCCTGCCGCACGACAACTGGGCGTACATGGCCAAGGCGATCGCCGCGACCGGCCTGGTCAGCGGCGACGACGTGCAGTACCTGTGGCTGCCGCTGGCGCACGTCTTCGGCAAGGTGCTCACCTCCGGGCAGATCGAGGTCGGGCACGTCACCGCCGTCGACGGCCGGGTCGACAAGATCATCGAGAACCTTCCGGTGGTGCAGCCGACGTACATGGCGGCCGTGCCCCGCATCTTCGAGAAGGTCTACAACGGCGTCGCGGCCAAGGCCCGCGAGGGCGGCGCGGCCAAGTACAAGATCTTCCAGTGGGCCGCCGAGGTCGCCCGCGAGTACGCCAAGGTCTCGCAGGACAACTTCCGCCGCACCGGTTCCCACTCGGTGCCGTTCGGCCTGGCCTCCAAGCACAAGGTCGCCGACACCCTCGTCTACGGCAAGCTCCGTGAGGCCTTCGGCGGCCGGCTGCGCGCCTGCGTCTCCGGCGCCTCCGCGCTCGCCCCCGAGATCGGCTTCTTCTTCGCCGGCGCCGGCATCCACATCCTGGAGGGCTACGGCCTCACCGAGTCCTCCGCGGCCTCCTTCGTCAACCCCGGCGAGGCCTACCGCACCGGCACCGTCGGCAAGCCGCTGCCCGGCACCGAGGTCCGCATCGCCGACGACGGCGAGATCCTGCTGCGCGGCCCCGGCATCATGGACGGCTACCACCAGCAGCCCGAGAAGACCGCCGAGGTGCTGGAGTCCGACGGCTGGTTCCACACCGGCGACATCGGCGAGCTGTCCCCCGACGGCTACCTGCGCATCACCGACCGCAAGAAGGACCTCATCAAGACCTCCGGCGGCAAGTACGTCGCCCCGGCCGAGGTCGAGGGCCAGTTCAAGGCGGTGTGCCCGTACGTCTCCAACATCCTGGTGCACGGCGCCGACCGGAACTACTGCACCGCCCTCATCGCCCTCGACGAGATCGCGATCCTGCAGTGGGCCAAGGAGAACGGCCTCGACGGCAAGTCGTACGCCGAGGTGGTGGCCGCGCCGCAGACCGTCGAGATGGTCGACGGCTACGTCAAGGAGCTCAACGCGGGCCTGCAGCGCTGGCAGACCATCAAGAAGTACCGGCTGCTGCCCCGGGACCTCGATGTGGAGCACGGCGAGATCACGCCGAGCCTGAAGCTGAAGCGGCCCGTCGTGGAGCGGGAGTACAAGCACCTCATCGACGAGATGTACTCGGGGGCCCGGGAATCCTGACGGCATCGCGTGAGGACGGCGGGGGCCGCACCCCGGTGCGGCCCCCGCCCCCTTACGACTCGCTTCGGATCACGCCCGGAACTGACCGTCTTCCTACGCCTCAGTAGCACAGTTCCCACGCGTTGCCGCCCGCTTCGGTGACTCACCGCTTAGGCTCGCGTCCTGTCTGTCACCCTGGCCGCATGGACATGGCGGCCATACCGACGCAGCGGGAGAACGACACCCACGCCTTGACGGTGCGCGGGCACGCCGGCCTGCCCGGCAGCCCCCTCGCCCCGGGCTCCGCCCGCGCCCTGGTGCGCGCCGCGCTCGCCGACGTCCCCGGGGTGCCCCGGCGGCTCGTGGACGACGCCATGGCCGTCGTCAGCGAACTCGTCACCAACGCCGTCGTCCACGCGGGCACCGGCATCGACGTGGACTGGCGCCTGGAGACGACCGGCGCCTTCGTCGTCGAGGTCGGCGACCGCCATCCGACCCGCGCCCCGCGCGACCCCGGCACCGGCGAGGCGTCGTACGAGACGTCCGAGTACGGGCGCGGGCTGCGCCTGGTCGCCACCCTCGCCGAGTCCTGGGGCGTCACCTACCGCCGGGGCGAGAAGACCGTGTGGGCACGGCTGCGGCCCGGCGGCGAACCCCTGGACGGACCCGCCCCCGACCACGCCCTGGACATCGCCGAGGTCCTCGCCCCGCGGCCGCAGGGCGCCGGACGCGACCGGGACTGGCTCGGCCGGGGCGCGCTGTCCTTCCTCGCCGAGGCCTCCGACCTGCTCGCCGGACAGCTCGACGAGAACCTGGTCGCCGCCCTCACCGGCCGGCTGATCGTGCCCCGGCTCGCCGACTGGTGCGCGGTGTGGCTGGAGGACGAGGCGACCGTACGCGGCGGCGACGGCGGCGCACCGGCCCGGGTCTGGGTGGCCGACGAGGACCGCGCCGAGGAACTGCACCGCGCCCTGGAGAAGGACCCTCCCCGGCCGCCGGAGGGACTGAGGCCCGACCCGGAGCCCTACCCCTGGCCCGGTGAGGCGCTCGGCACCCACGGCACCGCCCTCGCCTTCCGCCTCATCGCCGGCGGCCGCCCGCTCGGCACCCTGGTCCTCGGGCGGTGCGGGCAGCCCCGGTTCCCCGACGAGGTCACCGGCCTGGTGGAGGACCTGAGCCGCCGGGTGGCCCTCGCCATCGGCGCGGCCCGCCAGTACGCCCGGCAGGCCACCATCAGCGCCGTCCTGCAGCGCGGGCTGCTGCCCGGAGCGGTCGCCGAGATCCCCGGGATGAGCAGCGCCCTCGTCTACGAGCCCTGCGACAAGGGCGGCCCGAGCGGCGACTTCTACGACCTGTTCCCGGCGGGCGACGGCCGTTGGTGCTTCGCGGTGGGCGACGTCCAGGGCAAGGGCCCGGAGGCGGCCGTCGTCATCGGGCTCGCCCGGCCGTGGCTGCGCCTGCTCGCCCGCGAGGGCTACCGGGTCGCCGACGTCCTGGACCGGCTCAACCAGCTCCTCCTGGACGACGCCACCGAGGCCGCCGACGCCGCCGCCCGCGCGCTGGTCGCGGTCGGCGGCCGGCCCGTGGCCGCCGGGGACGGACCGCAGACCCGCTTCCTGTCCCTGCTCTACGGCGAGCTGACGCCCCACACGGACGGCGGCGTCCGCTGCACCCTCGCCTCCGCCGGGCACCCCCTG
>Ga0308175_100001042_pt1 | contig 18451 bp, 13 predicted proteins | sample PhyCR1_3_FD_203893 | JGI IMG/M metagenome (GOLD analysis project Ga0308175, IMG submission 203893) | Soil microbial communities from UC Gill Tract Community Farm, Albany, California, United States - DLSLS.C.R1 | ecosystem: Environmental > Terrestrial > Soil > Agricultural land | place: USA...
GGCTGGCCACCGTGTCGAGCCGGCGGACGCGGCGGCGGGACCTCTCGCTGCGGCTGCGCCTGGAGCGAGCCAACGAGGAGCTGCAGGAGCTCGACGAGGCCAAGACCCGCTTCTTCGCCAACGTCAGCCACGAGCTGCGCACGCCGCTAACCCTCCTGCTGGGGCCGCTGGAGACCCTGCTCGCCTCCGAGGAGGAGGGGGAGCGCCGCACCCTGCTCGAAGCGATGGCCTCCAATTCCCGCCGGCTGCTGCGGCAGGTCAACGCCCTGCTCGACGGCGCCAAGCTGGAGTCCGGCCGGCTGCGCCTGGAGCCGGCCACCGGCAATCTCGGGACCCTCCTGGAGGAGCTGGTCGAGGCCGCCACCCCGCTGGCCGAGCGGCGGGGCTTGCGGCTGCGGGCCGAGCGCCTGGACGAGCTGCCGGACTCCATCTTCGACCTCCACAAGACCGAGATCGTCGCCGCCAACCTGATCTCGAACGCCCTCAAGTTCACCCCCTCCGGAGGAGAGGTGGTGGTGCGGGCCGGGATGGACAAGGAGACCGCCTTCTTCGAGGTGGCGGACGACGGGCCGGGCATCCCCGAGGACCAGCTCGAGCGGATCTTCGAGCGCTTCCACCAGGTGGACGGCTCGGCCTCGCGCGAGCACGGCGGCACCGGGCTGGGGCTCGCCCTCGCCCGCGAGCTGGCGCGCCTCCACGGCGGCAACGTCACCGTGCGCAGCCGGCCAGGGGAGGGCGCGGCCTTCCGGGTCGATCTGCCGCGAGACCCCGGGGGGATCTTCGTCGATCGCCGCCGCCGGCCGCGCCGCCGCGAGGACCAGCTCGCCCAGGCCCGCACCGACGCCCAGTTGGCCCGCGAGTACGCCGTACGCTCAATGCGCGAGACCCTCCTCGCCGACGTCGAGCTGCCGCCCCGCCGGGCCGCCGAGAGCCCCCGCCCGCAGGCGCCGCCCGACGCGCCGCGCCTCCTGCTGGTGGAGGACAACGCCGACCTGCGCAGCTTCCTGGCCGCCCGTCTGGCCCGCCGTTATCGGGTAGAAACCGCCTCCGACGGCGCCGCCGCTCTCGACCTGGCGCGGCGGGTCCGCCCCGACCTCGTGGTGACCGACGTGATGATGGCCGGCATGGACGGCTTCGAGCTCTGCCGCCGCCTCAAGGCCGATCCCGCCTTCGCCGCCACGCCGGTGATCCTGCTCACCGCCCGGGCGGGCACCGACGCGGTCGCCGAGGGGCTGGACGCCGGAGCGGATGATTACGTGGTGAAGCCCTTCGCCCTGCGCGAGCTCGAGGCCCGCATCGCCGCCCACCTGCGTGCAAAGGAGGTCGAGCGCCAGCTCCACGAGCGCGAGAGCCGCCTGGCCGCCATCGGCCAGATGACCAGCTCGGTGGTTCACGACCTGCGCAACCCGCTCACCCTGGTCAAGGGGTACGCCGACCTCGCCCACGCCCTGGCCCTGCGGGGAGGCGACGCGGCCACCATCGCCCGCGAGCTCGATACGGTCCGGAGCGAGTCCGACCGCCTGCGCCGGATGATCGAGGAGATCCTCGATTTCGCCCGCGGCGGCGCCCCCCGCCTCGCCGTCGAAACCCTCCTCGCCCGCGGCTTCCTGGCGGAGATCCTCCAGCCGCTCGCCGCCGATCTCCGAGAGCGGGGGATCGAGGTCACGGTCGACCTCCGTCTGGACGATTCCCTGCGGGTGACCCTAGACCGCGACCGCGTCCAGCGCGTGCTGGAAAACCTGCTGATCAACGCCCGCGAGGCGCTGGCCCCCTGGGGCTTGGCGAAGCGGATCGCCGTCCGCGCCGCGGTGGAGGAGGGGAGCCTCGCCATCCGCGTGGCCGACTCCGGCCCGGGCATCCCCGCGGACGCGATCGAGCACCTCTTCGAGCCCTTCGCCACCAACGGCAAGCAGCAGGGGATCGGCCTCGGCCTGGTCACCGTGCGCAACCTGGTCAAGGCCCACGGGGGCGACGTCCGTGTCGAAGCCAAGGCGCCGGAGGGGGGCGCGGCGTTCACGGTGCTGTTGCCGCTCGGAGCGGGGGCTGGGGCGGCGGCGCAGGTGGCGTAGGGCAGGTACCCACCGGCTGCATCCTGTAGCGCTCACTGAACAATGCTGTTCGGCTCGCTTGCCCTGTGCCATGTGGGAGCAGGTTGGATTTCATTGCCAACCGTGGCAGAATCTAAGCAGGCCTCCACACACTCAGACGTTTCAATGTCACGCGAGCGGCTCTATCTCGACAACGCCGATGCCATCGAGGAATCTCTCCGCTTTATCAGCCGGCGCCACCGCTGTAGCCAGGACGAGGCCGATGACTTTGCGAGTTGGGCACGGTTGAAGCTGGTTGAGAATGACTACGCGATTCTCGCGAGCTTCGAAAAACATAGCAAAATACAAACTTTTCTCCGAATTGTCTTGCAGCGATTATTTATCGATTACAGGAGAGGGAAATGGGGCCGGTGGCGCCCGTCGGAAGAGGCCAAGCGGCTGGGGCCTCTGGCGATACGTCTGGAAGTCCTTTTGTCGCGGGACCGCATGACGCTGGACGAAGCCTGTCAGTGCTTGTGTACCCTGGATCCTGACCTCTCCCGGCGCCAAATCGAAGATGTCTTCACCAAGCTTCCGATTCGTACAGCACAGCCGATCGAAGTGAACGACGATCTGTTGACGGCTCACAGCGGGGGGCTGACTCCCGAAAGGGAGATCCTTGCAAAGGAGACGGAAGCTTCGTGGCGCAGGGCGACCGCCGCTCTCCCTCTACTCTTGCAGAAACTGCCACCGCAGGAACAGATCATCCTTCGTCTGCGCTTTGCCGAAGGGATGCAGATCGTCGACATCGCGGCCCGGCTCCATCTGGAAGCCAAGCCGCTCTATCGCCGTATCGAGCGGCTCAAGGCAGAACTCCGGCGGGAGCTCGAGGCCGGGGGATTCGACGCCGAGGGCCTTGGTTGGCCGGTCGCGGTGCCGGCGCCGCGCCAGCGGGCCGGTGCGGGTGGCGGCCCACCTTCCGTCAGGGAATTGGGTCCCTCTGGCCGTCTAAATGATTTGGGAGAGAAGACTTGAGCACCGATACCCCGACCTGTCCAAGCGCCGAGACGCTGGCTCAATATCTGGATGGTTCACTCTCGCCGGCCCAGCGCGTGAAGGTGGAGAGCCACATCGCCGGCTGCGAGGACTGCTTCGAGCAGGTTGCCGCGGTGGCCGTGCTGGAGACCGAGCGTGAGCATGCCGAAGGGGCGCGAGCGGGAGAGGTGGCAATTCTGACGCCGGCCCCGGCCCGCACCCGCTGGTGGGCCGCAGCCGTGGCAGCTGTGGTCATCGTGGGAATCGGCTGGGGGTGGTGGGCCACCGCTATGGCGGTGCGGCGTCAGGCTGCCGCCGCGAGCTTGGCGTGGGCTGAGCGCCTCGGCGGAGAGCAGGACCTGCGGACGGCTGCGGCTCGGAGATGGCGCGATGAAGGGCAGGCTCTCGCCTTCGGCGGACCCCTGCCGGCCGACAAGCATAGCTTCCGCTTGGGCGCTCATCTCCTCGATGCGAGGACGGCCCTCGCCGCGGGCGACGATACCGCCTGGGCCGAAGCTATCGGCACCGTCGCCTCACTCTTGGCGGGCGCGGACGGTGCCATCGCTCAGCGCCTCGCCACCGCTCGGCGCCTTGCCCGTCCGCGCCAGCGCACCGGTGACCTGGACATGGAGCTCGAAAAGCTGGCGGTGACGGCTCGTGCGGCCGATCCCATCGCTTTTGATCTGGGCGCCTGGGCTGAAGCGGGGCGTCTTGCTGCCCTGGGTGGAAACAGGACGCTGTTCGCGAGCCCCACCTACCGTGCCCGGCTGGACGAATTCGCCCGGCACCTCCCCGCCGGAGGCGCGGATCAGGAACTGGCCGTGATTCGCGCCCGCCTTCAGGGAGGGCCGCCCTCACCCGCCGAATTGGCGGATCTCGCACGCGCTTTCGAAACCATACTTCTCAAATATTAAAGATGAGCTCTCTGCGCTCCAGAGGCCGATTCAAGGCTGCCGCCGGCGGTTGGCGGCGCGTCGCCCGGCTCGCTCTGATGCTGGGCTTGGCGTCGGCGATCTCACTGGAGGCGGAGAGCCCCAAGGACCACGCGGGTTGGTGGGCCGCCGCTTACGGAGTGCTCGACAAAAAGAGCGAGCCGCTCGTCGGCCGCGCCGAAGAGATCTTCGCACGGGTTGCCGTCGCCGCCGACGAGAAGGGGAACCGGCTCCCTCAACTGCTCGTCGTCAACACCCCCGGCGACCCCTTCGCCGTAGCTCTTCCCGACGGGACCATCGTGCTCACGCGGGGAGCTCTGGAATTCTGCTACCGGCAGGCGGCGGAGAAGGACCGCCGTCTACTCGCCGCGCGCGGTGACGTGCGGCTCGCCTTCGTGATCGGGCACGAGCTCGCGCATCTCTCGCGCGACGATTTCTGGCATGCGGCGGCGTTTGGCGCGGCACAGCGCATTGGCCTGCCGGCGCAGGCGACGGCAGAGATCCGGTCGCTCCTGCAGCCGTCGCCCCGCGACGCGCGGCTCGCCGAGCTCCAAGCCGACGCTACGGGGGCCATCTACATGGCGATGGCCGGGTTCTCGCCGGTGGAGCTCTTGGAGAAGGACCCGGATTTCTTCGTCCGCTGGTCCCAACAGGCGGGCCTCGGGGAGACCCTCGACGATCCCGGTCATCCTTCCCCGGAGCAGCGAGCCGTGCTCCTGCGGGCGCAACTTGCTGACTTGGTCAATGACCTCGACTTCTTCTATTTCGGAGTGCGGCTGGCCCAGTTGGGGCGTTATAGGGACTCGATAAGATTGCTCGAGCGCTTCAGTGACCGTTTTCCGGGCCGCGAGGTTTTCACGGATCTCGGCTACGCGCATTATCAGCTCGCCTTACGGCTGCTGTCTCGCTGCGACGGCGAGTCGGTGATGCGTCTCCGTCTGCCCGTGGCGATCGACGATGAGACGCTCGCCGGCCGCGGCCGGCTACGCGGCTCCGAGGGCCGCGAGACGTGCCTGGCGGCGAAGGGGGTGCGTGAACAGTTGGACGAAGCGCGCAGCTGCCTCCAGAAGGCGGTGGAGCTCGACGGGAAGCACATGCCCGCCCGCCACCTGCTCCTCGCCGTCGAGATCACCTCCGGCAGGGCCGGCGAGGCCTTCGATGACGCCAAGGACAGTCTCCAAGGGGCGCCCAACGACGGCGCGAGCTTGAACGCCAAAGGGGTGGCGCTCTATCTCCTCGGGTCCGAGCAGAGCAAGGACATGGTCGACAAGGCGCTCGCCCTGCTCGAGTCGGCGAAAGCCGACCCGCGGGTCGCCGCCGATGTCGCCTTCAACCAGGGGATGTTGCTCTCTGAGCGGGGGCGAGCGGCGGCGGCGCGGGCCGCTTGGGAGCGTTTTCTAACCCTGGAGCCCCGGGGGCAGCACGCGGACCTGGTCCGCGAGCGGCTCAACCTCCGGCCCCCTGCACCGCCCGCACAAGCGGCCCGGCGCTCACCGGTGCCGGCCCCGCCGGTGCCTCTCGGACCGGTGAGCGCAAACGTCGGCGCTTTGCTGAGCCGCATGGAGCGCCGTTCTTTCGAGATCCGCCCCTTGAGGGGCGAGATCGACCCCTTGAGAGGAGCTTTCTACCGGGGGGCCGGCCTGCAGGCTCTGCAGCTTGGCAACAGCATCGAGATCGTCGAGCAGCAACTCGGTCCCGGGGCTCTCCCGGCGGGTCTTACTCTCGGCGACGCGCCGCTGGCTACGGTCGTAACACCGGGCGGGCGCCTGCTGCGGTATCCCTCGTACGCCATCGATTACAAGGGGATGCGGCCGGTCAATCTGCTCTTTTTCGCGCAGGCTGCCCGGTAGCGGGGCAGGGTGCTTCACGAGCCATTGAGAGGAGCTCGAGATGTGGGATTTGAAATACGACAGCGCCGTACCTCCCTTGCCCGAGCCGGTGGGCAAGAGGACCCGCGATAGCCAAGGGAATTGGGAGTATCCGCTGGACTTGGGCTGTTGGCTGTTGCATGTAGACCCGTGCTTCGACGATGATACAGAACGCAACGACAGTTGGCTGCTCTACTACCGCGGCACGCTGCGTGTCGGGCCGGCAACAGACGCGCACTCCAAGGCCGACGGCATCCTTGCCAGCGGCGATCTGTACCTCAAACAAGAGGTCTGGTTCGAAGGCGAGGGGCCTCACGACACGCCACAGCCCCTAAGGCCGAACTGGGCGCAGATCTTCAAGCGCAGCGAGTATCGCTTCTACCTGCGATTGACTTACGTCGAGCGCTCTTTGGCAGGAGGCCTTGAGCTCGAGCTCGACACCTACCGCATCGATCCTGCCACGGGCATGTGGAGCGCCTTCGGCCGCTTGAGAGCCAAGGTGTCCCAACCAACACCGATGCCCGAAACCTGGAAGGACTCCTATCTCTCCGGCGATCTGAAGAACGAACACGGCACGCGGGTTGGAAAGCTGTCGTTGGGCTGGATAGAAAGGCCCTTGCGGCGAGCGACGGTCGAAATGGACTATACCCATGACCGCAAGTTGCCCCTGAAAGCAGGTAAACATACGCTGCAGTCAATTTTCGCCGCGGCCGACTGGGATCTCGTGTTGGACCCCCAGCACGACGAGGTTCCTGCGCCGAAAGATGGTGTATGGAGCGACAAGCTCCTCCACGAGCAGATGTTGAAGTGGAGGAAGGACGCGAAGCTCGACTCGGAGTGGCGATATTATGTATTGGTTGTGGAGCACCTGTGGCAGAAGCCAACGTTTGCGTTCGGAAAAATGTTCGACGACGGTGCAATCGATTCCAATCTCGTACCGCGCGAAGGGCTTGCCGTCGCCGGCGGCTCGCGTTTCCCCGACGCGGCAATGTACGGCTCGGCGAGCGGGAAGTTGCTGGAGGAGGTCCCCATGGCATTCCTGCGCGCAGTGATTCACGAGCTTGGCCATGCCATGGGGTTGAGCCACAACTTCTCAAGCCGTGAGTTCATGCAGGGAACGGACTACATCGCGGAGGATCCCCATGGACGTTTTCCTCGCAACATCGTATGGCGCTTCTCGTCGGAAGATCTGGTGCGTCTCAAGCACCTGCCGGATCCCTGGGTGCGGCCGGGTGGCGTTCCCTTCGCGCAGGGATTCACCAAGCTGCCGGTACCGCTTGAGGACATCACTTCCGACGCCTCCGACCAGTTTGCATTCGAGGTGATTCCGCTCGCAACCGCAGTCCCTCTCGGCGCTCCAGTCCGGCTGCACCTGCGCCTCACCAACCGCAGCAACCAGGAGATGCCGGGGCCTTGCTCGTTGAGCCTTGCCGGCGGCTGCGTCTCGGGCGCCGTGACCGGCCCGGGCGAGGTGGCACGGAGCTTCGTCAGCGCCAAGCTGCTCCAAGGCGAGAAATCCGTCAAGATGAACGCTGGGGGGATCATTGAGGACGATGTCATCTTGTTGCGGGGGCCAGACGGATCGCTCTTCCCAACTCCCGGCGTGTATGAGATCGACCTCGACGTGATCTGGATCGCTCCAGGCGGACTAGCCAGGGCAAGAGCGAAAGCCGCGCTCTTGATTACGTGGCCGCCCGCAGGTACCGACGAGCTTGCAGCGGTCGCAGTGCTGAGCAACCCTGAGATCGTGATCCCTCTGATCTTCCGTTCGAATCCCTCGGGATTGGCGGAGAAGGACCAGCGGCAACTCGACAACGGGATGGCGGCATTGGCACTGGCCCTTAAGGCCCCCTGCCTACGTTACTATTGGGCCGCAATCGAAGCGAGGCGGTTGGCGGAAGCTGGACCGGACAGCCTCGACGCCGTCGCCGAGCTCTTACGGGAGCCCGCAGCGCTGAACGCCGTCGAAATCTGCACGTTTCTTACGTTGCTCCAGAAGGCGCCTGCCAAGAGATTCGCGTCGCTTGCCGTCCTGCGGATGCTCAGTGTGCTCGGGACGGCGGTCGAGGATCTGATGGCCAAGAATCTCTGTCCGCCTTCGGTCGCTCAACAGCTCCACCTCTTGGTGACCCAGCGTGGCAAGGCCTGACCCTGAGAAGCTGCCGGCGCGACGCTGGCTTGCAGCCACCATGGCAGTGACCTGGATTATGGGTGTGCCGGTTGCTGCGCACGGCGATCTCGAGCCCGATCTCGTCGCCAGCATCGAAGCGATCACTCGTCCGGCGTGTGGAGAGGGCTTTGACCCCGTTCGCACTCGCTGTGCTGTGCTGGCGACGAGGTTGGAATCGGTGCCGGAAGCGGATCGCGCGATGGGTCTCGAGAAGTTGATGGCTCGGTGTACGGACGCCTTGCCGTTGACTGACCCGGCCTTGATCGCTATCACCGAAAGGGCCCTGGCGGCACGCCAGCTGTTCCGTGCCTCCACGCCGGCAGCGTACGTCCGTGATCTTCTGGCATTGGGGCTCCTGCGCCACCACCAAGGTGGCAACGACGAGACCCGAGCCCTCTACGAGGCGGCTCGGGAAGCCGCGAAAAACGACTTGGGTGAACAGAGCGAGGAAATGGCCTTTACCCTGGAGCGGCTGAGCACGATTCTCGTCGATTTCCGCGAATACGACGCCGCCATGGCCGCTGCCGATCAATCGCGCAGCATTCGAGAAAAGAAGTTTCCGGTCGACGTGGCGCGGGTGGCCGATTCGATCAACGCTCAAGCAACGGTGCGCTATCGCCTTGATGACTTGAAGGGTGCGAGCGCCCTGTTCAGCGAGGCGCTGGAGCTGAGCCGCAAGTTGCCGCCGGGACGCGAGCCCAAGTTGCAGCAGGCACGCTTCGCCAACAATCTTGGAGAGGTGAGCTACCGACTTGGCGAATCGCAGGTAGCTCTCTCAAATCTCGAAGCGGCCCGGGCTCTTCGCCAGCGCCCGGCTACCGAGCCGCCGGTTCCACAATTAGCCTCAACCGTGCTGCTTCTCGGCGACGTATACACCAGCGTCGGCGAGTATGCCCGCGCCATCGAGAGCTATGAGCAGGCCGTCGCGCTCCACCGTTGCTGGACCGGCTCAGATCCCTACCGGCTCGCGGAAGCGCTCACTCGTCTGGCCGCCGTGTACGAGGAGTCGGGTGCCTGGAAGGAGGCGCAGAGGCCGCTCGAAGAGGCCATCGCGATTCGCCGGGTCGCCGTCGCGAGCAACGGACAGGAACCAGCCGGGGATGCCGCCCGGCACCGCCTGCGCCTCCTGTTGGCCCGGAGCCTCGTACGCCAGGGGGCCCTCCAGCACCGGATGGGCGACCCCGCCGCCAAGTCGACACTGGCGGACGCCCTCGACATCCAGGAGCACGAGCTCGCGGGGCTCCCTCCGCAAACCGACATGGCGGAGACCCTGCTCGCGTCGGCGCGCCGGGAGATGGACGACAATGAGCTTCAGGTCGCGCGCGATCACGTCAACCGCGCGATCGCGATCCTGGAGGCGGTGGCGAGCAACCATCCGCTGCTGGTCGAGGCCTACGAGCTGAGCACCCTGCTCGGCGACGACCGTGGCGCGGAGATGGCGACGGTGGACCGTGGCCTGGAGCTGGCCGAAAAAATTTACGGCCGCGAGAGCCCCAAGGCTGCGGACCTGTGGGCTGCCAAGGCGCAGCTCCTGCGCCGCAAGGGGGACCTCGAGGGCGCGGCGCTGGCCGCGGTGACGGCGCAGACCCTCTCGCGGGATCACGTGGTGGTGGTGGTCCAGACCTTTCCGGCGGATCAGGCGCTGGTGTTCGCCGCCGAGCGGCGGCGGAGCCTTGGCGTCGCGCTCGCCGTGCTCGGCCGCGGAGAGCGATCGGTCAAGGCCGGCACCGTCACCCGCATCTGGGAGGCGATGGCCGCCAGCCGGGCTCTGGTGTTTGACGCGCAGGCGGAGCGGGAGCGGCTGGCCCAGGCCAGTCAGGACCCAGGAGTGGGAGCGGCCGCCCGGCGCTTGGTGGAGGCCCGCAGCCGCCTTGCCTTCCTGCTCGTGCGCTCCTTCCGCGAGCGCGACCAGGGCCCGAGCGAGGTCGTGCACGCCGCTGAAGAGGTGCGCGGCGCGGAAGCGGCCCTGGCCCATGAGGCCGCCTATCGCTTCAGCCCGCCTTCACGGCCGGCCAGCCTGCCCGAGGTAGCGGCCGGCCTTCCGCCCGGTAGCGTCCTGGTCAGCTTCATCCGCTTTGGAGACCCGGAGGGCGGCGGCGATCGTTACTTGGCGTTCGTGCTCGCGCGGGGCGCATCCTCGCCGGCGGCTCTGGATCTGGGGCCGGCCGTAGAGATCGACGCTCGGGTCGCGCGGTGGAGAGCCGAGATCGCTCTCGGCGAGGCGGGCGATCTGACGGCGATCCGCCAATCCGGAGAGGAGCTCCGCCAAAGGATCTGGGACCCCCTCGTACCGCACCTCGGCTCGGCGGCGGACGTGCTCGTAGTGCCCGACGGCAGCCTCAACCTCGTGAGCTTCCCCGCGCTGTCCCTCGCCGATGGCCGGTTCTTGATCGAGGACAGATTCCGATTCCACCTCCTCGCCACCGAGCGCGACGTTCTGGAACTGAGCCCTCGTCAGGAGCACGGAGCCGGCCTCCTGCTGGTCGGCGGAGTCGACTACGGCACTGCCGCACGCCGCGACGGCGCCACCGTTCACGCCGTGAGCTCCAGCACCCGCACGGTAGGCTGCCGCTGGGCTCTGCCCTTCTTCTCGAGTCTCCCCGCCACCATGGACGAGGTGCACGCTCTGGACCTGCTGTGGCGCACCGCCACTAAGCCGCAACGGCTGGCACTACCGATCGTGCTGAGCGGCGCCGACGCCGTCGAGGACCGGGTCAAGCGCCTTGCGGCCGGTAAGCGTATCCTCCACTTCGCGACTCATGGCTTTATCGGGCTGGGAGAGTGCAGTGATCCGCGCCCTGCTGTACGGGGCGTCGGTGAGCTGTCGCTGGCGTCCGCCTCGCCCGTCGCGAACGGCGGCGTCGCCGGCCTGGCGCTTTCGGGAGCGAACCGGACCGACGGCCCTGGCGACGACAACGAGGACGGGATCTTGCTCGCCGACGAGGTCGTCGACCTCGACCTCCGGGGGGTCGAGTGGGTGGTGCTCTCCGCCTGCAAGACGGGGCTCGGTACGGTTCAGGCGGGTGAAGGTGTGCTGGGGCTGCGTCGCGCCTTCCAGATTGCCGGCGCGCGGACCCTCATCACCTCCCTTTGGGCCATCGACGACAAGGCGGCACAGGAGTGGATGCTCCGCCTCTACTCGCTCCGGCTCAGCCCCAAGCCGGAGTCGACCCTCAGGGCCGTCAACCAAGCCACCCTGGGCTCGCTGTGTGACCGCCGACAGCGAGGCCTGAGCACCAACCCCTTTTTCTGGGCCGCTTTCGCGGCGGCCGGCGACTGGCGTTAAGCGCCAAGAAAGGAAGAGCGATGGACAATGCAATAGGCGTCGTATTGGACGAAGAGGGGCGGCTGATCCTCAAAATGAAAACCGCCATGCGTGACCTCTTGGTCGAGGTCCTCCCGACAGGCGTTGTGGACGGGGATTTCGTGACCGTGGATCTCACCCAACTATCTGCGACGCCGGAAAGATATGCAATGATCGAGGATCCTCCGTGCACATATTTGGCGTTTGCCGTCACCGACACGACCATCTTGCCCCCCTCTGACCTCCACCGTGCCAGAAAAGGCAAAATAGATAGGCGGCGCAATGTTGACGTTTCGTGAGCAGCAGCAGTTTCTCTCCAGACAGGCGTTGCATCTGATCCTGATGCCTACGGAGCAGTGCAACTTCCGCTGTATCTACTGCTACGAGGACTTCAAGTTGGGACGGATGCCTCCGGCGGTAGTGGCAGGGGTCAAGGCGCTGGTACAACGGCGCGTCGGCGAGCTCAAGTTTCTCTGCATCGAATGGTTCGGCGGCGAGCCGCTGCTGGCGGCGGAGACCATCCTGGAACTCCAGAGCTGGGTCTGCTCCTTGTGCGCGGCGCGCCCAGGTCTCCGTTTCTCGGGGCAGATCACGACGAATGGTTTCCTCCTCCGGCCATCGCTGTTTCGCCGGCTCCTCGACGCTGAGCTCCGCTCCTACCAGATCGCCATCGATGGGCCGAGGGAGTCTCACGATCGTCAACGGGTGCGCGCCAACGGCGAGGGTACCTTTGACGAGATCTGGGGCAATCTCGTAGCGATGCGGGAGGAGACAGAGCCGTTCACCGTTCTCCTGCGGGTCCATGCCACCCAGGACAACCTCGCCAGCTTGAAACCGTTCATCGGGCAACTGGCGGCAGCCTTCGGCCAGGATCCGCGTTTTCGCCTCTCGCTGCGCGCCGTCGAAAAATTGGGCGGTCCCAACGACCACCAGCTTGCGGTGCTGGATGCTCGACAGGTCAGGGATCTCGATGATCTCAAGGTGGTGGCAAGAGAAGCCGGATTGGCCATTCATGCCGGTCCCTTCGCTGAGCTTGGCGCGCTCCAGGGCTGTTACGCCTCGGCGGCCAACTCGTATGTGGTGCGTTCCAATGGTGACCTCGCCAAGTGCACTGTGGCATTGCGCCATCCCGAGAACCGGGTCGGCGTGCTGAATCAGGACGGCTCGGTGTCTCTCGACTCGGCGAAGATGCTGGGCTGGATGCGTGGCGTCTTCTCGGGCGATCGAGAGACCCTGTCCTGTCCGATGAACGGTCTCGTCGAGCCTCGGCCTTGGGATTCGGAGACCAAGCCCCCAGAAACGCTCGTTCAACTGGGAAAACTTCGCTAAAGTAAACATTAATTGCTGCCATTGTCCTTGGCTAATATTTCTTTATGACAACTCACTCAGCCCGTGTTCGGCGCAGTCGACGGGCTAGGGTATGTTGTTGTACGGTCAGGTCATAGGGCCTCCGTCCAACGAAAGTGCGAGCCGAAGATTGGGAACGTAGGGTAAGTTGAGTGCCCGAGAGGCCTCGGCAAGGCTCTTTGAGTCTCGGTCGAGCCGATTCATCGTGCCAATCAAGCCGAAAGTACCCCAAATTTCGCGGCTTCGAGGACCTTGTCCCCTCCGATCCTGCCGGTACGGACATACCTCTCCTCACCTCTCTCCAGGACAGGACGCTGAGGCTACCCTCTGCCGTCTCGTAAGGCCCGTGAAGGGTCATCCTCCGACGAACGGTAAAGCCGGCGGGAAGCTCCCAGGCGGAAAGGCGGCGTTGCGATCTCCCGCTCGGAGCTTGTCCGCGGCCTGCCGGAAGGCGGCGACGAACAGGCGGTAGGCTTCCCAGAGCACGTCCTCTCCAGACCTCCGAGGGAAGATCCTTCCAGCAGGGGCCCCGCTGGCGGTCCGTTCCTCCTACCCTGCGGCATTGGCTCCTGCCTCGCGGAGGGGTGGTTTTCGCCCGCCGCGCGGCCACGTCTCCCGCCTCCGGCTACTCTTGGAGCTGGTCCAAGGAGGAGGCGAGGTGAAGGCTCTGGCATTGCGCCCCGGAACAATGAGGTCCCCCTGGCCCGGATTGGCGGCGGCGGCCGCCGCTTGGCTCATGGCTCTGCTGGCGCTCCGCCCGTTCTGGGACTGGGCCGTCTATGAGGCCCTCGACCTCCCCTCTGGTTCGCGGCCGGCCGCCGCCTTGCACTTCTTCCTCTACGACACTCTCAAGATCCTGCTCCTCCTCGCCGGCATCATCTTCGCCGTGGCGGTGCTGCGCAGCTTCTTCAGCTTGGAGCGGACCCGGGCGTTGCTGGGCGGCCGCCGGGAGGGGTGGGGCAATGTGGCCGCCGCTTCCTTGGGAGTTGTGACGCCGTTCTGCTCGTGCAGCGCCGTTCCGGCTTTCATCGGCTTTGTCGGTGCTGGGGTGCCGCTCGGAGTGACCCTCAGCTTCCTCATCGCGAGCCCGATGGTCAACGAGGTGGCCGTCATCCTCCTGTATGGGTTGTTCGGCTGGAAAATCGCGTTTCTCTATGTTGCCTCCGGGTTCGCATTGGCCGTGGGCGCCGGCCTCGTCCTGGGGCGGATGCGGCTGGAGAGGTGGGTGGAGCCCTTCGTGTACGAGATGAAGGTCGGCGGGGTGGCGCTCGATCCCTCCCACGGCCTCACCTGGGAGGACCGCTTCGCCATCGGCCGTTCCGAGGTGCGCGCAATCCTGGTCCGGATCTGGCCCTATCTGCTGGCTGGGATCGCCCTGGGAGCCCTGATCCACGGCTGGGTGCCGGAGTCGTTCTTCCTGCGCTGGGCCGGTCCCGGACAGCCGTTCGCCGTGCCCGTGGCAGTGCTCCTGGGGATCCCCCTCTATTCGAACGCCGCGGGCATCCTGCCGGTCATCGAGGCGCTGCACGCCAAAGGGGTCGCCATGGGCACGCTGCTGGCTTTCATGATGGCCGTGGTGGCTCTCTCCCTCCCCGAGATGATTCTGCTCCGGAGGGTGCTCAAGCCGCGGTTGATCGCTCTCTACACCGCCATCGTGGGCTTGGGCATCCTGCTGACCGGATTCCTGTTCAACGCCATCCTATGAAAGACGAGGTCCCGCCATGACGATCAAGGTTCTGGGTATGGGTTGCGCCAACTGCCATCGCCTGGAGGAGAACGTCTCGCGCGCGGTCGCGGAGCTCAGCCTGGAGGCGACGATCGAGAAGGTCACCGACTTTCCGGCCATCCTGGCCTACGGCGTGAGCAGCACGCCGGCGCTGGTGGTGGACGAGCGAGTGGTGGCCGCCGGCCGGGTGCCGGACATCCGCCAGATCCGCACGCTGCTGGCTGGGGTAAGATGAATCAGGTCTTATTAAAGACCTTCGAGCACGGCGAGTCTCGTCGCGGCGAGGAGGAGACATGACAGCCCGCTGGGGATGGTCATGAAACGTCGGACAGGGGTTGGGCGTTCGGTGCCGGTCGCGCCCCTGGAGGAGCTTCGCGGAATGCCAACGAAAGCGCTCCTCGCCAGACTGGCGCGCCTTCGCTTCTGCGAGCAGTCTCTGAATGCATCCGACATGACGCCCGAAGAGGCGCAGACGGCCACCGGCATTCTGTTCAAAGACTCCATCGAATGGAAGCGCGCGTTCGACGAGCTCAAGCTGGTTCTCGCCGAGCGAGAGCATGTCCCGCGCCCCCAGGAGAAGCGCGCCGTTCGAGCCCGTCGATCCAAGGGATGAGCTCCCCGCCCGGGGGGACGGCCTACACCCCCCGCGCCGCCAGCGGATCGCCGTAGAAGCAGTACGCCGCCCAGGTGTCCTCGCCCCCCTCGTCCGCGTAGGAGCGCTTGCGGAGGTCGCGCAGGATCTCGGCGAAGGGGGTCTCCGGCTCCTTCTCGATCCGCTGGTAGAGCTCGACGGCGAGCTGGTGGGCGATCGAGTCCTTGACGCTCCACAGGGGTGCGATCACGCCGCTCGCGCCGAGGCTCATGAAGGCTTCCGCGAATCCCCCGCTGCCCACCAGCGCCGGCTCCTGGCGGCCCACCTCGCAGGCGTTCAGGAAGACCAGCGGCTTGCTGGTGCGAAAGGCTTTCTCCACTCCATCCATGACCTGGAGCATGCTGGCGTCGAGCTCCTCCTCCCCTTGCAGGACCAGGACCTGCGAGCCGGCTTCACCGCTCTTGCCGTGGCAGATGAAGTGGAGCAGGGTCCTTCCGCCACGGCCCAGGAACTGGTCCAGCGACTGGATGCTGGGGGGCTCGATCCTCTCGCCCGCGAAGCTCTTGACGACCATGTCCGCCTCTTCCTGAGCATTCGCCAGGTCCGAATCCGCAGGGGCCACCACGTAGGCGTCGCGCAGCGGCACCCGCTGAGGGGGCAGGATCTGGCTCTGCGCGGTCCAGCGGCTGACGAGAAACTCTATTCCCAGCGGCTGGCGGCGCTCGGACACGCCGTCGTGGATCCGCGCCGGCACCATCAGCTCCCAGGGGATCGAGGGCTCCTCGGTGACGATGGAGATCGTGCGCAAGGGTTTGCCGGCGTCCAGCAGCTCCCAGAAAACCTTCTGGAACAGCGCCGGAGAGGCTTTGAAGAACTGGACCCCGGCCCCGAGCAGGGCCTTGGTGCGGGCGAAGTCGGAGGAATTCCCGGCCGTGAAGCGGGCCATGGCTTCCTTGACCAGATCGGCGGCGAGGCTCCTGAGCCTCCAGGGCTCCATCTGGCCGTTTTGATATTGGGGCAGGTGCGGCGTCTGGACTTTGCACTGGAACAGGCGCTCGTCGCCAGGGTCCGCGATGATCTGGACGTTCAGATCGGCCGGCCGGGCGGTGGCCTCGATGGAGACCCCTGACGGCGGCAGAGGCTTGCCCGCGGGCTCGGCTGGCGCTCCGGCGGCGAGCGGCACCGCGCGGCTAACCCGGCCGCAGGCGCGCCCCTGATAGGCGAAGAGGGCGGAGAAGGTGACGGGGGCGGTATCGCCGGCCTCGGCGGCGGAATCCTTGCGGACGACCGTGAATTCCGCGCTTTTGGAGCGCTCCTCGTCGCGCAGGATCGTCAACGGCTGCACCGCCGGGCCCTCGACCTCGAACGGCTCGCTCACCACCAGCCAGACCGTGAGGTCGAACCGGCTCTGGTCCGGGGGAGCTTCGATCGTCACATCCTCTCCCTCCTCCCCTTCCCGCATCGCCTGCGCATCGGTGTAGACGGCGACCTTGAGCCGCGTCCCCGGATCGACAGGTGGAGCGGGGGAGAGGTCCATGTGCGGCGTGCGGCGGAGCACCTGCTGGGGCGCGGCGGTCTCCACAGCCTCCAGGGAGGGGACCGCGCGGAAAATCGGTGGCGGTCCTCCCAGGAGATCGGGAGGAGGGGGAGGGGGAGGGGGCGCCATGGCGGGTGGCGCCGGGGCCATCGGCAACCCTTCCTTGGGGCTCCCCCTGTGGGGCCTCTGCGACCACCGGCGATTGATCTCTTTCAGGTACTGCTCGGCCTCGGGCCGATGATCTCCGTCCATCTCCACGATCTGGAGGAAATATTCGTAGGCGGTCTTCAGATCGTTCGCCTCGTAGGCCGCGACCGCCTTCTGGAACAGATCCTCCTCACGCGAGCTCTTCACGCCGGTTCTCCTTGCCGTTCTCGTCGATGTAACGCACGGTGACCTTGGGGCCGTCGAAGTCGAGCACGGCGAAGCCGAACAGGGCCCAGCATTCGAGCCCGTTGCGGATGAAGTCGCGGAATTCCCAGGAGGCCGGCGGCGGATAGGGATCACCCTCCTTATGGGTCATATAAACGGGCACCCCGCCGTGGCCGACGCAACGGGCGTATTCGACGTTCTCCGTAGGGTCGTACAGCACGCACCGGTGCTCGTGCCCCCAGAACCAGCTCCTCACCCGGCCGGTGGCGAGCACGGGACGGATCTTCTGGATCAGCTTGTTCTCCCCCTGCTCATAGGCGCTGAAGATCTGGTGATGGGAGAGCAACAGGCCCTTGCCCGGCGCGCTTTCGAGCATCCCTTGAGCCCATTTGTCCTGGTCTCCCTCCAGCCCGTGCTCCTCCCAGGCGGTGTCGAGTCCGAGGATCGTCCAGTGATCGTTGCGCAGGGAGAAGCGGCTGGAGCCCTGCTGGCGCGCGAAGCGCTCGTCTTTCAGCGCGTAGTCGAAGAAGGCGTGGCCTCCCGCGTACATGTCGTGATTGCCGTTGAGGTTCCAGGAGGGGATGCGCGCCGCCTCGTCCGGCTCGACGGGCCACCATTCGAGGAAGCGGTCGCGGTACTCGTACTCCCACCCCGAGTAGTAGACGTCGCCGAGATGGACCACGTGCTGCTCGCGGCCGGCCGCCAGGCCCTCGTTCAGGACCTCGCGCATCTGTTTCGCCACCTTGCGCGCCCGGGGGATCCCCGAGCCCCAGTCGCCCACCAGGACGAGCCGGGCCTGGTCGCCGATCGTGACCGGGTCGGCCGGTTTTTCCGGAAACGCGTGCCGGCCCTTGAATTTGCGGACGCCCATGGCGAACAGGCTGCTCACCCAGCGGACGTCGGTGATCGAGAACTGGTCGAAGAACCGCCGGCCGTCGCCGCTCCGCGTGGGCTTGTTGCCGGGCAGGGACTCGTCGGTCACCGCCACGTTGCCGCCGCCGCCCCGGCGGCCGTCGGGCCGGGTGACCTCGACCTGCTTCTTCTCGGCGAAGTACTGCTCCAGCGCGGACTGCAGGTTGCTGATCGTCGCGTCCCGGCTGAAGAAGGAGAAATCGTCGATCGGCGCCGGCGCTTCGCCGCGCCGTTCGGCCGGCGGCGGCGCGAACCCCGGCTGGCCGCTCGACGCGGCGGCTTCGGTCCGCAGCGCCTCGTTCGCGGCCCCCAGGGCCAGAGCGGCGTCCTCCTGCGAGAGCGGCGGCCCCTTGTCCCCGGCTCTCCGGCGGTCTTCCGTAGCGGGGGCGCTCAGGTGGCGGCGGACCTCTTCGAGGCGCTTGAGGACGAAGTCGCGATTCAAAACCTGGGCGATCAAGCTTCCCTCCCTCTTGGTCGTGCGTGGCTTGCGAAAATTATAGGCGAGACCCGTGCCCAGTCGCCGGTTTCAGGGGACGAACCGCCCGGTTTTGGTGAGGAAGGTTCGTGTGTCTAACCTCGGGGTAAGGAGGATGGGATGAGATCGATCACAAAAGCTTTGCTCATAGCTG
>Ga0308175_100001044_pt1 | contig 18445 bp, 20 predicted proteins | sample PhyCR1_3_FD_203893 | JGI IMG/M metagenome (GOLD analysis project Ga0308175, IMG submission 203893) | Soil microbial communities from UC Gill Tract Community Farm, Albany, California, United States - DLSLS.C.R1 | ecosystem: Environmental > Terrestrial > Soil > Agricultural land | place: USA...
CGTCCCAGTTCCGTGTCTGCGAGCTTCCTTAGCAACGAATAAGTCATTCAGGACAAATATGCGGGCCATCGCAGCCGAGGAAAAACTCGGATAAAGTTGAACGAATCCAGTGGCAGAACCATTTCGAGTCGCAATAAAGATCACCGACTGATTATTTTCGAAGCGTGCAAGTAAGAACCGCCTTGCTCCCTCGATATCGCTCGGTTGGCGGTAAAAGGTGCGGTATTCGTCGAACAATCGTGCGAGGTCGTCCAGGTCTTCGACCGTTGCCTGCCTGATGTTCTCTTCGGGTTCCATCGACCCTACGTCCAGTACGGCTCTTCAGCGGGAACGTACTTGATCGGGATGTCTTTGATAAAGGTCGTCATCCACTTCGCGAGGTCTTCCATGCCGGGCTGCTCAGAAATAACGTGACCCAGCATGATCAAACCTTTGGGCATGCCGAGAGAGGTCGCGTCAGACACGTATTCCACATCGTCGAAGGCGCCGTCCGCCTCCTGCTGCTCTCCGCCGATTACTACGTCGGCATCCCCAGTCATAGCGGGCGTGGCGTACCCCGGGCCTAATAATATTCGACTGACCTTTGCCTCCAGATCTCCTACACACCGGAATGCCCGCGAGCCGGTCAATCGCTTCACTTGAGACGCAAATTCGCCGAGAGTGGTCTCGGGGATCGTGAACACACGAGGTCGCATAACGGCATCCTCGCCGCCCTTTATCCCGACCGACCGTAGCGACCCGACAACCGTAAAGTCGGGGTGCATAGCATGCATGTGATCGTGAATACGCCAGATGATCATGTCGTTCGTCAGGACGTACTCAGTCTTCATCTTGTAAAGCGGGTTCGATGTCAGGTCTTTCGTCTCGTCACGGTCGTTCCAGAAGGTATCTTCATGCGAGATGACCATATTCAGACCCGCCTGGTTGGCGCGCTTCAGCATGTCGAAGGTGACCATCACGGTTGTGGCGATCCCCTTCACGGTCGAATCCGGATTGCCTAATTTGAACGTGTCACGGTAGGACTGCTCGTTCCAGGGCACACCGACATTCTTCTTGATGAGATCGACTACTTCACGCGCGGTCATCAGATTGCTCTCCAGTAAAGATCACCAACGGTGATCCAATGCGCGGGCACTTCCTCCACGACGGTTTTGAGCCAAGTCGCGCACGCGCGCATGCCGGGATCTTCGGATACAACGCGCCCGATTGTCACAAGTCCGCGCTTCTCGCCGACGGTGTAGATATCGGCAGCATAGTGCGTGTTTTCCCATTCGCGCACCTCGCCCGCAATCGTCAAGTCTGCTTCTTCGTAACGCTGCCACATAACGGCGGGAGTCATGAAGCCGGCATACAGCAGAACCCGGCGCACGGTAGCTTTGCGATCGCCCACAGCGCGGAGCCCACCACGTAGCTTCAACCTGCTTCGAATCAGCGCAACTGTGTCTTCGGCGGTAGCCGCAGGTATGTCGTAGAGCACATCGTCCGGCTTCACGCGACCTTTCGCCCATCCGAGCGATTCGGCCAAAGCGGACGTCATATCGTCTCCCTTGCGAGACTGCCAGGCATCGCGTAGCCGATAAACAATCAGCCCGTTCTTCTCGATGAATTGTTTCTTCGCCTGGTAAACGGGATCATCGGGACTCAAGCGGAACGGGCTGCGGCCCGGAGCACGTGCAGTGCTGCCGGCCGGCGCCGATGCGGTTGGCGCGGGACCGTCCTGCCGTCCGAAGAACGTCGGCTCGTACGTAATGATCAGGTTCGAGCCCGCGGCGGCTGCGCGCTTCAACACATCCAGCGTGGCCATCGCGGTGGTTGCAATGCTCTTGACCGGCGTATTCGGATCGCCAGCTTTGAAGCCATCCGGACTTGTCGACGACTTTTCAGCACCGAGGCTGGTCTGTATGCGGGAGACAATGTCTTGTGCGGTTGGACCAGTTGCGGCGCGAAGCGGGATACACGTCGTGGCTACCGCACCTGCAACCATACTGAAATCACGCCGCGAGAGATCAGATTTTTTCACCATGACCGTTGCGGGGAGCATATCATTGCGCGTCGGAACTCAGTCGACAGTCTTGCAGCACAGTAACGGCTCTGGGACAATTTGAGGGCTATGAGTTCCGAACGGGAGAAAATGATCGCGGGAGAGCTTTACGAAGCTCTGGACCCGGAGCTTGTGGCCAGCCGCGACAGGGCGCGCAACCTTTGCCAAACCCTGAACGCGACACGTGAGGCGGAGCAAGACCTACGGCGGGATCTCTTGCGACAGCTCTTCGGCAAAGGCGGCGAGACCGTCTGGATGCAGCCACCCTTCTTTTGCGACTACGGGTGGAACATCGAATTGGGTGAGCGCGTGTTTTTCAATTTCAACTGCATCGTTCTCGATGTGTGTCCGGTCAAGATCGGCGACTACACGTTGTTCGGGCCGGGCGTGCAGATTCTTACACCTATGCACCCACTTGACCCTGAACTTCGGCGAAAACAAGAATACGGAAAGCCGATCGAAATCGGGTCGGATGTCTGGGTGGGCGCAGGCGCGCTGATTCTCCCGGGAGTTCGCATCGGCTCGAAAGCAGTGATCGGCGCCGGGAGTATCGTAACGCGGAACATTCCGGACGAAGTTTTCGCCGCAGGAAACCCGTGTCGAGTGATACGCCCTATCTCCGCGGCAGACCTGTCGCAAAGGCCGTAAGGAAGAAGAGACCATGACTACATCAGCCGAACAAAAGAATGGCAACCCGGCTAATCTTGGCGGCACCTACGAACTCCCCGGATCGGGCATGATCGTGAACCGTATGGGCTACGGCGCAATGCAACTCGCCGGCCCGCAGGTTTGGGGACCGCCTCGTGACGTTGATCTTGCAGTTAACGTGCTGCGGGAAGCGGTTGCCACGGGCGTCAACCATATCGATACAAGCGACTACTATGGCCCACACGTAACCAACCAGATCATTAAGCAGGCGCTGCATCCTTATCCGGACGGTCTGGTGATTGTCACAAAGATAGGCGCACGGCGTGGCCAAGATAAGTCGTGGATTCCTGCTCTTTCACGCCAGGAAATCATTGATGGTGTGCACGACAATCTCCGGAATTTAGGACTCGATGTTCTCCACGTGGTCAATCTACGCGTAGGCGGCCTCATGACACCGGTTGAGGGGTCAATCGAAGAGCCACTTTCGGTTCTGGCCGAATTACAACGGCAAGGTCTGATTCGTCATCTCGGCTTGAGCAACGTCAGCCCTGAGCAATTGAGAGAAGCTCAAACGGTCGCGAAGATCGTCTGTGTGCAAAACGCCTACAACCTGGCGCACCGCCACGACGACAGGTTCATCGACGATCTGGCCGCCCAAGGTATCGCATACGTTCCCTTTTTCCCACTTGGCGGGTTTACACCGTTACAATCATCCACGCTGGACGCAGTGGCGGCTTCCGTCCGAGCGACGCCAATGCAGGTTGCGCTTGCATGGTTGCTGCAACGCTCACCCAACATTCTACTGATTCCCGGAACATCTTCGCCGGTCCATCTTCGGGAAAATTTGCGCGCCGCAGAAATTCAGCTCCCGGCCAAAGCTTTAGCCCAACTCGATGCAATTGGCCGGGATTCCGTCAGCGGCTAGTCTTCACGCTCACGAGACGTCTGGCCCGCAAGGGCAATCGCAGCACCCAGCAGAGCCATATTCTTCGAGAAGTGAATCATTTCGCCCTGCTTCTGTCCGGGATCTTCGAGGTTCCAGAAATCGTGCATTTTAGCCGAAGCAGCGGCGAGAAAGCCGATGACGCCCAGCGCACCTAATCGTGGCGCAATCCCAAGCGCTATTGCCGCACCGGCGGCAGTCAGGAGAATCCCGGAACCTTTCACGCTCAGATGCGGATTGTCCACCTGCTTAGCCGCCGCATAACCTTCAAGAGCTTCAGCATTTCTCAAATGATTGATTCCGTTGTACAGAAAAAAGCCGCCGAAGATAGCTCTTCCGAGCCCGTGAATGATTCGCATTGATTAGATCCTTTCGAGTTAGGGTGCCAGTGACGCGGGAGCGAGACGCTCTTTCCAGGAAGCCTGAACCGGTATACTCGGTTTGTTTCCGAGTGGATGCAGCCGTTCCTCCCTCCATTCTCACGTTGGACCCGGCAAGCCGGACGGCGGTAACAACCTTTGTCGACCCGGAAGAGCTAGCCCTAACGCTTCGTGACGCGCCACATTGTCGCCAGATGATGATCATCATGCTCCGCGACGAAGTATAGGTGATCAATAAGGCGCATGGGTTGCTGAAGGCGCGGATGGACGAGAGTGCGCGCAAAGTGCGCAGCCTCCAATTGTTTCAGTTGTTCGAGCAGTTCAAACCGCGCGGCGCGGAACGCGGCTAAGATGTCCCTGATGTCGTGCCGGTTGTGATCCGCCTCGTGAGTGCGACGATTCGTCAGATCAGCCACGGTTAACGGCTTTCCGCCTTGCACGAAGTCATTGAGCCGCGCCCTCCATAACGGCTCCATGTCGGCCAAGTGACCTGCATGCTCCTGAACAGACCACTTGTCGTCAGATTTCGCGGTCAAGGTCTGGCCCGCGACATTCGATAACAGTTCTTCGAGCCGAGCGGGAGTGCCTAACAGCCGAACACACACGTTTGGATACAACTCCACGGGAAAACTGAAGTCGAACTTTCTTTCAAACCAGGCAGGCACGGTGGTCATACTGACCATACTTATCATCGCGGCGATTCGGAAGTGATCAAGCGCCGGCACCAAAGCTACGCTTCGCCGCCCCTGGCTGGCCGGGGCCTTAGAGGAGAACTCTTACGCCGTGTATGGGGCCTAGCAGGTATTGTGGACTAATGCCGGATGACACCGGAAGACGGGTGACGGTGGGTTTAATCACGATGAGCGTGTTACTGACCTGAGTATCGCGCCTATTCTCGCTCAGAAATTGATTCAGCCCCGACAGGTTAGAAAGGCCAGCGAGCCCATTGCGCGTAACGCTTTGCGAGTTCGAATCGAGACCGGCAACGACAGCCCACTCCCCCTCGCGAACGGTCACGTTGCCTTTGTATTGGCGCTGCAGAACGGAGGGCACAGTGTTAAAGGTCTGGTTCCCAAGGGCCTTGTAATCTGCTTCAACCGCAATCGCAATGCTGCCATCGCTCGCGACCTTCGGTGTGAGTTTCAATATCACGCCCAGATCCACAAAATTTACCTGGCCGATGGGGTTGTAGATCGATGGGTTCTGAACCGCGGTATTCGAGAGAGCCGTCGGGATCGGGTATTGATCGCCGACGTGGAAGTTCGCCGTCTGCCCGTCTGAAACAACGACGGTCGCGTCAAAGAGGTTGTGACTGAACGAGTTCGAATACGTTGCGAAGAACGTTGAATCCGCAAGCCCAATGCCGATGATCGATGCGCCGCCACCGAATGTGAGGAATTTCAGTGCATTCGGCAAGGTGGGCAAGAGTGCGTGCAGACCGCCGAATTTTCCGAAACTCGCGTACTGAAATGATGTGGGTAACGCGAGACCGTAGTGGTACATCTTCTCCGAATCGAGCGTGATCAGCTGCACCTCGAAGGAGACTTGAGCCTTTGGCAAGAGTGTGGCTTCGAGCAGAGAATATGCTACTCTCGCGCGACTTGCCCGGTCACGTACCATCACCATCCGATTCACGCTGTCCCATCCGATCGTTCTCGCGTTCAGAACACTGCGAACCGCGTTTGCCGCTTCGGTCAGATCCTTCTGTTCGAGGGCATTCGGAAGGGGAAACGAGAGGAGAACCTCCGGCTCGAACTGATTGCGTTTGTCTTCGGTGTCGCGTGCGACAAAGATGTGGTCTCGCGCGATGGGAAACAGGAAGGTATCGGTCACTGCCGTCAACGCGTCCATGGCGACACGGAAATCGGCATCGTCGATGGTGAAGCGAAGGTTGGGTTTGGGCTGGAGCTGCGGGTCGAACGTCACCTTGATGCCGTAGGCCTTCGTGACCTGTTCCACGAGAGTCCGTTCGTCGCCACGGAGGTCGAAGCTCGCGATCTTATCGGACGGCTGGAGGTGGGGGATAGGCGCGAGATCCGGCAATTGGCTCCAGGCACCCAGTGACGCCATTTCAATGGGAGGTTCGGAATGGGGCTGCGCTTCCCCTTCTTCTTCCAACTGCTTGACCTCAGCCGATACGTCAGCGTTCTGCACATCGGTTTTGGTGAGCAGTTGAGCCGCGGGGGCCAAAGCGTTGCGATTTGCGACGTAGCTGGGGTTGTGCGGCTCGCGTGCAGCAGCCTCGGAATACAGTAGGTAAGCGCGAACGACCTGGCCGGAATTGCGGGCAGCTTCGGCGGCTTTTGCCAAGCGGGATGCTACGGAATCTGCTCCCCAGAGGAGAGCGCTTCCCACGAATCCACAAAGGAGGAGCCGCCGCATCAAAGAAACAAGACGTTTGAATCTAAGAACCGTGCAAAGGGAGCCGGCTAGTGTCCGGGAGCAACGTATCCGGGCGGATGTGCCGCGCCCTCGCCGAAGAAGTATTCTTCCATCTGCCGAAGGAGGAACTCCTGCGCCTCGGGGGTGCCCAGGTTGAGACGGTATTCGTTCATAATCATCTTCATCTGCTCAACCCACATCTTCCAGGCTTCTTTAGAGACGTGGTCGTAGATTCTCTGTCCGAGGGGGTGGCCGTCAAACGGAACCTCGTCCAATCCGGGCAATTCCTTTTGCAACTTGACACAAAAGACCTTGCGCTCAGGTTTGGCAACGGGTCCGGTGGTGCTCGCCATGAAACTCTCCTTCTGCTTTCTCTTCTTGAGGATAGCCCAGGAGCCCACGGCGGGTAGCAGCTAAAGAACTGACGCCGGAACGGCAGGAGTGGCAAACATCGCGGGCGGCGGCGTGCTCTTCGGTGCGTTCTCTCGCTCCATGAAGTTCGAGAAGCGAAGAATTGAGCCCTGCTGGGCGAACTGAGTGTGAGCAGCGCGCAAATAACGCCGTAGGACGTCGGGTTTGGACGACTTCCGGATCCGGCTGTTCTGGAGGTCGAGCAACAGTTCCAGTTCCGGTTGGGTGAACGTGTGACGCCGAACGGTGCCACTGATGAGCTCTTGAACGAGCTGGCTGAAGGAAGCAAAAGTGAAACGCGGATCGGTCACAGTCAGAGAGTGGGCCCCCGACCAGAGATCTCTTAGAATTTTTCGCGATTTGGCAGGCTGACCGGCCACTCTGTTCCTGAGATAGTGGTCTACCTCTCGCACCTGCTTGCCCGCCTGTTCAGCTCATCAGCGCACGGCGGAGCTATGCCTATTCTGCCGGTGCTGCTCGGCTTGCTGGCCGCGCTTCTGCTTTTCAGCGGGATTGACGACTTCATCCCGGTTTTGATGTGCTTCCTCCATCGCATTCGTGGACGGAAAAGCGCGGGTGCGAGCTCGGGCGGAAGCGTAGACCTGCCCGAACGCCGCATCGCCATCTTCGTGCCCTGCTGGATGGAGTACGGCGTGATCGCGAACATGGTGCGCCACAACCTTTCGGTGATCAAGTACCGCAACTTCGATTTCTTTCTTGGCGTTTACCCGAACGACGAAAAAACCTGGACGGTTGCTACAGAACTGAGCCGGTCGTACCGGAACGTGCATGTCGCCGTGTGTGCCCGGCCGGGTCCCACGTCCAAAGCCGATTGCCTGAACAATATCTTCCAGCGAATGGTCGAACTCGAATCGGAACTCGACTGCTACTTCGACACTGTCGTGCTGCATGATGCTGAAGACCTGGTTCACCCGGATGCACTCGCGACCATCAACCGGGAGCGGGAACGATATGCGATGGTGCAGATTCCGGTGCTGCCGCTGCCTACGCCGTTCACCGAGTTCACTCACGCCATCTATTGCGATGAGTTCGCCGAATTCCAGACGATCGACATGCGCGCCCGAGGCTTCAGCGGGTCCTTCGTCCCATCGAACGGAGTGGGAACCGGCTTTGCACGAGCCATCCTGGACCGGTTGGGCGAAGAACGCGGGATCGTCTTCGATCCGGTCAGCCTGACCGAAGATTACGAGATCGGCGTCTACATTCACCGTGCCGGGTATCCGCAGATCTTCGTTCCATTGCGGGGTACAAACCGGAACATTGTCGCCACGCGCGAATACTTCCCGCGACGTATGGGATCGGCTGTCCGGCAGCGTTCGCGCTGGGTGACGGGTATCGCTCTTCAGGGTTGGGAGCGCGATGGATGGCGCGGCAAATTCGCGGTGAAATATTGGTTCTGGCGCGACCGGAAGGGTGTAGCGGCGAACCCGCTCGGGCTACTCACGAACATTCTCTTCGTCTACGGCATCATCGATTTCGCCCAGAGCGCGGCGCAACACCGGACCTGGGCGTTTGCCACGAACAATCCGGCGATCATGCGGCTTTGCTTCCTCACCTTTCTGCTGCAGTGCTTCCGCATCGCACTTCGGATGGCGTGCGTGGCACGAATCTATGGCGTACCCTTCGCACTGGGAGTGCCGCTCCGCACGCTGCATGGCAATCTCATCAACTGCTCGGCCTCGTTCCGGGCTGTCTACAGTTATCTTCATGCCAAGCGGAACCGGCGTCAGCTCGCATGGCTGAAGACCGATCACGCTTACCCCACCAGAACTGCCTTGCCGACGCAACGGCGAGAGCTTCCGGATGTGATCGTCAGCTCCGGGCTCGTTTCTGAGGGGGACCTGGTTGCGCTTCAGTGCCAACTCCCAGAGCAACACGAACTCGAGGATTTCCTGCTCGCACACCGGCTTGTCTCGGAGGACGAGTTGTGTCACGCATTGAGCGTGCAATCGGGTCTGCCGGTGACGAAGGTCGATCTTGAGGCGCTAAATCCGCGAGTAGCGCAGAGTCTGCCGGCACGAGCCCAGAAGGATTTTAACGTCGTTCCTTACCGGATCGAAAGAGGCCAGTTGCTGATCGCGGGTCCGCGTGTCCCTTCGCCCGGAGTGCTGGACGAATTGAAAAAGTTCAGCCAATTGCCCATCGAATTCCATCTTGTCACGCGAAAGCACTTCCGAGAGATCCAGGCCGCTCTTCAGCCCCAAGAGGCTATGGCTTTACTCGTTGCGGATTGAAAAAATCTGCGGGCGACAGGTCGACGATCTTCCACTTACCGTCTTTCCGCGCGAGCGTCAGCTTGATATCCGCGCTTCGCTGAGTGCTGATGTTCGTGCCAGGATCCGTTAACGTTAATCGCCAGTTGACCTGAAGTTTCGTTTCCGTTTCGCGATCGTCTTCGTCCGTGACTTCGACTTCGCTCGCCACCTGATAAGCCTGCGTGAGCCCCAAGAAGTAGTCGCGAAGCTTTCCGTAATCTTTGCAGGACTTATCAAAAGGGCCGAGCGCATCCGAAGGGTTGCCGCCCGACAGCGCCGAGGCTACGTACACTAGCTGCGCGCGAATGTCCTCGGGACGGTCGGCGTGCAAAGAGAACGAAAGCCCGAGCAGAAGCCCGGCTACCGTGGGGAGTGTCCGGCTTCGGTCGAGAGCCCTCACGTGCGGTAGCTTCCGTTGATCTCGATGTAGCCTTCGGTCAGGTCGCAGGTGAAGAACCTGGCTGAACCGGGGCCGCCTTTTTCGACGCGGAGATCAATCGTGACACGATTCGCATCGAGCTTGGTTTTCAAAGCTGCCTCGTCCATGTCGACGGCGAGTCCTCCCTGGCAGACACGAACATCCTGCAAGAGCACCGTGACCTTACGTGGATCAAACTGAACGCCCGAGTACCCCGCCGCAGCAAGAATGCGGCCCCAGTTCGGATCGCTACCCGCGATCGCAGTCTTTACGAGCGCAGAATTGGCGATGCTACGCGCGACCTGCCGCGCTTCTTCGTCCGTTCGAAAACCCGTCGTCCGGATAATGATCAGCTTCCGGGCACCTTCGCCGTCGGCCGCAATCTGCTCGGCAAGGCTCTCCATGACGCGTGTGACAGCTTCGGCAAAGGGCGTAAGTTCCTTACGTCCGATCTTCACTTTCGAGGCGCCGTTCGCAAGAAGGGCGACGACATCATTCGTGGACATGTCTCCGTCGACACTTAGCGAGTTGTAACTCCGAGCCGTCGCCGCACTCAGGATCCGTCCCAATACCTTCGACGGGACCACTGCGTCGGTCAGCACGAAGCCCAAGGTTGTCGCCATGTTGGGATGGATCATGCCGGAGCCTTTGGTCATCCCGGCGACCCGTACCGAACCGCCCCGAAAATTAACAACTTCGAACGCGGTCTTCATCCGCAGATCCGTCGTCATCATCGCCTTCGCCACGCCTTCGAAGTTAATGGGCGACAAGGCAGTGACGAGTTTTGGCACAGCGTTCGTCAACAGTTTGCGGTCAAGTTCAACACCGATAACGCCTGTAGAGGCGGGAAGCACGTACTTCGTTTTGGTTTTGAGAGCTTTGGCCACGGCCTTTGCGGACGCAAGAGCTACAGCGTCACCTGTGCGTGTCGCGCAGTTTGCATTTCCGGCATTCACAAGAATCGCGGCGACTTTGCCGCCCGAGGCTCGGAGGTGTTTGCGGGCCAGTGTCACCGGTGCGGCTTGAACAACATTCGTTGTAAAGACTGCGGCGGCGGCGGCAGGCTGGTCCGAACAGATCAGGCCAACGTCGTCGCGGGAATCTTTTCGTATCCCGGCATAGAGCGCCGCATACCGGTAGCCCAACGGAAGCGTCACTGTTCATCTCCCATGCGTTCACCATTTCGCGGCTGGTAGCCGTTGATATAAGCTTCAACGCTCATTCGTTTCTTGCCTCCTGGCTGGACCTCTGATATGGCCAATGCTCCGTCGCCGGTGCCCACGAGCAAACTCTTTTCATCGACGCGGATTACGCTCGGGAGCAGCGACTTGTCTTCGAGCGCTTCCGTTCGAAGCAGGGATAACGGCTGCCCTCTGAAGGTGGTGTAAGCACCCGGCCATGGTGTGAAGCCCCGGCGCCGGTCGTTGATCTGGCGTGCCGGAGTGGTCCAATCCACGCGTCCGTCCTCTTTCTTCAGAATGCGCGCAAGAGTTGCTTCGCTGTCGTTCTGCTTTTCCCGGGTGGCAGTACCGCGCTCGATTCCGCCGATCGTATCGATCAGGAGCTGAGCACCCATCGGCGCAAGACGTGCGCTCAGTTCGGGCGCCGTTTCGTCCGAACGGATGTCAGTACGCGCTTTGGCCAGCATGTCGCCCGTATCGAGTCCTGCATCGATCTGCATGATCGTGACGCCGGTGCTCGTTTCGCCGTTCGCGATTGCCCACTGGATGGGCGCAGCGCCGCGGTACTTCGGCAGCAGAGAGGCGTGCACATTCAAAATGCCGTGACGTGGAAGGTCGATGATGCTCTGGGGGATGATTTGTCCGTATCCAACCACGACCATCAGGTCCGCCCCGAAGGCGCGAAGTTGCTCGAAGCTGTCCGGACGGCGAATCCGCTCCGGCTGAAAGACGGGGAGCCCGAGGCGCAGTGCCGATTGCTTCACGGGTGATTCAGCGAGTTGCTGACCGCGCCCCTTGGGCCGATCGGGCTGCGTGAACACGGCAACAACCGAATGCCCTGCAGCCACAAGGGCATCGAGCGAGGGAACAGCGAATTCCGGTGTTCCGAGGAAAACGACGCGCATCGATGGAGCCTTAGGCCGAACCTAATCCCACTCGCCGGATTTCTGAAGCTTTTTGATCTTACGCTTGATGATGTCTCGCTTCAAAGCGCTCAGATGATTCAGAAAGAGAATGCCGTGCAGGTGATCGATCTCGTGAAGCAAGGCACGCGCCAGCAACTCTTCACCAGCGATCTCAATGTCTTCGCCGTTCGCATTTTGCGCCTTCACCGTGACCTGGTTCGCTCGCGTGACCGGCTCGCGAAACCCGGGAATGCTGAGGCACCCCTCTTCGCCGGTCTGCTTGCCCTCTTTTGCGATCACTTGGGGGTTGATGATGACGATCTTTTTGGATTCGTCCTCGCCAACGCTGACGTCGATCACCGAGATCTGTTTGGTGACGCCCACCTGAGGCGCGGCCAATCCAACACCTTTAGCTGCGTACATGGTCTCCCACATATCGGCGATCAGCTGGTTCAGTTCCTCCGTGCCGAACTCGACGACCTTTTCGGTCTCCTGTTCCAGCACCGGGTCACCATATTTAACTATCTTTCGGACCATTGTTCGAGTTGCCCAAGCCTCTAGTAAGCTTTGACCTGGGCGAGATAACTTTCGTAATTGCGCTTCGTTTCGCGAAGGGAGTCGCCGCCGAACTTCTCGAGGAAGGCCTGCCCTAAGACAATGGCTGACATGGCCTCTCCGATTACTCCTGCAGCCGGCACTACGGCGACATCGCTTCGTTCGTAGGCCGCAAGGGCCGGTTCCCGGGACTCTAAGTCTACAGATTCCAGCGGGCGCCTTAAAGTTGATATCGGTTTGAGAAAACCTCGAATGCTGACGTCCTCGCCGTTCGTGATACCGCCTTCCAATCCGCCCGCCCGGTTAGATCCGCGGCGAAACGATTGCGCTTCCTTTTCGTAGTGGATGGTGTCCTGCACTTTGGAGCCGTAGGACCGGGCGCCTTCTTCCGCAGCCCCGATCTCGGCGCCTTTCACCGCCTGAATTGAGACGATTGCCTGCGCGAGACGTCCATCTAGGCGCGTATCCCAGGCGATGTGCGAGCCCAGCCCGATCGGCAACCCGTGCGCAACCACCTCGAAGACACCTCCGATGGTGTCACCCGTTTTGTAGGCTACGTCAACCGCTTCTTTCATGCGCGCTTCGGTTTCCGCGTCGACACAGCCGAGCAATACTTCGTCGCGCTCGCTGAGGCTCCGGATCTCCTCCCAGGCCGCAGGACGCTCGAGGCGCACCGGTCCAACGGCAATGACGTGACTGAGGACTTCTATATCGAACGCGCGCAGAAAGGATTTGACGAGCGCGCCCACGGCGACACGGGCCGTTGTCTCCCGGGCACTTGCCCGTTCCAGAATGTAGCGGGCCTCCGGAAAGTCGTATTTGATCGCCCCGGCAAGGTCTGCGTGACCGGGACGCGGCCGGTTCACAGGCTTGTCGGAACCGGGGACTGCATCGCGGGCGTCAACAGGCAGAATACCGGTCCAGTTCCTCCAGTCTTTGTTTTCAATGAGAATCGCGATGGGCGAACCAATGGTCTTAGAATGGCGAACGCCAGAAACGATACGGACCTGATCCGTTTCGATCTTCATCCGGCCACCCCGGCCAAACCCTTGCTGCCGCCGCCACAATTGCCGGTTGATGTAATCGAGGTCGACCGGCACGCCGGCTGGAAGGCCGGTCAAAGTAGCGACGAGGCATTCTCCATGGGATTCTCCTGCTGTTTCGAAGCGCAACATCGAAACTAACCATGGTAGCGACCCATCTGGGATAATTTCGACAGTGGAAGAGGTTCAGCGCACAATCCGGCTCGCGTACCGGCGCCATCTGTGGGTCCAAGGCGCTTCGCAGATCGGACTCGCCGTGTCGGTTGGACTCGCGGGATTGATTGTGCTGTTGATTCTGGGGACTAATATCTTCGAATGGTATTGGCCCACCTTGCTGCTTGTCGGAAGTCTCGCCCTGGGCGTCTTCCGGGTTCGGCAGCGTGCGCTCAGCCGATACGGGGTCGCTCAGGTGATCGATCGCAAACTCGAGCTGAGCGATTCCCTTTCGACAGCGCAGTATTTTTTGGATCATCCGGTCACCGGATATGACGACGCGATCCGTTTTCAGTTGCAACAGGCCGAGGAACTGGCGAGAAGCGTGCGAGTCGAAACGGCGTTCCCGTTTCAGGCGGGTCGCGTTTGGGCGATTGCGGGCAGTTTAGCTGCCGTGAGTTTCGGGCTGGTAGCTCTGCGCTACATGGTGACGAACAGCTTAAGCCTGCATCCGCCGCTGGTCTCGTTCCAGATTACTTCGGTAGTCGAGAGAGTAGAGAAAGCGTTCGGAAAGGGAAAGGTCATCAATCCGAACCTTCTGGCGCATGACCGTGACCTGGCCACCCGGGCAGATTCCGCAGGTTCGCAACAACCCGATAAGGCAGGCTTGCCTCCGCAGGGTTCTGAAAATGAGGGTGCAAAGTCGACGGGCGGCGAACCCTCCCCCTCCCTGAATCAGCGCGAAAAGACGAACGACGATAAGCGGGCGGACGAGGGCGGGCGGGACTCACTTTCGCCGAAGGGCCAGCAGGGTGACAAAGCTCACGGCGACAATAACTCGTCGGCTACACCGAAACCCGGCGAACAAACGAAAGAACAGGCTGGGAAGGACGGCAAGAGTTCTGAGGGCCTGATCAACCGCATGAAGGATGCGCTCTCGAGCCTGGCCGCGAAGATGCAGCCGAACCAGAGCCAGAAGGGTCAACAGGGCGGGCCGAAGGACGATAAGTCGACTCAGGAGAAGGCTGCCGGCCAGCAACAGGCCTCGAGCAACAACAAAGACCAGGCAGGGAGCCAGCAGCAGGACGGCAAAGGCCAGCAGTCGGACCAGAACCAGACGGCTGAAGGACAGGGGCAAGGTCAGACTGCCGAGAAGGCCGAGTCAGCCCAAGGTCAGTCGAGCGACCAATCTCCGCAAAAGGGGGCTGACGCGCATTCGGGCGTGGGCAGGCAGGATGGGGACAAAGGCATCAAGGACGCCGAGCAACTTAAGGCTATGGGCAAGCTTGCCGACCTAATCGGAAAGCGATCGGCCCAGCTAACGGGCGAAATGACGGTGGAAACGTCATCAGGCAAGCAGCAGTTGAGAACGCAATATTCGCAGAAGCTCGGAGAACATTCCGATTCCGGCGGCGAGATCAATCGCAACGAGGTTCCGCCCATATTCCAGCGCTATGTGCGCGAATACATGGATGAGGTACGGAAGACGGATAAGGGCAATCAGTAGGACACGTGAACGATGCAAGGCTCGAGAGCGATAGATTGGTCGGCTCCTCCCCTGGTTGAGAGTAAGCAGGACGTCCAAGGCGGTACTCCCGTGATACGGGGAACACGGATGCCAGTCCAGGCGATCCTCGACAACTTAGATTACGGCGTGACTGTCGATGAAGTGGCGGAACAGTTCGAGATTCGCCGAGAGCTTGTCCAGGCAGTGATGGACTACGCTCACGATCAGCGGCTTGCGCATTCTCTTTGATAAGAACGTTCCCGTTGGGGCACGTCGATTTTTATCCGAGCACGAAGTAAGCACGTTCGCGGATTTAGGCTGGAACCCACAATTGACCAACGGTGAACTGCTTGGAGCCACGGAACAGGCCGCCTTCGACGTGTTACTCACGTCTGACCAGAGCATCAGATATCAACAGAACATGGCAGGCCGGAAGCTCCGAATCCTTGTGCTCGGTTCCAAGATCTGGCCACTTGTGCGCGAGCATGGGCCGGAGATACCGCCTGCCATCCTTCTAGTAAGTCAAGGAAGCGTTTTGTTTCTGGAGATGCTTCCGCCTGAACGCCGGCCCAAGTGAAGCTTTAGTGTTTATCCCGGCTCTGCAGCACAGATTGCGCGTAGTAGTTCACCACTTTCGCCTCGCTCCGGGCCACTTCGTAGAAAGCAGAGCGCAGCACTTGTTCCTTTCCCTGGAACAGGCCTTGCCGGATCTCTTCCTGAACCCGTGGGTCACTGAGTAACCGCTGACCGGCCGGTTCTTTCGAGATCAGCTTTATGATGCGGTAACCCTCCGTCGTGTGAAGCACCGGTGATACCTGGCCCGGTGTCATGCCGAGAATGACTTTGCGCAGTTCCGGGTTCGCCTGGTTTAAAGCGGATTCGGGCACGAATCCCAGATCCCCACCGTTCGGGGCAGAGTTCGGGTCTTCCGAATAGGCCTGTGCGATCCCGCCGAAGTCCTCGCCTTGCCGGACACGCATTGCCAATCCCTCAATTTTGTTGCGCGCCTGCGTATCGTTCTGAGCCTTGTCGTTCTTCAGATTTCCCGGTGTGTTGCCAGCCGTTGGCGTAACCAGAATCTGGGCCAGGTGGACCTTGTTCTCGGCAAGGTTGAACGCAGGACCACTCTTATTGGCCTCGTAGAAAGCACTCACATCGGCATCGGAGATGGAGATATGAGATCCGATTTCTTTGTTCACCAACTTCTGGACACTTAGCTCACGCCGGATCTGCCCCTTGAGGTCGGGAATCGTCATCTTCTGTGCGTCCAGTACTTTCTTGAACTGCTCCTGCGTGTACGGGGCTTTCACTTCGTTGAACTTGGCGTCGACGTCGGCATCGGAGGCAAGGAGTCCCTCTTTCTCCGCCCGTTGGAACAGGATCTCGCCATCGATCAGCACTCGCAGCGTTTCCAATCGCGCCTGGATCGCCTGATCGGAGTTACTCTTCGAATCAAGATTGGGCAGCTGGGCCGCGAGGGTTCGATCCAATTGGGCATACGTGATGGGACGTCCGTTGACCGTCGCGGCAACATCCCTCGATACAGGTTGGTGGCAGCCGGACAGGAGCACCGAAAGCCCCAAGCAGGCAAATCCCAAGGAGCCCTTGCGGCCGGACACGGAAATTACTCTCATCAACGTTAAGCTTTGGCCTTCTTTATCTCTTCCGTAAGAGCGGGGACTATCTCGAACAAGTCACCGACCGCGCCATAATCTGCGCTCTCGAAGATCGGGGCGTTCTCGTCCTTGTTGATCGCCACGATTGTTTTAGATCCTTTGATGCCAACCAGATGCTGAATGGCACCGGAGATTCCAACCGCGAAATATACCTTCGGTGACACAGTTTGCCCGGAGCTGCCGACTTGCCGTTCCATAGGGAGCCAGCCATTGTCGCAGATCGGGCGGGACGCGGCGAGTTCAGCACCTAATGCTTGCGCCAGGTCTTCCACGATTCTCAGGTTCTCCTTCTCCTTGATTCCGCGCCCGACCGAGACGATCATGTCGGCGGCATTCAAGTCGACGGAGCGCTGCGCTTCGCGATATGGCGGCTCCGGCTTACTTCTGATCTGGGACGCTTCGAGAGTCATGTTAAGTGCCTCGACCGTTCCGGCCTGGCCGCCCGGTTCCGCAGCTCGAAAGGCTCCTGCCTGAACCGAGATAAAGCATGGGCCTCCCACGAATTTCACTTCGCTGTTGAGCTTGCCTTGAAACAGCTGCCGCAGAAACGTCTTGTCTGCGGCGTTCACTCCAATGACGTCGCTGACAAGCGGACGGCCGAATCTCGCGGCTACCTTCGGCGCATAATCTCGCGCCTGATAGGTGTGGGGGAAGATGACCAGATCCGGCTCGATCTGCCGTATCAACTGTTCCAGAGCGAGCGAGTACCCGTCGGCGGTGTAGTCGGCAAGAAGCGGATGTTCCAAAACAAAGACCTTCGCGGCTCCGTATTGGGTTGCTTGCGCGGCCAACTCTCCGATGTTCTGCCCGATGGCGGCTGCATAAACGTCGCCAAAGGCATTACCCATCTCAGAAGCAGCGGTTAAGGCCTCGAAAGACATGCGGTTCCATTTGCCGGCCCGATGTTCCAAGACGACAAGAATGCTCATAGTGCCCGGGCCTCGAAGCGCAACTTTTCAACGAGTTCATGAGCAACCTGCTTCGGATCGCCAGACAGGAGTTGAAGCTGCTTCTTCCGTTCAGGCAGATAGACTCGAACCGTTTCCGTCGCTGCGCCGGCACCAGCGTTGAGGTCCGAAGCCGGCACTGCTTTGATCTCTTTCGTTTTTGCTTTCTTGATGCCCATCAGCGTGGCGTAACGCAGCCGCTTGATACCCGACTGGATGGTCAAAACGGCAGGTAAGGGCAAGGTCACGTGCTGAAACCAGCCATCTTCCAACTCACGCTTCACTCGAACCGAGCCCGCCTGCGGCTCCACTTCCATGACGATGGTGGCGTGTGCAAACCCGAGGATCTCGGCTAGCAGCACGCCGGTCTGGCCGAACCCGAGATCGTCAGATTGCAAACCGGTCAGGACGAAATCCGGTGCTTCCGGCGCGATCGCCTTCCCTAGCAGCTGGGCAGAAGCAAGGGCATCCGTCGGTGCACGATCAGTCTGGACGTGAATCGCGCGATCGGCACCCTTGGCGAGCGCCTCCCGGATCGTCTGTGTCACGCCCGACGGGCCGAGTGAAACGACCACGACTTCGCCGCCGAGTTTCTCCTTAAGTTGGAGAGCCTCCTCGAGCGCGTAGGCGTCCGGCTCATTCATCTCGTACGTAAGGTCGGACTCATCCAGCCAGGTTCCATTCGTGTCGATCTTCAGCGCCGAATCACGAGAAGGCACCTGCTTTACCGAAACTATGAATTTCATGGGGAGCGACGCTCTTCCATTTTTGGGAAACGCGTCCCTTTTAGTATGCCGGATGGGAAACTAACGACGGCTGGCTGAACTTCGATAGCTGCACGAGATCAATTGTTGTCTGGCGTGTATCGCTTGAAAACGAGGCAACCGTTTGTCCCGCCGAAGCCGAAGCTGTTGGACGCGGCGTACTCAATTTTCATGGGCCGTGCCTCGTTCGGCACATAATCAAGATCACAGCCCTC
>Ga0308175_100001046_pt1 | contig 18423 bp, 14 predicted proteins | sample PhyCR1_3_FD_203893 | JGI IMG/M metagenome (GOLD analysis project Ga0308175, IMG submission 203893) | Soil microbial communities from UC Gill Tract Community Farm, Albany, California, United States - DLSLS.C.R1 | ecosystem: Environmental > Terrestrial > Soil > Agricultural land | place: USA...
GCCAACGCGAGCGCGAGGCGAAGGGCTCTCCGCGAGGCGTAGCTTCCACGCCACCCGCTGCGGGGCACAGGTGGTTGAGTGTTGCCACGGGCGGCAATGCAGGATCCCGCCGTCCGCTGTCTCCGACGAGCGGGGGGCCCTATCGCCGGCAAGCGAGCGTGCCCGCGTTCTCGCGGGCGGGCGTGCGCTGGCCACACTCCGAGCCGGCCCCGCGGGTGGAGGAGCACCAAGGAGGCTGCAGTTCTCGTCGAAGAGCCGCCGTAAGTGAGCGGCATTGGCTGGACCTGAGCGTCCATCCTGCGCCGCCCGCGAGCGATGCCCATGCTCGCGATCCGAGGCGCATGCCCCCGAACTGGTCACCGCTCGACGCGATCACACCGCGTAGAAGTCCTCCGGAATCGTCTCGGTCGGCCGCCAGTCGACCTCGCCGGCCTCGGCGCCCTTGTACTGGATGAAGGTCTCGGCGCACAGCTGGTTGTTCTTGCGCGGGCCCTTGCCGCTGGCGGCCTGCATCCAGTGCAGCGCCTGCGGCAGCGCGATCTGGCCGGTCCGCGCCAGGCCGACGACGAGCACCATCAGGTGCTTGCAGGTCGTGCCCTGGAGGCCCATGCAGTCCTCGAGATCCGGCTGCGCGCAGCCGTAGTGCCCCTCGGAGCTGAGCCAGCTCGCGTACACGTTGCCCGATCCGCTCTGGCTGCGCACGACGCCGACCAGGTGCTCGCCGTCGAGCTTGGTGTAGAGCTGGAACCGATCCTTGCGCAGCATGTCGAGCGCGCGGCCGAGCTTGGCCTTGTCGACGTGGCCGTACAGCTGGCTGATGAAGCCGGCGAAGTCGAGCTCGCCGCCCGCGCTCGCCGGCCTGTCGAGCCGCACGAGATCGAGGAACGCTTCCTCCTCGATCATCGCGGTCGTCGCGCCGGCCTCGATCAGCTTCTTCATCTTGTTGATGTTCGCGATCTTCTTCTCGCCGCGGCGGTTGCCGATCACGAGGTAGTCGAGCTTTCCGTCGATGTCGGTCGTCACCTCGCCGCCGGCCGCGGTGACCATCTTCGCGAGCAGCCCGTCGTCGAGCCCGGCCGGGCTGCAGTCGAACCCGCCGGCGAACGCGAACCGTTTACCGGTGAGGTCGATCCGCACCAGCTCGCGATACGCGGCCTCGTCGAGGATCTTGAGGCCGAGCTTTCCGGCCTTCTTCCTGGCCTCCGAGCGACCGGTGCCGCGATGATCGCCGAACACGACGCACGCGAGCCGCTCGTCGAGCACGTCGGTGACGAGCGCGCCGCGCCGCGCCGCCACGCCCTCCGGGCTGGTGCCGTGATATGCCGGCCACACGGCGAACTCGCCGAAAAACGCCCAGCGCTGCCCCGCCCACGGCCGGTCGAGCCTGGGTGCAGGCTTGTTCGGCTTGGCTCTGGGTTTCGGCCTGGGCTTGGCGGCGGTCTTGGTCGGCAAAGCTAGCCCAGTTTTACCACTGGTTCCGATAGACCGCGTACGACGGCTTCTCGAGCCAGGGCATCGCGATGGAAGGCCGCGCTCAGCCGCGGATGATCTCGCCCATCGCCTCGGCGAGCCGCTCCGGCGTGCAAACCAGGATATCCATGCCGACCTTGCGGCACTTGCCTGCGGTTGACTTGTTGTACTCGGGCCGCGCGTCGTAGCCGAGCGCGCCCAGGCCGATCATGCGAATGCCGGTATCGCTCATCGCGCGCACCTGATCGACCAGGTCCTGCTCGTCGCGACCCTCGAAGAAGTCGGTGATCAGGACGACGATCGCGCGCGCCGGCTCGCCGACCAGATCGCTCGCGTAGCAGAGCGCCTTCGTGATGTCGGTGCCGCCGCCGAGCTGGATCTTGAGCAGCACGTCGACCGGCGAGCCGACCTGATCGCTGAGGTCCACGACGTTGGTGTCAAACAGCACCAGCGACGTGCGCACGCCGGGCAGCTCGGCGAAGATCGACGCCATCACCGCCGAGAAGATCGCCGAGTCGAGCATCGAGCCCGACTGGTCGACGCACACGATGATGTGCCACGGCCGCTTGTTGCGCTCGGCCGAGAAGTAGAACACGTCGTCGACCAGCAAGACCTTGCGGTCGGCGTCCCAGTTGTGGAGGTTCTTGCGCAGCGTGCGCTTGAGGTCGAGGTTGCGGAACACGCGCCGCGGCGAGTGGCGGTCCTTGCGCAGCGCGCCGGTGATCGCCTGCTCGACCCGGATCTCGAGCTGCTGCTTCAGCTGCTGGACGACCTGGTCGATGATCTTGCGGGCCAGGATCCGGGCGCGCGGATCGAGCAGGTCCTTGTGCGTGAGCAGCGTCTTGACCAGCTCGACGCTGGGCTCGATCTTCTCGAGGAGCTTGGGGTGATCGAGCAGCTCGGCGATGCCGCGGCGCGAGATCAGCTCGCGCTCGAGGACCTCCTTGGCCTGGCGCGGGAACAGCTCGCTGACCGCGTCGATCCAGGTCGGCACGGTGAGCTCGGAGTCGCCGGTGCCGGCGCCGCGCCGCGGATCGTCGAACACGAAGTCGAGCGCGGCGAGCGCCTGGCGGACCTGCGGATCGCCCGATGCGTGGAGCCCGCGCTGCTCGGCGGTCTTGCCGAGGACGAGCCGCCAGCGATCGATCCATGGATGATCGGCGGGGTTGATCAGCTTCCCGCTGTGATTCGCGGCCCCCCCGAGCGGCGGCTGCGGCCTGGGTGCCACCTTGGCAGGTCTGGCAGGTCGCTTCGCCATCAGAACGTCCACTCCTTCATGATCGCGGCGACCTGTCCGTCGATCTTCGCGAGGTAGGCGGCGGCGCCGGCCGACGTCGCCGGCAGCTCGGTGACCTGCTCGCCGGCGGCGAGGCCGTAGCGCACGGCCACCCGATCGGCGAACGACAGCCGCTGGCGCTCGTGCAGCCGCTCGAACGCGCTGCGAACCTTGGGCAGGAGGGTCATGAAGTCCTCCCACGGGGCGGCGCGTAGCAGCTCGTCGATCGCGGAGACCAGCGCGTCGGCGCCGAGCAGCATCGAGGTCTTCGACACCGCGAACGCACCGTCGAGGAACTCGCCGGCGAGCACCATCTTGGTCGAATGCGACTTCGCGAACGCGGCGACCCGAGCCGCGAGGTCCGCGGGATCGATCTCGCGCAGCTCCGCGAGGATGCCGGCGAACGCGCCCTGCATGAACGGCACGGTCGCGGCGAGCGCGGCCGCCTTGACGCTGTCGGAGAACAGCGACCGGTCGAGCGCCATGTCGCCGGACAGCACGGCCTCGGCGAGCGACTTCATGTGCCCGAGCGTGGTCTCCTGCTGGTCCGTCGGGATCACGCCGATGTCGCCGATCGCGAGGCAGGCGCGGCCGTAGGCGCGGCCGGCGAGGTCGGCGATCGCGCCGCGGCCGAGGTCGCGCTGGATGGCGAGCCGATCGAGGACGATGAGGTGAACGAGCGCCTCGCACTGGGAATGGAAGTGGCGGTCGTCGTCGATCGCCGCGCCGGCGGCGACCGCGAGCTTTGCGACCACGTGCGGCAGCTGCATGCTGACCGACTCGCGCAGCTGCTTGCACGTGTTCCCGGCGTGCCGCTGCTCCTTGGCGACGTCCTCCTCGAGCTGCGCCATCGCGGCGGCTTCGATCGTGTCGCCGTAGAGGTTCTTCTCGATCAGCTGCGGCTCGATCTTGGGCGACCACGCGAGCCGCCACTTCTCGCGGAACAGCGTGGTGCCGTCGCCGGTCGCCTTGCCCTCGAGCTCGCCGAGCGAGACCTCGAGCTTCTGCAGGCGGTGCAGCAGCGCCGAGCGCCGAGCGCCCTGCTCCTCGCGCAGATCGAGGGTCAGCGCGAGCCGCTTCTCCTTGCCCATGACCTCGCCCAGGTCGAGCGCGTCGAGCTGCGCGTGGAAGTCGTGGACGATCGGCATCCGGCCGAGCTCGGGCGTGACCCGCCCGATCGCGGTGCCGACCTCGGCCTGGGTCATCGCCTTGGCGAGCCCGCGGCCCTCTTCCTCGAGCCGGCCCTTGACGCAGCACGAGATCAGCGCATCGCGGATGTCGTCGAGGATCGGCGCCGGCCGGCCGCGCAGCGCGGCGAGCATGCGCGCGTGCTGGGTCACCGAGATCGCATCGGCGCTCGACAGCACCTCGCCGTCCTTGCGTCCGCGGGCGAGCACCGAGATCACGTGCTCGACCATCGCGCCCACCCACGGGTCGTCTTCGGAGCCCCGCATGGATCGGGACTCCTCCTTCGGGGTCGGCTTGGGCTTGACGTCGGCGTGCTCCCACACCGACTGGTAGAACTTCGGCGCGCGGTTCGCGGCGCCGTAGCCCGACAGCTCGCTGACCCGGAAGTACGAGTACGGCACGACGGTGGTGAGGCAGGTTCCGCCGGGGATGTCGGGCGGCGCCTGGGTGTCGTCGCGATCCAGGAACAGGTGGAACCCGCCGCACACGACCATCGCGTCCCTGGCGGACAGCTTGCGCTTGGCGAGCTCGGCGGCGATCGCGCGCTTCATGAACCGCTCTCGCGCGAGCGTGCCGTCGTTGACCAGCCGCTCGGGCGACGCCGTCGCGCGAACCGCGGCGCAGAAGTACGCCAGGTCGCGGCGGAACTCCTCGTGGGTCGCGTGGCGGTGGCCGATCTCGAACAGCGAATCCCAGGCCTCGTCCCACGAGCGATAGCCGGCGACCCTGGCCATGGTCTGGTAGAAGCGCGACTCGACGACGATCGCCTCCCACGAGTGCTCGTGCGCCGCCTCGGGCTCGAGGGGACCGGTCGCCTCGACAACGTCATCGCCGGCGTCCTCGGCGTCCTCGGCGTCCTCGGCGGCGGCGTCGTCGTCCCGCTCGCCGTCGTCGTCTGCGTCATCTTCGCGCTGCGGGACCGGCGCGGCTGCCGGTGCGGGCGGCTCGTAGTCATGGGGATCGATCAGCGCGTGGTTCGGCAGATCGATGAACACCGCCGCCGCACCGAGCGCGGCCGCCTCCTTCATGGCGGCGTACTCCGGCGAGTACGGCAGGAGCGGATACCAGACCGGGAACCGCGGCGGGATGTCGGGCGCCGCGCTCGCGATGCCGGCGAGGCCGAGCACGTTGCCGTCGTCGCGGAAGCTCGAGTACAGCGCGACCGGTGGCTTGGTCCTGGCGTCGACGATGTACGGGATCAGGTCGCTGGCGTGCGCCGGGCCCTCGATCAGCACGAGCTTGGGCTTGCGCTCGCGGATCGCGGCGCGCAGGTGACGCGCGGCAGCCGGCGAGTGATGGCGCACCGGGAACCAGTACAGGTCCTCGGCGAGCACGCGATCGGCGCGCTCGCGAACCTCGTCGATATCGAGGTCTATCAGCTTCCCGCTGTGATTCGCGGGATCCCTGTTCTCGCTCACGACGCGCTCGCCACCGCCTTCATCGCCGCGTCGTGGAAGCTCTTCCAGCTCGCGTCCTTGGCGCCGCGCTTCTTGGCGACCAGCGACAGGTACTCCTTGAGCACCTGGAGGTCGGCGAGGTCTTCCTTGACGATCGAGCCGACCAGGTTGTGCGCGACCTCGGTGACGCCGACCGCGCCCGACCCGAAGTAGCGGGCGTGGATCGCCGAGTCGAGCGCGACACCGATCGCTTCGGCGGTCGACAGGGTCGTCGACGGCTTCTGGAAGCTCTGGCCGTCGGCGGTCGTGCCGTTGCGCATCTCGCGGAACACGGTAGCGAGCACCGTGAGCACCGAGTCCTCGAGCTTGGCCGGGATCTTGTAGCGCTCGAGCAGCTCCTTGCTGCGCTCGCGCACGATCGCGATCTCGGTCTTCTGATCGCCGACGATCGGGATGTGGATGTAGTTGAAGCGGCGCTTGAGCGCGGCCGACAGCTCGTTGACGCCCTGGTCGCGCGAGTTCGCGGTCGCGATCACGTTGAAGCCGGGCCTGGCGAACACCATGTTGGCGTCGGGTAGCTCGGGGACCACGATGTTCTTGTCGGAGAGGATCGAGACCAGGCTGTCCTGGACGTCGGGCACGCAGCGCGTGATCTCCTCGAAGCGCACCAGGCTCCCCGAGCGCATCGCGACCATGGTCGGCGACGGGATCATGTTGTCGGGCCGCGGGCCGTCGGCGATCACCCGCGCGACGTTCCACGAGTACTTGATCTGGTCCTCCGTCGTGCCGGCGGTGCCCTGGATCGTCAGGGTCGAGCAGCCGCTGATCGCCGCGGCGAGGTGCTCCGACAGCCAGCTCTTGCCGGTGCCCGGCTCGCCGATCAGGAGCAAGGCGCGCTCGCTCGCGAGCGTCACGATCGCACGCTCGACCAGCGCGTCGTCGCCGAAGAACTTGCGGGTGATCGCGACCTCGACGGTCTTGCCGTCGATCGTCGCCTTGCGCGGCTTCGGCGTGCCGGCGATGTACGCCAGCACCGAGCGCGGCGACAGCTTCCAGGCGCTCGGCGGCGTGTCGCCGTCGTTCTGCTTGAGCGCGGCGAGCTGGGCCGCGAACTGCACCTCGGCGGGCTCGCGCAGGATGTCACTCTTGGGGGTCTCGTTCGCCATGGCTCGCTCCGTCAGGTCGTGAAGTCCAGCGTCTTCATGAGCGCGGCGAGATCGATCTTCTCGCTCGAGATCATGAGGTGTTGCGTTCCCTTGTCGGTGATCGCGGTCAGCGGCTGGAACACCAGCCGCGCCATCTCGTAGTGCACGAGGCCGTACAGCGGCGGCTGCTTCTTGCTCTTGCGCATGTCGGCGAGCGCCGCGAGCAGCTCGGCGCCATCGGGGCCGTCGGGCACCACCGCGTCGAGCTCGAGGCCGCTGGCGCAGAGCGGCATGACCTGCTGCTCGGCGCGGAACGGGTTGGGCGCGGCCGCGCCGAGCTCGTAGTCGGTCACCACGATCTCTTCCTGGAGCTCGACCTCGAGGTCGAGCGGGCTGATCGCGTGGGTGGCAATACGCTCGAGCGCGCGCCCCGTGTCCCACGTCACGAGCTCGGACCAGCGATCGAACGGCGCACCGGCGGTCACCGTCGACTTCGGACCGAGCATGAGGCGGCCGTCGGCGGTGATCGCCGCGTCGGCGATCGTGATCCGGCGTCCGTCGAGCAGGGTCCTGGGCGTGAACTTCTGCGGCTGCGGCAGATGCAGGAACGCCTCGGCCGGCACGTTCTTGCGCGCGCCGAACACGCACGACCACACGAGCCGGGTGCCGAGCGGCACGCCGGGCGCGTCCCCGAGCGTGCGCATCCGGAACTCGAACGCGGCCGAGCCGTCGAGCAGCGCGCGCTTCTGGACCCCGATCACCGCCGCGGTCACCGACTTCACCGGCTGCGGCGTCGACTGCAGCAGCAGGCGCGAGATCGCCGCGTGATTCGATTCGTCGATTGCCTCGCGCAGCCCGCGCGCGATGAGCCAGGTCCGGTTCAAGAAGAACGCGAGCCGGCGGGCCGAGAAATGCTCGCTCTCGGCGAGGAACCGGCCGCACTCGTCGGTGACGTAGCGCAGCGAGGTCGCGAGCCGCAAGAGCCTGAGCCGCGACGCCTCCTTGAAGCTCGCCCCGAGCTTCTCGAGCGTGGCCTTGGTCGCGGTGGTGAGGCCAGCGCCGATCACGCCCTCGATCAGCGACGCCAGCTCCTCGAGCACCGGCACGAGCGCGGTGTCGGGTGCGCTGGTGCCGGTGGTCGCCGGCGGCGCCGCTGCCGAGCCCGCGCGCTCGGGCGGCCCAGCTTCACCACGGGGGGCTTTCCCCCCCGCCCCGCCGGCAAAGCCGGCAGGGTCCCCACCCCCGAATGCCTCCGCCGCGGCGTCGAGCGACAGCACACGCTCGAACACGCGGGCGGCGGTCTGGGCGCGCAGCAGCGCGCGCGCGGCACCGTCGTCGCGCTCCTTGATCGCGTGGACCAGCGCCGAGATCAATCCGGCGAGGTACGCGGCGCCGGCCCGCGCGAGCTCGTCGCCGAGCGTCGCGAGCCGGCGGGTGTCGTCGGTCCCGGTCGACTCGAGCCCACGCACGATCAGCTCCTCGAACGCCTGCTGCAGCGCGAACAGCGTCGCGACGATCTCGGCGCGCTCCTGGATCAACGGCGTCGTCATCACGTTCCGTACGCTCGCGGGCCTCGCGCTGCCAGCGCTTCCGCCGCGCTCACTCACAAGGCGTAGTAGTCCTCGGGAATCGCCTCGGTCGGGCGCCAGTCGCGTAGACCACATCCGCGTCGGTCTGGCTCTTGACCACACCGGTCACGTGCTCGCCGGTCACCGACGAGAACAGCTGGAACCGCTGCGCGCGCAGCATCTTGGTCACCTTCAACATCCGCGATGCATCGGTGCTCGCCGTCAGCTTCTTGATGAAGCCCGGCAGATCGATCGTCGCCGGCTTCGCGGGCGATGTACCGCCCGTCGTCACCAACTTCTTCGTCATGCCGGGGAAACCTTGCACGAGGGCGCCGCGGGCTCAAGTGCTCTCGCCGCGGCCTGAGCAAATCGCCGATGCTCGCGCGGCCCACCGCAAGCATGGCGAACACGGCGACCTCGACGGCGCCGCCCCCCGCAGGCACATGGCATGCAGCATCCTGGCTCATGGGTATGCTCTTGACCCTCGCACTCCTCGCCGGCATCAGCTTCGCCGGAGCGCTGTTCGTCCATGCGCTGCGAGCCGATCCGTCGGAGCGTGCACATGGCTGGCTCGTGGTCGTGCCGTTGCTGATCGTGGCTGGCTGGATCCTCGGAACGCTGATCATGGGCTGAGCGCTGCGCCGGCTGCCGAGTGCGCCTATGCCTCGCGGCGGCGGTCCTGCGGCCACAATGGGTTCGTCCGATGCACCGTCCACCATCAGGACCTGATCCCACAGCGCCCGAATCCATGAACCTAATAGTTTCAAATCAGTACAAACAGCAGCTTTCCCCGCAGCCACTCGCTTGCCCGATGACTACGATACCGATCCGACGGGCAGGTTCATGCGCGCGTCGTTGATCGACGAGGCTGGTCTACGACCTGATGAACTCTGCGACGTGCTTTTCGAAGCTGCGCAGCGTGTCGACATGCGGACATTGCGCGAGTACCTGGGGCGATAAAGGAGCCTGATCAGGAGCCCTCCACACCAGTCGAGAGCGTCGGGCGGGGTCGTGCTGCGGTGGTCGCCGAGCTGGTGGCGCGACGCGCAACCTCGGGCGCTACCGGGAGAGCGGCGGCAGCACCAGCGCGCCGGTGGCGACCGCGGTCCCGACCTGGAGCTCGCCCATCGAGGTCAAGAAGTCGCTGCTATCGTCGGAGCGCTCGTAGACCATGAGCACGCGCGCGCCGTTGTGGGTGCCGAGGATCCCGACCGTGCCGTGGCGAATATCGAGGTCGAGCACGGACTCGCCGATCGGATTGGCGGCGGCGCTGGTGTAGCTCGTGAAGCCGCCGGCGCCGAAGTGACCGCATGACACGGTCATGCTGCCGGGGTTGGTGATGCAGACCTCGCCGTCGTCGTTCGCGGCCCAGCACGCCGCCACCTCCTTGGTCGCGACCTGCTGTACCAAGGCGCTGCCACTCGACACCGGCACCGTCGACTGGTTCGCGTTGGTCGCCAGGTGCGCGACCGGCGAGACGATCAGATCCTCGAGCCCGGTGATCCCGACGACCGCGCCCGCGGGGATGCCCGCGACGGGCGCCGCGGTGCCGGCGAGGTTTCCGTCCGCGCGGAGCGCGAACGCCTCGAGCGAGCCGGTCTTCTCGGAGACGTACGCGTAGCCCCCGGCGAGCGCGACCTGCGCCGCGGAGCCGTCGCCGACGAGCAGGTGGGCGCTGCTCGCCGCCGCGCTGCGGCCGTGCGGGAAGAACAGCACGCGCGTGGCGGTCAGGACGTACGCGCCGCGCTCGCCGATCGCGCCCGACAGCGAGTCCTCGCCGCCGGTCTGCAGCGTGACTGGGTGCTGGAGCCTGCCGCTGTTCTCCTCGAACAGGATGGCGCCGCCCGCGACATTGGCGACGAGCACCGCGCCGTGGCGGTGGCTGAGCGTGCCGCCCGTGCCGCCCGAGCCAACGACGGTATTACCGACCGCGATGTTCTGCGTGGTCGCGCCGGTGCGCACGTCCTTGCAGAGGACGCTGCCGGGCTGGCCGACGGCCGCGGCGCCGAGGGTACAAACCTGGGCTCCCGCGGCGGGATGCGCGAGCGCAGTGCCCGAGAGCGCCGCGAGGCTGGTGGTGATCAGGAGCGAAGCAATTCCAGACGAGCGAAGCATGATTCCTCCAAGATGAAGCGTCCGCACCCGGAGCATCCGGGGCGCGTGATGAGGGGTGGCCACGAGCCCGGCGCGCGAGGCGCCTGGCGATGTGGACGATCGGCTGTCTGTTCGTGTGTACGTTGACTCGCAGAGCCGGTTACAGCGCGCCACATGAATCGTGGCAAAACGCACGCGGCGCGAACTGCGCGAATACACTCGGAGGCAGGACGGTGGTTCCGCTCCCGTGCTTCAGCCGGACCCGGCTGACGGGTTCCGTGACGAATTCTCGCGTTCCGAGCGAGCCAACCATCAAGTTTCCGGACGACGCAACTAGCTGACAGGTAATGAGAAATCGGGAAACTCGGCGGATTTGGCACGGATGCGGTGCACCACCATCGTGGATATGGATCATTGATCAGCCGCAGTCCGCCTTGAACGTCAAGCTATCGCGGCGCTCGCCATTGGAACCGGTAGCCGTCTGCCGCATGGGCCATCAGCCTCGCGCGCCGCGGACTAATTTCCGGTCACCTTCACCGAGATCTCGAAGCCGCCTTCGAACGGCAGCGTCTGGGTGATGAAGCCGTTGACCGGATCGCCGAGGTAGGCGAACAGCGCGCCGTACTCCTCACGCCGCTTGGCAGTGTTGTCGGTTGCGACGATTGCGCCGGTTCTCAGGTGAGTCGCGACCCGCTCCAGAACGGGGCGTGCAAGCGGCGTCCAGATATCGAGCAGCAGGAAGTCCACCGGCCCCTCGAGGCTCCTGAGGGCTTCGAGAATGTCGCCCTCGCGGAGGTCGATGTAGGCATCGAGGCGCGCCTCGCGGAAATGCCCGCGGGCGACCGCGACCTTGCTGGGCTCCTGCTCGACGCCGATGACGATGCCGCCGCCGTTGTCGCGCACCGCCGCCGCGAGGTACAGCGTGGAGATGCCGAAAGACGTACCAGCCTCGACGATGCGCCGCGCCTGGAGCGCCCGGCACAGCGCGTAGCAGAATTGCGCCTTGTCGGCGTCGAGGGCGACCAGCTTATCGCGCCAGAAGGCGCGGCCCTGCTCGAGCTCGGCCCGGGTGCCAACCACGCTCGCGCTTCCCTGTTCGGCGAAGTGGGCGCGAATGTCGCCCTCCTGCGCAAGGCTTTGCGCATGCAGGCGGTCGAGCAGCGACCGGAGTTGGAGATCGTCGCGTAAGTCGGGCACGAGGCGCAGCGTAGCAGAGAACGCTCGGAATCTGCACGAGCAAGATCCTGCAGGGCGGGCTTCACTACCTCGTTGCGTGCCAACCGCGAGATGGAGGATTTGTATCGATCCCGGCAGGCCGAGCTGCGCTGGATCCGCCCACAACTGCGCTTCCTTCGCCGGGCCACCATCGCGCCCGCGGTCCATCGAACTGGCGCGCGCGGACACTGTGAGATCAGACCCGATTGTCTATCTTTGGAGTGCGCAATCTAGCGCTTCATGAGGACTGGTTATGGCCCAGATCACTCCGACTCTACTCTTGTGTCTGATCGCCGCGTGCGCCGAGCTGTCGACGAGCGAGGACGTCGCCGCGCTGACCACGCCCAACTTCGCGTTTGACGCCCTGCAGTTCTCCGGCGCCGCGATGGGTCGCACGACCACTCCGATCTCGGCCGCGACCGACAACCTCACGCTCGAGGCCTGGGTCCGCAGCGTGCTGCTGGGCGGCGTCGGCTGGGTCAACTGCACCGACTGCCAGCTCACCGCCGGTGCGTGGACGCACATCACCGTGGTCCGCGCCGCCGGCGCGTGGAGCTTCTTCGAGAACGGCAGCCCGCGGACTCGAACTGGCACGGTGTTACCCACTGGTACCTGAAAACACGAGAACCTCCGCACCGCTGGGATCTTACGCTGGACGATGATTTCCAGGATGGCGATTCCCTAAGCGAAATCAAATCGTTGCGGTGGAAATACTCGGTGCACTAAGGGGGAAACGTCCGCGCATGATTTACGTCATCTCGATATTGACGAGGTCATGTTTCGCGATTACATTAATCAACATGGCGACGAACACTGGACCGACGATGGCTGACCTCGACGCGCTCCCCGCCGGGGTCGTCGGCGAGATCATCGAGGGGGTGCTCTACACGATGACCAAGCCGCGTGTGAGGCACCAGCTGATAGCGATGGCGATCGCCTACGACCTGCGATCGCCGTTCGGTCTCGGCCGGGGTGGTCCAGGGGGATGGTGGATCGTCGCCGAGCCGGGGATCGAGCTGCCCGAGACGCCTGAGATCTCGCCCGACGTCGCCGGCTGGCGGCGCGACCACATGCCGACGTTGCCCGCACCGGACGAGCCGATCGGCGTGGTGCCAGACTGGGTCTGCGAGATCCTGTCGCCGACCACCAGGCGCCATGACCTCATCAAGAAGCTGCCCTACTACGCGAAGATCGGTGTGCAGTTCATGTGGCTCGTCGATCTGGAGGCCCGCGTCCTCCTGGCCCACCGCCTGGACGGCGACGAGTGGCGGATCGGCAAGACCTACAGCGATGAGACCGAGGCTCGGATCGCTCCGTTCGATGCGGTCCCGCTCAACGTCGCGGATTGGTGGCCGCCGCTGTGAGGCGCGCCGCCAAGGCAGGCGGCCGGCGCCCTGGCGCTGGTCGACCCCCGCTCGATCCATCGCTCAAGCGGGGTGAGCTCATCAGCGTGCGCGTCACGCCAGCGTTCCGCGCCCAGGTTGCCACGGCGGCAGCCGCGGCCGAGCTTTCGGTGTCGGACTGGATGGTCGCCGCCGCCGAGCTCGCTATCGCTCGTGCGAAATGAGATCGAACGCGAACGCTCGTTAGCACGAGTCGGCGCGTCGTAAACCGGCGCGCATTTCCGCGAGCCCGCCGGCCATCACCATCGCCGAGATGTCGATCTTGCCGCACCCCGGAGCCTCGCGCGGATAGCCGGCCAGGTACGACTCGCCATCGCCGTCGTACTGCCAGAACGCCAGGTGCTCGTAGTCGGTGCCCGTTCGCATGACGATGTCCCACTCGACGCTCGCGATCGCGGCCGGCGCGACGCCCAGCGTAGTCGCCGCGGCGATGGGCCACACGTCGGCCGAGCTCACCCTGTCGACCTACACGGCCCCTGGGACCAGCGAGACCGCGTCGGCTCGCGCCACGCTGCGCGTGATCGACGGCGGCGCTGGTAATTTGGCGGCCGAACCCGGTTACCAGCGCCGCGTCCCCAACCGCTAAGTCCTCGTGCGAATGGGGGGACTCGAACCCCCACGGTGTTACCCACTGGTACCTGAATTCACTCGGTGGTCATGATTCCAAGGGCTTATCGGACACTTTCATTTCCGGACTGCACAACCAACCGATAGCACGAAGGAATCCCGGCAACTGAAAATGCATGCGCCTGCGCCGCTCGCCAGCGCGCGCCGCTCGCCGGCTCGGTGGAGCTGCCGCCAGCTCGCCGGTGCTGCCGCTCGCCGGGGCCGCGGTTTGCCAGCTCGGTGGAGCTGCTGCTCGCCAGGACGCGCCGCTCGCCAGCTCGGCAGAGCTGCCAGGTTCAGGCGCGCCGCGCGCCCCCCGAGCGCACCGCGGCCCCGCTCGCTAGGCTAACCGTGAACGTCGCCAACCTCTGCCAGGCTGACCCGCGAACGCCGCCGACCCGGGCTAGGCCGACCGCGAGCGCACGCCGAGCTGCGTCCATCATTGCTACTTCCCGTGTGCGGGTGGAAATCTACAGCCGCAACTGCCGCCCCAGCCGCAAGGCGACCTAACGGCGGGCAGGTACCGGCCGCCGCGTCGCCTCGCGGCGCGATCCACCGCCCTGGATTGTCAGGCCCGCATGATACGGTCAGCCGGCTGATACCCGCCGGGATCGTTGTAGTGGAGCATAGATATGTACAATCCCTTTGAAAAAAAAACTTCTCAGAGATCAAAGGATCAGATCTAGAGTTGCTTCGTTCTGTCAATGAAGGTTGGTTTGTTGAGTACAAGTCGACCGTGATTGAGTCAGTTGCGATAGGCAAGGCCATGTCCGCATTCGCCAATCACGATGGTGGTTGGCTGTTCTTGGGCATCGAGGAACGCGACAATCACGCGGATGCGTTCAGTGGAATCCCATATGCTGACCTGGAATTAGCGGAGAGGCGACTGCGAGAAGCAGCTTCCAGACATTGCATTCCAAGTCCACATTACGAAAAGAAGTTCATTGTAGGCCCGATCTCCGAAATCGATCTGCTCAAAGATCGCTGCATTGTAATAGTATTTGTTCCTCGAAGTCACAATACTCCGCATGTACACAGCTCTGGCAGGATCTATCGGCGGATTGACAGCTCCTCGGAGCCAAAACCAGAGACAGACCGCGCGGTTCTGGATGCGCTTTGGAATCGTAGGAAAGCTGCGCGAAAGCGAATACAGCGTTTTTGTTCATGGCGTCCTGAGACCGCTGTGCGCGAGGCGGAGGCGAGCTATTTCCATCTCGCTCTGATGGCAGATCCATTCGGCGATCGGGATCTATGGTCTGGAATGGGACTCGATAGGTTTCGAGAAGTCATGAGCAGTACAGCGGCGGGGGGCATTGCGTTTGATAGTATCTATCCTTGCCTGGGAGGTGCAATCGCAAGACAAATCGCGACGAACGATCCATCCACTCAGATATTCACGTATCGATACTATTGGGACGGAAACGCTCGTGTCACGATGCCTTTGAATACATTTGTTGTGTCAGAGCATTCAGCTCCATTTCACACACATGGCACAAACGCTCAGGCGTTCGTAGAAGCGGCGAGAATGCATGGTCATACTTCATTTACGGTGATCGATCTGTCGCGCATTTTGATGCTATTTGGTGCGATTATGACGCGCTATCGCCATCTACTCAGCGAAGATGGGGTAGAGGTTCCGTATATTTACTACAAGATCAGCGCGCAACGAGTCTGGAGACGGCTTCCGTTTATCGACTCATCTGCCTTTGTGAGGCATATCGCTGACTGCGGTGTGCCAATGATAGAAGTAGACGATATGACCTTGCCCGAGGAAGGCTTGTCTGGTCTTGAAGGCAGGTTGTCGTTGCCACCCGACCGACCAAATCCGGATATGGTTGATATGTTCATAGACGTCATGGACGCGTTTGGAATCCCTCGGACACTGTTCTCAAACGGTGTTTCGGGGATCATCCAAGAACTTGTGCACAAGGGTTGAGCAACTCGTGCTAGCAATGAACCGCTTTGACGACTTGTCGCCGAGCTTAGCCGGCGCGCGGTCGGCACGTCGCAGAGGTTAGGGCGTATTTCCGCGGCGGCCCGGCACGCTCGCTGGTATACTCGTTCGCAGCAGGAGAACCATGACGCTTCGCTACCCATCCGAATGGAAGTTTGCCGGCCCCGACGAGATCCCGTCCGTGCCGGCCGTCCTGGCAGGTTACTTCTTTCGCGTTCTGACCAACATCGCAGCCACCGCGAAGGACCCGTGGTCGGAAGTCGAAGAGTTTAAGAGCAGGTTCGGCGCGACCGGCACAAGCTCGGATTCAGGATGGGCGGAAACGGACCTGTCGAACGCGATGCATAGGCGAGCAGAGAATAGCGTCAATTTCATCGAGAGTCTCTGGTTAGCATTGGAGGACGCCCAGGCACGAGGGCTCAAGACTCCCTCAGCGAAGCAACTGAACGCTCGACTGCTTGAGCACGGCGTCCCGTTCCGCATCCAGAACGGGGAGCTTGAGCAGATTCATGCCGATGCCGCTATCACCACCGCGCCCGTGGAGGGTTTGACCGCCTCATCGCAGGGGACGCCGTACCAACTCGGTGAGGTGATAGGACAGGGCGGCTTCGGCGTTGTCCATCGCGCTACACGTCAAACAAGCATCGCCACGTTCGAGTTCGCGTTGAAGGTTCTCCATCCGAGCGCATTTGTCGCCAGTGACAAGGCGCTCGCTCGCTTTCAGAGAGAAGTCCGCGCCATCCAAGCGCTGCAACATCGCGCGATCGTTCCGTACGTTGACGCTGGTGTTGAGTTTCACGGACGGCCATACCTGGTGATGCCGCTCGTCAGCGGCCACGACATTCGCACGGCGACCGAGGGTGCGGAACCATCGACGATTATCTTGCTCATGGTAGAAGTGCTGCACGGGCTCGCTCACGCGCACGAGAAAAACGTGCTGCACCGAGACCTCAAACCCAGCAATGTGATTGTTCGGGCGGCGGACATGCAGCCGATCATCCTCGACTTCGGCACCGCGTTCATCATCGACGATATCGACAGCAAGTCGTTAACGACCGCAGCGGTAGGATCCATCGGGTACATACCGTCTGAAGTCCTTGCAGATCCAAAGATCAGATCTGTGCTGCAAGACGTTTTTGCTTGCGCGGTAATCACGTACGAGCTGATTGCACGAAGGCGTCCGGATCCACAGCAGTATGTCCCGCTCGCCATGCATCGACCTGAGCTAGCGTCCCTCGATGACTGCCTCGTTCAAGCGCTTGGACCTGCAAGTGGCCGTCCCGCAACCGCGATAGCCTTCCGAAATGCGCTACTCAACGCGATCAGACCCGAGGCCCAAAGGCCAATCGTAGTACGTACGCAGCCACGGCAGATCGCCATTGACACAAACCCGCCGGTCAGAATCCTGTCACCCAAGAAGTAGGCAACCCTTCGGTGTGACGTTGCACGCCCCGTGGGAGTGAAACGAGCGGTTCGTTGCATGGCAGCTTGGCAGTAGCTGAGCTGCTTGAGGCGGGCTCGTTGCAGACTGGCTGACAGTAGCTCGTTGCAGACCGGTTGGCAGTAGGCGGACCACGGTCGCGGGCTGATCCATCCGGCGTGGTTGGGCGATCGGCCGCCAGCACCCCTGTTGCGTTGCACGCCCCGTGGCAGTTAAACGGGCGGCTCGTTGCACAGAGCTTGGCAGTAGGTGGGCTACTTGAGGTGGGCTCGTTGCAGACCGGTTGGCAGTAGCTCGTTGCAGACCGGTTGGCAGTAGCGGACCACGATCGCTGGCCGATCAGTCCCGGCGTGGTTGGGCGATCGGCCCGCCAGCACTCCGCGTCGCGGCCCGGACGGCGTCCACCGGGGAAGAAGTCGCCTTCGATCGCGACGTGGTGAGACCGACGAAGTCACCGCCGCCCGCACCCTGGCCCACGCCTCCGACCAGCTCGCGCAGATCCTCGACGATTACCGTCGCCGCGTCCTTGTCCGGCTCGCCCGCGAGCGCCGCGCCGACCCGTTCTGACCTGCGCACGGCTCCGAGCACGCCGCCACGGTGCGCCCATCGGCAGCCTGGGCGCGGCTTACTGCCAACCGATCTGCAACGAGCCCACGTCAGCCCTGCCAACCGATCTGCAACGAGGCCGCCTCGGCCCAGCCGATCTACTGCCAACCGATCTGCAACGAGCCCTGTCTCTGGGCGTGGAACGCAACAACCAGGTCGGCGAGTGGGCGCCGGTGATCGCCGCGGCAGCAGAGGTTGTCGAGCACCAGGTCGGCGAGCTGGCCCGGTGATCGTCGCGCCGGCCGAGGTCGGCGCGCTGGCGCCGGTGGTCGCCGCGGCGGGCGGGGTGTCGGCCATCGCGGCGAGCGCTGGCGCCAGCTCGCCGAGGTCGAGCACTGCCTCCACCCCGATCCGTTAGCCCGCCTTGTGAAACGCCCGCCCGCTCGTGGTGCCACCTCGGCCCGCCACGACATACCTGACCCGGCGAGCGTTCAGCGGCACCAGCTCGGTCCTGCTGGGCCAGGTCGCGATCGCGCCGCCCTCGGTCTCCGCGTCCAGCTCGGCCGGAGCGCGCGAGGTCCACGACGGCCAGAGCCCGAACGGTCTCCTGGCGCAGCACGAGCTTCCGAGCGGTCTTCTTCATCGCAGCAGGATAGGGCAGCGGTCGCGGTCACCGAACCCCCGGATCATCTACCCGGGGTCCGGCAGCGTCCAGCGCACGAGCTCTCCCGTGATCCCGCGCGTCACGACGTCGGCGCCCTCGATGTGCACCCCGTAGATCTCCGACTTGTGGGCGGGGAGCGTCCACAGCAGGCTCCCCGTTGTCCTTGTCCCAGAACCGCAGCAGCCCGTCGGCGCCGCCGCCCACGACCAGCCCGTCGACCCGTCCCATAGCTGGGCCGTGCCGCCTGTGCTGGCGGTAGGATCTGCCCCCCGCCCACCACCCAACCTGCCCCTCGAGCCGGGCGACGACTCGATAGCGCTCGAGATCCACTAGCCTGGATTTCCACGTAGCTGAATTTCGCTAAGCGGGGGGCGCGCTGCCATCCCCCGGATGCTCGAGGGACTTGCAGGACGGTGCGCGTCGTAGCCGCGCGGTTCTTTGGCGCAAGTGATCGGA
>Ga0308175_100001047_pt1 | contig 18414 bp, 21 predicted proteins | sample PhyCR1_3_FD_203893 | JGI IMG/M metagenome (GOLD analysis project Ga0308175, IMG submission 203893) | Soil microbial communities from UC Gill Tract Community Farm, Albany, California, United States - DLSLS.C.R1 | ecosystem: Environmental > Terrestrial > Soil > Agricultural land | place: USA...
ACTCGGCGGGGAACTCGATCCCGCCCTTTCGCAATCCGGCGACCTCGCGGCGATGCCCCATCAGCCTCGCCGTCTCCGCACCGGCAGCAAACCGCGCGACGTGGCCCGGATGATCGGCGCGGAATCGCTCCGGGATGAGCATGTTCAGCGGCTGGCCGATCACTTCCGCCGCGTCGTAGCCGAAGATTCGTTCGGCGCCATGATTGAAGTGAACGATCCGCTGCGATTCGTCGACCGTTATGATCGCGTCCGCGGCGATCTCGAGGATCCCCTCGAATCTCGCTTCCAGCGCGCGTGCATCGATCCTGTCCGGCGAGGCGGGCGTGGTCATGCCCGAATATACCGCCGTATCGGGTCGTTCGCCCCGCCCCCCCGGCCTACCTCACGCCGCGCTCCTCACGCCTTTCAGTCGGCGCCGCGGTGACCAGCAGCGCGCACTGCGCACCGCGTACCAGCTTGCTCGCCACACTGCCGACGAACAGCCGCGCCAGTGCGTTCAGCCCATGTGTTCCGGCGACGATCATGTCCGCGCCCTGCGTCCGCGCCCGGTCGAGCAGCGTACGCGCCGGATCTCCATAGAGTGCGGTGCGCGTCACCTTCACATCGGCAGGCACGTCGACCGCGCCGATGAATCGCTCGAGCTCCTCTTCGAGATTCGTCTGGTAGATCGCCGCGAGTTCATCGCCATCCGATTCGGCAAGGCCGAGGTCCGGGGCGACGTGCGCGAAGCAGACGCTCCCGCCGGGGGCGACGATCCGCATCGCGGTCTTCGCCGCGCGAAGGCTCGCCGGTCCGAAGTCGACGGCGACGAGGACGTTGCGCGGAATCCCGATCCAGTTCTGCGGAACGGCGAGTACCGGGACGCGCGACTGTTGCATGACGCGCAGTGCCGTCTCGCTGCCGAACACCCGCTCGTAGAGATCGTGCTTGCCGAGCCCCATGACGATGAGCGATGCATCAGCTTCCACGGCCGTCTCGGCGATGGTCGGGGCGGCAGGGCCGCTCAGCGCAGCGACGCTCCAATTCGACGAGTCGGCGACGTTGTAGCGCAGCTGGTCGAGCGCAGCCGACAGCATGTCGGAGCGCCTTCCTTCGAGGAACTGGTGCGGCAGCACCGGGGCGATCTCCGGCACGACGACGGGAATGGCGTCGCAGACGGTGACGACGTGAACGTCGAGCTTCGTCGCCCGATCGCTGCGGCGAGTGCCCCCGGCGGCTATCGCCACTGCGGCGGCGAAGGCGCCTGACGATTGCGCCGTTCCATCCGTGGCGAGGAGGATCGGCTTCTCGAGCCGGCGCCGCGGGACGGCCGGGCCGGGGCTGGATACGGAAACAGTGGTCGTCGGCATGGGTGCCTCATGGTGATGATGTGCAATCGATGCACTGACACGTTTGCACCGCGATGCTCCGCCGTCTGTCGGGCGGAGGCCTGATCGGCAGTGAGGGACTCGCTGACGACAAGAACGGGAAGCGCGGACTGCGCGGCCCCGCGGCGAGCCGCAATGTTCGGTCGTCCCCTCACCGGACCAGGCCATGCGCCGCACGATCATCGCGACACTTCTCGTTCTCCATGGGCTCGGACACTCCGCTGCCGGTGTCTGGGCCATGAGCCTTGGCCCGACCTGGGCCGTCGTCCCGCTCTGGCTCATCGCCGAGGTCGGGTTCATCGCCGCGGGGCTCGGGTTGGCCGGCGTGCCCGGGCTCCGTGGCTCATGGCAGCCGATCGCCTTCTTCGCCGGCGTCAGCTCGGTTGCGCTTCTCGCCTCCTTCGGTTCGCTCGCGCTCGCGGTCGGACTGGTGGTCGACGTGCTGCTGCTCGTATTCGCCACCGCCGTCGCCGAGCGCTCGGCGGAGCTCGAGACCGCGCCGCCTAACGGTAGCCGGCGGCGCGGCGCTGTCGCCGCGGCGACCGTCGCCTGGGCGTTTCTCGCCTGGCTCGCACTCGTGATCGTCGTTCGGCCCTGGCACATGTCATGGGGCGTCAATGAGGCGCAGCGCGCGATGTCGCTTCCCGGCGACGAGCTCGTTCTCGAGGCGCACTACCGGATGGATCACGCGGTCACTGTGCATGCTCCCGCCGACTCGGTCTGGCCCTGGCTCGCGCAGATCGGCCAGGATCGCGGCGGCTTCTACAGCTACGATCAGCTCGAGCGGCTGATCGGCGACGACGTGCGCAACGCTGATCGCATTCACCCTGAATGGCAGGAGCGCGAGGTCGGCGATCTCGTGCGGGCTACGCAGCCCGGCTATCTCGGTGGGCGGTTTGGCGACTCGCTCGGCTGGCGAATCGCGCAGCTCGAACCGGGACGTGCCCTGGTGCTCGAGAACTGGGGTGCCTTCGTCGTCCTGCCGGTGGATGAGCACACGTCACGCCTGCACATCCGCACCCGCGGCGCGGGCACCCCGAGCCTGCGCGGCGTCGCGCTCGGCCCGGTGAGCCTGCTCGTCTTCGAGCCCGCGCATTTCATCATGGAGCGCCGGATGCTTCTCGGCATCCGCGACCGCGCCGAGCGGCGAGTCCAGCGTGTAGGGTTTTCACCGCCGCCGGCGTAGGGCAAGCAGACGAAGATTTCAGGGGCGCGCTGACCGGTCGCCGGCCCGCGCGCTCGTAACGTCCGGGTGAGGAGAACACCAGCCGGGACGAATGATGAGATCTTCGACACGCCAGCACTTCCTGCTCCTGCACGCCGCGTCCGTCGCGTTAGGCGCGGGCGCGCTCCCCGCCCAGTCGCAGCCCGCGCTCTCTGCGCAGCTTCAACCGGCGCTCGTCGCGTCCGCACTGTCGGCGCGCCCCTTCCACGTCGGGGAGCGGCTCCAGTACGCGGTGCGGCTCTCGGCGGTGAACCTCCGCGGTCACGGCGCGATGTGGGTCGACGGACCGGAGCTCGTGCGCGGCACCGAGACATGGGTTCTGCACTTCGGCTTCAAGGCGAAGCTCGGCCCGGTAAAGGTCTCCGACACGACGGAATCCTGGCTCGACCCGCGGCGGATGGCATCGCTCCGCTTCGTGAAGCGCGAGCGGCACCCGTTCTCGAGCCACGACGAGGACATCGCGCTCTTTCCCGACGAGAAGCGGTGGTCCGGCGCGGACGGCGAGAGCGGCGACGCGATCACCGCCGCGCCGCTCGACGAGCTGTCGTTCATCTACTTCCTCCGCACCGTCCCGCTCGAGGCCGATTCGACCTACAGCTTCAACCGGCACTTCGACGCCGCCCGCAACCCGACGACGGTGAAGGTCGTGCGGCGGGAGAGCGTGACCGTCGGCGCGGGAACCTTCGACGCGATCCTCGTCGAGATGCGCGTTCGCGATCCCGCGCGGTACCGGGGCGAGGGCGTGATCCGGATCCACTTCACCGATGACGGGCGCCGGCTGCCATTGCGCATCGAGAGCACGCTCCCGGTCGCTGGCACCGCGCTGCTCACCCTCGAGGCCCTGCCGTGACCACGGCGGCGCCAGCCTGCCTGACGATTCACTTCCTGACGGTGCCGGCCACGGCGGCAGCGTCAGGGTTTCCCCTAATCGCCGGTCGGTGGACCCACGACTCCACTGTCCTCCTTCGCCGCCAAAGTTTCCGGCTTACTCCGACTGAGGCGGCAACCGGGAACACCGACATTCCTTCGTGGATGGCGCGCCCGCGCTGTCCTGGCTCCCTCAGGAGAACGTTATGAAGCGCTCCAACCTCACTCTGCTCGCCTTCGTACTCGTGCCGACCATCGCGGCGTGGACTGGCGCGCAATACATCGCGACGCTCCAGCCGGCGAGCCGGCTGTGGGTCACCGGAACCTCCACCGTTCGCGACTTCAGCTGCCAGGCAAAGATCGTTGACGCGAGCGCGCAGACCACCAGCGCCGAAACCGCGAAGGACATCATGGCAGGCCAGAAGGCAGTCCTCGCTCTCGACGTCAAGATCCGTCCCGAGAACATGGACTGCGCGAACAACACGATGAACGAGCATATGCGGAAGGCGCTCAAGGCCGACGCGAATCCCGTCATCGAGTTCAAGCTGGCGTCCTACGAGATGTTCGGCGCAGGCGACAAGATGTCAGGGCGCCTCAACGGAACGCTCAAGCTGGGCGGCGTCGAGAAGGCGATCACCTTCGACGCAGTCGGCAACTCGACTCCCGAAGGCGCACTGCACGTCACCGGTGCCTATCCCCTGCTGATGACGGACTGGGGACTCAAGGCGCCCTCGCTCATGATGGGCGCGATGAAGGTCAACCCGAAGGTCAAGGTCAACTTCGACCTCCTGCTCAAGTAAGCGACACCCACCACACCCCCACTGGAGCACACGTTTTATGCGAACCATCACTCGTCTCGCCATCACGACCGCCGCGGTGCTGAGCAGTGCAGCGCCAGCGCTGGCGCAGCAGAGCGGGAGCGATTCCCAGAGCACGAAGCCGACCGCCGTCGCGATGTCCGTCAGGACTGATTCGACCGCGAAGCCGGTCGCCGACTCTGGTAGCCCGAAGGCGGAGCCGGCTCCGCTGCAGCCGGCGCAGATCATGAACCCGGCCGCCGCCGCGCGCGCCGCGACGCTGCAGAAGATCACCATCCAGCACATCCGCGCGCTCGACCAGCGCGGCATCAACGTCTTCGAGTCGCCGAAGTGGGACAACGTCGCCTACGACGGCTTCGCACTCGGCTGGGGCGCGGCCTTCACGTCGCAGTTCCAGGGTCTCGATCACAGCAACACCGCCACGCCTAACGTCGTCGCCGGCGTCAACCAGAACCAGCTGATGCGCGTCGGGCACGGCTTCAACAACGAGACTGCGAACCTCTACCTGAATGCGCAGCTCGCCCCCGGCATCCGCGTCGCGCTCACCAGCTACCTCTCGGCGCGCCACCACAACGAGACGTGGGTGAAGGACGGCTACCTCCTCGTCGACGAGTCGCCAATCAAGTGGCAGCCCCTCGTTGACCTGATGCAGATCGTCACCGTGAAGGCCGGTCACTTCGAGATCAACTACGGTGACTCCCACTTCCGCCGCACCGACAACGGCAACGCGATGTACAACCCGTTCGTCGGCAACCTGATCATGGATGCCTTCACGACGGAAGTCGGCGGCGAAGTCTACGCCCGCCTCGGCAGCGTGATGGCGATGGGCGGCGTCACCAACGGCGAAGTTCGCGGCACGATTCTCACGCCGCAGAAGCGCGCACCGAGCTTCCTCGGCAAGCTCGGCTTCGACCGCCAGGTCTCGCAGGATCTCCGGGTCCGCCTCACCGGCTCGATGTACACCACGAAGCACTCGGCGAGCAACACGCTGTACAGCGGCGACCGCGCCGGCTCGCGCTACTACGACGTCATGGAGAACACCGGCTCGAGCGAGTCCACCAACGCCTGGTCGGGTGCGATCCAGCCCGGGCTGAGCGACAAGATCACGGCGACGGTCATCAACCCCTTCGTCAAGTTCCGCGGTCTCGAGATCTTCGGCAACATCGAGACAGCCAAGGGCCGCAAGGCGACCGAGAATGCTGATCGCACCTGGAACCAGCTCTCCAGCGACGCGGTGTATCGCTTCGGCACCGGCGAACAGTTCTGGGTCGGTGGCCGCTACAACACCGTCAACGGCAAGCTCGCGCTGACGGACCCGAAGGAGACGGTGAGCCGCACGCAGGGCAGCGCTGGCTGGTTCATCACCCCCGCGCTCATGCTGAAGGGTGAGTACGTGACGCAGAAGTACGAGGGCTTCCGCCCGACCGACATCCGGAATGGCGGCAAGTTCGACGGCTTCATGTTCGAGGGCGTCGTCGCCTTCTGAGCAAGCGCTGAAGCAGGGCACGGCGGACGGTGCGATGACTGTCGTCATCGCACCGTCCGTGTTTGCGTCCGGGTCGCTCGCCGCGTAGCGTAACCCACATGCACGGCATCGCTGGCGAGCGGACGCTGATGCGCATTCACGTGGACGAGACTGACCGTTGGCAAGGCAGCCTCCTCTACGCAGCGATCCTTCGCGTCCTCCGCGAGCACGGGCTCGCCGGCACAACGATCCTGCGCAGCATCATGAGCTTCGGCTCGCGTCGTGTCCTGCACAGCGACTTGAACGAGATTACCTCGCTCGACCGCCCGGTCGTCATCGAGTGCGTCGATGACGAAGCGCGCATCGCCGAGGTGCTTCCGGAGATAGACCGAATGATCAGCAGCGGGCTGATCACCTTCGAGCGCGCGAACGTGGTCGTCTACCGCGCACCGGAGCCTTGACCATGCACGGACTCACCGGCGAGCGCGTGTTGCTGCGCATCCACATTGGCGAGGACGACCGCTGGGAGGGACGTCCTCTCTACCACGCTATCGTCGAGCACCTGCGGCGCGAGCACTACGCCGGCGCGACGGTATTTCGCGGCATCGCCGGCTTTGGCGCGCACGCCCGCGTTCACGAGCCGAAGCTCTTCCGGCTGTCGAGCGACCTGCCGATTGTCATCGAGTGCATCGACACGCAGGAGAAGATCGACGCGGTGCTCCCGGCTCTCGACCGAATGATTGGCGGGGGGCTCATAACTCTGGAGCGGGTGCGGGTGATCATGTACCGCGGGCACGCTGCATCGGGGGGAGCCGCGAGCTTGCCCTGATGGCCAGGACGGTGCATGATCAGTGACCCCCACATCGAGGCATTCATGCGAGTGCTCGCCCTCTCTGCCGTTCTCCTTGTCACTGTTGCTTGCGCCGAACCAGCGGCGCGAACGCTCACCGCGCCAGGCAGCGGCCCGTCACTCGTACAGAATGCCGTCGATACCGTCGGCCTGCCAGACCTCATCGTCGACAGCGACGCGACTCAGCAGAACTGGGTGAACCGGGTCGAGGACCTCCCCGCCGATTTCTGCAGCGTCGTCGAGGGAGGCGTCACGCCGGGGACGCACAATATCCTGCGCTTCACCGTGACGACGCCGAACGTCGGCGACGCCGATGTCTTCGTCGGCAGCCCGCTCCGGCACATGGACCCTAACGGCGACGGAAATTTTGCCGACGCTGATGGCTTGTTCGAGTACGCAACATGCCACCAGCACTTCCACTTCCAGCACTACGCGACCTACAAGCTGGTCGGGCCCGACGGAAAGGTGTGGAAGGCAGCGAAGCGCGGTTTCTGCATGCTCGACACCGATCCGTACAACGTCAACAACGGCGACGGCACCTGGAGCTACCGCAACTGCGGCGACCTGACCCGCGACGGCTACCAGGGAATCAGCAACGGCTGGGCGGATACCTACGTCTTCAAGCTCGGCGGTCAATACTTCGTCCTCGACGGCGGTGACGGCCAGCCTGCGGTCCCACCCGGCGTCTATCACATCCAGGTCGAAGTCAATCCCGCGTATGCCCCCGCGAAGAAGGGGAATTGCCCACGGGTGACGGATCCGCTCACGGGGATGTGCCACCAGTTCGCCGAGAGCAACTACGCCAATAACTTCGGCGACGCACTCGTGCAGATCACCGACCACCCGGGCCGTGCCGGCTACGGGCCACTGAAGAACAACGCCGACAAGATCACCAAGCAGGACGAGATCGAGCAGTAGGCGGAAAACCGATCGATTGAACCACAGGGAACTGCCGCACCATTCGAAGGCTCAGGGTCCCGCGCGGCAGTTCTCTGTAGTTCAATTGCTGTTGCGTTGCAGCCAGCGACAGCTTCACCGATTGTGCTTGTACATCAATTCCACGATCTCGTCGTACATCGCTTCCGCCTCTCCTTCTCCCCTCCGGATCGCCGTCGTCGCGCAGTGCTTCAGGTGGTTGCGCATCAGCTCGCGCCCCACTGATCGCAGTGCTTCCTGCACCGCGGAGATCTGCGTCATGATGTCCGCGCAGTAGCGGTCATCTTCCACCATCTTCTGGATCCCGCGCACCTGCCCCTCGATGCGGCGCAGGCGCTTGACGTTTCGCTCCTTCACGTCCGGATCGACCGCAACCGCCTTTCGTCCATCATCTTCGTGGGCGCCGCAGCCGCAGCTCGCGCCCTGCGCGAGCGTCAGTGCTGCACGCTTCGTCGTCGTCGCCATGTCGATTACCCTCGAGAGATGCGCGCGCCGCGCAGCCGGAGACTGTTTGCGACGACACTGACCGAGCTGAATGCCATCGCGCCGCTCGCCAGGATCGGGCTGAGTAGAAGTCCGAACGCAGGATAGAGCGCGCCTGCCGCGATCGGGATCCCGACCACGTTGTAGATGAATGCCCAGAACAGGTTCTGCTTCATCGTCCGCATCGTGCGGCGCGACAGCTGGATTGCCTGCATGACGCTGCGCAGGTCGCCGCGCATCAGCACGACGTCCGCCGCTTCGACCGCGATGTCGGTTCCCGTTCCGATTGCCATCCCGATGTCTGCCGCAGCGAGTGCTGGCGCGTCGTTGATCCCGTCGCCGACCATCGCCACGACTTTGCCCGTTCCTCTCAGTCGCTCGATCTCGGCGACTTTGCCGGCGGGCAGCACGCCGGCGATCACGCGATCGACCCCCGCCTCGCGGGCGATCGCGTCCGCGGTGCGCTGGTTGTCGCCGGTGAGGATCACCACCTCGAGTCCCATCCGGTGCATTCCCGCGATCGCCTCACGCGAGCTGGCCTTGATGGGATCGGCCACGGCGATCAATCCCGCCAGCGCGCCGCTCGCCGCGACATACATCGGTGTCTTTCCCTGGCCGGCCAGCGCTTCCGCGCGATCGCGCAACGGAGCGACGTCGATTCGCTGGTCGGTGAGCAGTGCCTCGTTGCCGACGAGAAGGGGGACGTTTCCCACCACGCCACGCGCGCCGCGCCCCGACAGCGCGACGAACTCCGTCGCGTCGGTGAGTGTGAGCCCGCGATCCTTCGCCCGCCTGACGATGGCGTCGGCGAGGGGATGCTCCGAGCTCTTCTCCAGCGACGCGGCAAGACGGAGCAGCGACAGCATGTCGCTCGCGCCGTCAGGCGCGTGCTCGGCGATGACGATGTCCGTCACGCTCGGACGTCCTTCGGTGACGGTGCCCGTCTTGTCGAGCACCACCGTCGTGATGCTGCCCGCCTGCTGCAGCGCTTCGCCACCCTTGATGAGCAATCCGAGCTCGGCGCCCTTCCCCGTCGAGACCATGACCGCGGTCGGCACCGCCAGCCCCATCGCGCACGGGCAGGCGATGATCAGCACGGCGACCGCGGCGGCGAAGGCCCGCACTGCCGGCGCCGAGTCCGCCGTTATGAACCAGACCACGAAGGTCAGGATCGCCAGCGAGATCACCACCGGGACGAAGATCCCGCTGATCCGATCAGCGAGTCGCTGGATCGGCGCCCGCGAGCCCTGTGCGTCGCGCATGAGCTTCACGATCTGGGCGAGGACGCTGTCGCTGCCTAACGTCGTCGCCCGATAGCGAAAGGCGCCGGTCCGGTTCATCGTCCCGCCGATCACGCGGTCGCTCGCATGCTTGGCCACCGGCAGCGACTCGCCGGTGAGCATCGACTCATCGACCGCGCTCTCGCCGGTGACGATCTCGCCGTCGGTCGGGATCGCCTCGCCCGGGCGGACGATCACGATCTCGCCGCTCGCCACCTGCTCGACCGGGACGTCGATCTCCTGATCGCCGCGGACGACGCGTGCCGTTTTCGGGCGCAGGTTGACCAGCGCCCGCAGTGCGGCCGATGTCCGCTTCTTCGCCCGCGCCTCGAATGCGTTCCCGGTGAGGATGAGGGCGATGATGATGATCACCGCCTCGTAGTAGACATCGGGCGCGACGCCGCGGCTGATGAAGAAGCCTGGAGCGACCGTCGCGACGATCGAGTAGAGGAATGCCGCGCCCGTGCCGACGGCGATCAGGGTGTTCATGTCCGCCGAGTGGTGGCGGAAGGAGGCCCAGGCCCGAGTGTAGAAGTGACGCCCCGCCCACAGCATGACGCCGAGCGTCGCAGCGAGGAGCGTGTACGAGATCGCCGCCGGCGAGACGTTGAAGGCCGACGGCATGATGGTCCGCAGCGCGGGAGTCAGCGACGTCATCGCCCAGCGCATGAACGGATCGCTGACCGCGCCGCCGGCGGCGTGCGAATTGGCCGACATCAGCGGCATCGAGACGATCATCGCGATCACTCCGATGATCCCGCTGACGATCGCCTTCCGGCGAAGCTCGGCGAATTCCTCCTCGGTCGCGCGATCGCGCGCTTCCTGCTCCTCGAAGGCAGTCTGCTCCGGAGGCGCGAGCTCGGCGCCGTAGCCGGTGTCGCGGATGACGCTGACGAGCGCGTCGGGAGAGGACAGCTTCGGGTCGAAGGTGACCGTCGCGCTGTTCATCATCAGGTTCACCGACGCGTCGGCGACGCCCGGGGACTTCTGCAGCGCGCGCTGCACCCGCGCCTGGCAGGCGGCGCAGGTCATCCCGCTCACGGGAATGCGGACCTGCTCGGTCGGCGCCGTCGCGTCAGGCACCGTAGCGTTAGGCGATGTCACTTGCCACCGTCCTCGGCGATCAAAGCGCCGTGCAGCATTCCCATCCCGCAGGTGAACTCGTAGCGCCCCGGCTTTGCGGGCGTCACCTCGATCGGGACTTTCGTGCCCGTCGGCAGGAACCGGCGGATGCCGAAGTCGGCGATGACGATCTCCTCCGAGCAGCTCGACGTGTCTTCTCGCTCGAAGACGAGCCGCACCGGCCGGCCGGCGGGGACCCGGATGATGCCCGGGTCGTAGCCCCCGCGCACGGTGATGTTGACCTCCGGGATGCCCGTCGTCATCACCCCGCTCGCGCTCGCGTCAGGCATGCTGGCCCCGGTCACCGTCGCCACGCTTCGCTCGGCGAAGAAGAAGTACCAGTTGACCCAGGCGATTGCCGCGGCGCCGCCGAGCACGACGATCCAGTCGATGGTGCTCATCGTCGGTCACCTCAGTGCGTGGTCTCGACGACGGAGTATCCCTCGTCGGCAACCGCAGCGGTGATTCGCTGCTCGGACACCGCCGACGGGTCGTACGAGACAGTGGCAGTGCCGATCCCGACCGACTCGACCTTCACTCCGTCGAGCTTCTTCAGCGCCTTGTCCACCGAGCTGACGCAATGCCCGCAGCTCATGCCGCCAATCTTCATCGTCAAGCGATCCATCGGTCGTTCCTCCCCTGTTGTCCTTGTACCCCCACTGGGTATGAAGCTACATACCCCTACCTGGTATGTCAATCGTCGGCCGCAATCGGAAGAAGACGCGCCCCCCGGTTGGCGTCCGCGATCCGTACGCAGCCTCGAGCGCGGCGGGCACGACGTTGAGCGTCCCCTCGGCGCCGAATCCGACCGTTGCCCAGCCCCAGCGGCCGATCTCGCGGATGTAGCCGACGGTGAGCGAGCCGACATCGAACATCCGGTCGGCGGAAAAGGCGGTGACACCGGACGGCAGTGCCGGCTGGTCGGCGAGCACCAGGTCTTCGCTGCTCTTCTGCAGGTATTCGACCCGGCCGAACAGGGTGTCGTGCACGTCGAGCACCGCTTCGCTCTCGACGAGAGCACCATGCGTCAGCCCGGACTGCCGCGAGTGCGAGTTCGCTCCCCAGATGAGCGCGCTCGACCACTGGCCGGCGGCGCCGAGCCTGGTGCCGTGGAGGATGGATGCGGTGATGCGGTGCGATGCGGATGCGGCTCGACGAAGTGATCTCCGGCGTCAAGACCGGTCTCGGGATCAAGATCTTCGGCGACAGCCTCCCCTTGCTGCAGGCGAAGGCCGAGGAGATCGAGCGCGCCGTCGCGTCAGTGCGCGGAGCAGAAGATGTTTCGGTCGGCATCAGCGCCGGAGTTCGAGAACCAGGCGCGTGCGACTCGTCGCCTTGCCTTCATCGTTCCGTTGGTGCTCCTGCTCATCGGCGGGCTGCTCTATGCCAGCTTCGGCAGCGTCAGGCACTCGCTGCTCGTGATGCTGAACGTCCCGTTCGCGCTCGTCGGCGGGATCGCGGCGCTCTGGCTGCGCGGGTTGAACCTGAGTCTCAGCGCATCCGTCGGGTTCATCGCCTTGTTCGGCGTGGCCGTGCTCAACGGCGTCGTGCTGATTGCCTGCATGAACCAGCTGCGCGCTGCCGGCTGGTCGTTGCGTGACGCGGTGCGCGAAGGTGCGGTCATCCGCCTCCGTCCGGTGTTGATGACGGCGCTTGTCGCGAGCGTTGGCTTCATGCCGATGGCGCTGTCGACGAGCGCCGGGGCGGAAGTTCAGCGGCCGCTTGCAACGGTGGTGATTGGAGGGCTGATCTCGGCGACCGTGCTGACACTACTCGTTCTGCCGACGGTCTACGCGTGGGTCGAGGAGCGACCGGAAATCGAGCGCGGCGACTCCCCGGCCGCACCATAACAACTTGCATCATGTCGTCGCTGGCCAGCGACCGGCGGGACCATCCGCGCCTCGCCGTTCTTCAGCGCCCAGAAGCGAGGCGCGCACTCGCCCGCCGCGGCGAGTGCCGCCCGCAGCGAGTCGACCGGCTCCTCCTCCCCGTCGTCCCCCTGCTGAAAGGTGCCGAAGTGCATCGCCATCGCCGTGGATGCACCAAGTAGTTCTGCCGCGTGCACCGCGTCGCCGGCCGACATGTGCCGCGGCGCCATCGCGGCGCGCGGACGCGCCGGTGCAATCGGCAGGATCGCCAGGCGAAACCGCGGAAACCGGTCGCGGATCATCGGAAGGAACTCACCGAATCCGGTGTCGCCGGCAAAGTAGACGGTGCCTGACGGCGTCTCGATGACGAAGCCCAACCAGAGCGTCCGCCACTTGTCCGTGAGTCCCCGCGCCGACCAGTGCTGCGCGGGGACCCCGGTCAGTCGAATGTCCCCGCGCAACGCAACCGACTGCCACCAGTCGATGTCCTCAGCGCCGGGAACGCCCTGCTTCGCGAGATACTTCGCGTTGCCGAGACCGGTGATGATCCGCGGATGAAAGCGCGCTGCCAGCTTTCGCAGGGTGGGCAGATCCATGTGATCGTAATGATTGTGGCTGATCACGATGAGATCGATCGGCGGGAGATCCTCGAAACGGATTCCCGGCGGTCGGTGCCGCTTCGGTCCGTACCAGCGCACTGGGCTGATGCGCTCGGACCAGACGGGATCGGTGAGGATGTTGAGGCTGTCGATCTGGATCAGCACGGTCGCGTGGTTGACGAAGCTGACGCGCAGCTCACCCGCCCCGACACGGGCTGGCGGAAGGTCGGGCGTCGCGTCCTGCCATCGGTCCCAGTGGCCGCGCTTGCCCGTGACGGCGTGGAGCTCGCGCCTGATCGCGTCCTCGATCTGGCGATCCTTGAACCGGACGTAGTTGTGAAAGCGCTTTCCGTCGAAGTGGTCGGAGGGCGGACCATGGTAGCGCGGCGCGGTGAGCGTGGCGCAGCCGCCGAGCATGCCTAACGTCAGCATGGCGAACAGCCGGAGGCTTCGCGAGGACCGGCCCATTCACGCCCTCACGGTACGGCCCTTGAACCACCCGCGGCTCGCCCCTGCACCAGACCCACCTGATCCACAAGCGAGCGCCACATGCAGAACGAATCGAACACGCCCTTCGCAGTCGTCACCGGAGCATCGAGCGGAATCGGCCTCGAGCTGGCGAGGCAGTTTGCCGGTCATGGATACGACCTGCTCATCACCTCGGAGAGCGAGCGCATCGAGAGCGCAGCCGAGCAGCTGCGCTCGTCAGGGGTGATCGTCACGACCACGCGCGCCGACCTTCGCACGTACGAGGGCGTCGAATCACTCTACGCCCGCATCAACGCCGAAGGGCGTCCGGTGGACGCAATCGCCATCAACGCCGGTGTCGGCGTCGGGGGACCGTTCCTCGAGAATGACCTGCAGCGCGAGATCGACCTGATCAACCTCAACGTCGTCTCGGTCGTTCATCTCGCGAAGCGCGTGCTCAAGGACATGGTCGATCGCGACGAGGGGCGTATCCTCTTCACCGCGTCCATCGCCGCCGAGATGCCGGGCCCGTTCGAGGCGGTCTATGCGGCGTCGAAAGCGTTCGTGCTCTCCTTCGCCGAGGCGCTGCGCAACGAGGTGAAGGACACCAATGTCGTCGTCACGGCGCTGCAGCCCGGCGCGACCGAGACGAACTTCTTTCATCGCGCCGGGATGGACGACACGAAGGTCGGCGCCGACAAGAAAAGCGATCCCGCCGATGTTGCGAAGGCCGGCTTCGAGGCGCTGATGAAGAAGAAGGATCACGTCGTCGCTGCGATGACCAAGGAGAAGATCCAGGTCGCGTTAGGCCAGGTGACACCGGAGACCGGATCCGCCGATCGCTGAGCTGGTCACGCGAGATCGCTGCGCCCCGCTCGTCGCTTCGTCGGGACTCAGGAGCTCTGTGACGCCGCCCGCGTCGCCTTCGGCTTAGCTGGGGGCGCGATCGGCGGATTCACCGGCGCCCGCTTCGGCGCCGCCGGCATCGCGCGCGTGTCGATCGCCACGCGGCGCATCGAAAGGCTGGAGCGCGAGTAGCCGTAGCCGATCGCCTGTCCGATCTCGGCGAGCATTTGCTGAACACCGGGCGAGTCGTTCCACTGCCGGTACGATTCCATGTCGTCGAAGTCGAAGCGGATCAGGATCCCGTTGCCTGACGTGCTGCCGATGTCGATCGAGGCGAAGTGCTCGTCCGCCTCCAGCTCGGCGAGCAACGGCTCGGACACCGCATCGGCCCACTCGCCCGGCAGCCGCCGCGAGATGATCGCGGCCGAGATCTCGTAGCTGACCACGGTCCGCATCGCGGGGCCGGCGGCCGGCGGCGGCCAGCTACTCTGGGCCGGCGCCGTGCTCATCGGCGCCGCGAGCAGGAGCGTGGCCGAGAGCTGGAGCAGGAGAGTGCGCATGACTCCGATCGGAGCATGTTACGCGCCGTTTCCCCTTCAAGACCGAGTGCGGTTGCAGCCTGGCGGCCCCATGCGTCCAATGGGAAATGAGGTCCCTTCCAACTCGTCCTTCCCGATGCGTCCCATCTCACGAAAGCTCGCCACCGCGCTGACCCTCGTCACGATCTTCTGCACCACCGCGCACGTCGCCCAGGCGCAGGGCAAAGCCCACGGCAACGGCGGTCACAAGGTGCCACCCGGCCAGGCGAAGAAGGTGGCGTCCCCCGAACGCGCCGTCAGCGTCGCCCGCGATGTGCTCGTTGCGCAGGGCTTCACCGTCGTCCGCGTGGAGCAGCTCAGCGGCCGGCAGGTCGTCTACTATCGGCGCGGGAACATGGGACGCGGAAAGGGACAGGGCCCTGTCATGAAGATGTACGTCCGCCCGACCGCCGACCGCATCGTCTTCGAGCAGGCGCCGCCGAAAGCGCTGATCGAGATCAACCTCAAGCTCGGGCAGTAGGCCCGGCCTCGGCGGCCGCCGCCGAGTCGCAGAGGATCTCGCCGCCGGCGCACTCGTGAATGAGTGTCGCCGGCCAGTCCGCCTCGTAGCGGCTGGCTCGGCGCATCCGCGCCACCGTTAGGCGCTTCCCCTCGCCCCAGGCAAGCATCACCGACTCGCGCGCGCGGGTGATCGTCTCGATCCCGACGCTGATCCCGTGGCGCGGCACGGCGTCGAGCGAGCCGAAGGTGGGGAATGTCTTCAGGTTGTCGCGCCGCGTCTCGTCGGAGAGCTCGATGATGCGCGTCCGGCTGTCGCGCGCGCTCCCCGGCGGATTGAAGGCGACGTGCCCGTCGCTCGCCCCCGATGCGAGGATGAAGCAGTCGATCCCGCCTGCGTCGTCGATCCCTGCATCGTAATTGCCGGGATCGCGCGGATCGGGGAACCAGATCCCGTCCTCGCCGATGCGGTGCGAGGACGGCAGGCCCTGGTTCAACACCGCCGCGATCTCGACGCGGGCGAAGTGGTGACACGACCACGGTGCGTGCGCCGGGGCGTAGGTCAGCGCATCGCCAGCGGGCACGAGATACTCGTCCATCATCACGAGCACGAGGTGCGACAGCGCCTGCGGCGACGCAGCGAGGCGATGCCCCATCGCCGCATAGACGGGCCGCGGGCTCCGTCCGGTAGGACAGCCGAGCAGGAACTGTCGCCCCGCGATGCGCGCGCGCTCGATGCGGAGGAGCAGCCGGGCGGCCAGCTCTTCACCGATCGCTTCCGGCGTCGCGAACACCCGCACTGGTGCGTTAGGCATCCGTCAGCGGAGCGCGGCGCGTGCCAGCTCGGGCTTCTTCCACAGGTCGATCGGCTTGCTCACTCCCTTCGGGGCGAAGGGCATATGGATCTTCTGCCCGAGCCCTGCCGACGCATAGGCGGCGTACAACACCTGCTGCACGACCCGTCCCGTCTCGCCGTCGGAGATCGGCGTTTCCTTCCCGCGTACACAGCGCGCGAAGTGCCGCATCTCCTGTGGGAAGCCGTAGTTCCAGTGCTCCTCGAAGACGGGATACGTCCATCCCTTCGTCGACGCTGCCTTCTCGACGGCATAGCCGAAGCCGACCTCCGAGTACGTCGGCAGCGCGTTCCCCATCAGCATGTCGGCGTACGTCTGCCCCTTGTCGCCGAACACCTCGATGCTGTCGTCCATCCCGCCCGGCCGGTTCCAGCTGCTCTCGACGACGCCCAACGCTCCGCCCTCGAACTCGATGATCGTGACCGCCTCGTCGTCGCCCTTCGTCTTCGCCGCGTGCACCTGGGTCGAGAGCTGCGCGTAGACGCTCTTCACTTTCGGTTTGCCGAGGAACCACCAGCAGAAGGCGATGCCATGGCAGCCGAGATCCATGAGGGCGCCGCCGCCGGATTGATCGACGTCCCAGAACCAGTCGGAGTGCGGCCCTGAGTGCTTCTCACCCTGCTTCACGAGGTGGACCCGTCCGAACGCCCCCTCATCGGCCATCTGCTTCGCCTTCACGTATTTCGGTGCGAAGAACAGCTCCTCGGCGTAGAGCAGCAGGACGCCAGCTTTGGCGCAGGCCGCGATCATCGCGTCTGCTTCCTCGAGCGTGACGCAGAGCGGCTTCTCGCAGACGACGTGCTTCCCCACCGCCGCGGCCTCGATGGTGATCTGCGCATGGAGGCGGTTAGGCGCCGTGATCGACACCAGCTCGACATCGGGATCGCGCAGCATCTCGCGGTAGTCGCTGTACGCCCGCGCGATTCCGTGCTGCTTCGCGAAACGCTCCGCATTCCCCGCCGTCGGTGACGCGACTGCGACGACCTCCATCTCTTCCGGCATCATCTTGACGGAGTGCGCGATGCAGTCCGCCTGGAAGCGTGAACCAACTATGCCGATTCGGACTTTTGACATGGCTTGAAAGAGTTTGTCTCGAGGTCGGCCATTAGCCATTAGCCCTTAGCGTTGAGCGACAGCGGCAACCGCGGGGGATCCCTCGTCGCCGTTAGCTAATGGCTAATGGCTAATGGCTAACGGCTGCAGTTCGTGGTTCATCCCCACGCCGGCTGCCCCGGCGTCAGGGGTGTGCATCCCACCCACTTTCCCGGCACCTGGATGTAGCGCAGTGCCTTCGTCATCCCGATCTGCGAGGAAAAGTACGCGCGCTCGGCCACTTCTCGCATCAGTGGGAACCAGTGCGTGCCCGGGGGTGCCTTCTTTCCTTCGACGCTGAGGACGCGCAGCATGTTCTCGCGCTGGTCGCGCGGCAGCTTCGCGAAATCGGTGTCGTATGTCGTCCGGCACCGCTGCCGCAGCTCGTCGAGTCCCTTCACCAGTCGCTGCTGTGCGTCGGGCTCGTAGCAGTCGGTCAGCAGGAGATTGATCTCCGGCCCGGCGTTCGCCTCTTTCGCCCCCGGTGACGCAGCGGTCTTCGGCAGCAGGGTGTCGGCGATCTCGGCGACCAGGTCCTGCTGGTCGTTGGAGAGCATCCCCTTCGCGGGCGGCCGTGTGTCGCGCTCGCAGCCGGCGAGGATCCCGCTCGAGAGCAGGAGCGCGCCGCCTAACGCGACGCCGCCCGTCTTCAATGCTTCGCGGCGGTTCATCGGTGCCATGAAAGTCGCGGCCTCAGAGGTTCTGCTTCGCCAGCTCGGCGGCGGCGTGGTTCGCCGCCCGTGCGGTGAGCGCCATGTAGAGGATCGACGGGCTCTGGTTGCCGGTCGAGGTCATGCACGCGCCGTCGGTCACGAAGACGTTAGGCACCGCGTGCAGCTGGTTCCAGGCGTTGAGCATCGACGTCTTCGGGTCCTTGCCCATCCGGCAGCCGCCCATCTCGTGGATGTCGAGCCCCGGTGCCCACTTGGTGTCGTGCGTCTCGATGTCGTGGCACCCGGCGACCGCCAGCATCTCCTCGGCCTGCGTCCGCCAGTCGCGGATCATCTTCTCGTCGTTGTCGTCGTAGCCCACCGATGTCACGAGTAGCGGAATCCCCCACTGGTCCTTCTGCGTCTCGTGCAGGCGGACATGGTTCGCCTCCTTCGGGATCGTCTCGCCCTGCATGTACATCCAGATCCCCCACGGGCCCGGCTGCGCCTGCGCATCCTTGTAGTCGCCACCGACGTCGTCGAGGCTCGGCTTTCCCCGACCGCGGTAGCCGTCGACGAAGGTCGTG
>Ga0308175_100001049_pt1 | contig 18383 bp, 10 predicted proteins | sample PhyCR1_3_FD_203893 | JGI IMG/M metagenome (GOLD analysis project Ga0308175, IMG submission 203893) | Soil microbial communities from UC Gill Tract Community Farm, Albany, California, United States - DLSLS.C.R1 | ecosystem: Environmental > Terrestrial > Soil > Agricultural land | place: USA...
TCCGCCAGAAGGTGGACTTCCTGACCCTCTGCAAAACCCCCGAGCTCGCCGCCGAGGTGACGATCCAGCCGGTCGACATCCTGGGCGTGGACGCGGCCATCCTCTTCGCCGACATCCTGCTGCCGCTGGAGGCGATGGGGGCCGAGCTCCAATTCGTGAAAGGGGACGGCCCCAGCTTCCCCCACCCCGTGCGCACCCGCGAGGACATCGCCCGCCTGCGCGACCCCGAAGTGGACGAGACCCTGGGCTACGTCTTCGACGCCATGCGCCTGGTGCGCCGGGAGCTCGCGGGGCGGGTGCCCGTCCTCGGCTTCGGCGGCACCCCCTGGACGCTCGCCGCCTATCTGGTGGAAGGCGGGGGCTCCAAGCACTTCGAGCACCTCCTGGCCTGGAGCTACGGCGATCCGGAGGGGCTCTCCGTCCTGCTCGACCGCATCGCCGACGTCTCGATCGCCTACCTCAACGGCCAGATCGCCGCCGGAGCTCAAGCCCTCCAGCTCTTCGACACCTGGGGAGGCCTCCTCGACCGCGAACGCTGGCAAGCCATCGCCCTGCCCCCCCTGCGCAAGATCGTCGACGCGCTCAAGGGGAAGGTGCCGCTCATCTACTACGTCAACGGCGGTGGACACCTCCTCCCCGCGATGGCGGACCTGCCGGTGGACGTCCTCTCCGTCGATTGGCGCCAGCCTCTCTCCGAAGTCCGCCGCCAAGTGGGCCCGAGGGTCCTCCAGGGCAACCTGGACCCCGCCGCCCTCCTCGCCCCCATCCCCGAGATCCAGCGCCGCACCGCCGCCCTGCTCGAGCAGGGGAAAGGCGGAGGGCACATCGTGAACCTGGGGCACGGGATTCTGCCGATGGTGCCGGTGGAAAACGCGAAGGCGTTCGTGGAGGCGGTGCAGGGGAAACCGATTCCGCGGGACTGATCCCCATCTCTTTCCCACATGAAACGTTTTGAGTAAAATCGCCACCCAGCTTTCAGAGCGGAACGGCTGAAGCTCGTACTCTCACCGGCAACGGATTTCGCTCCTTTGAGACGGGCACGATCCCCACCGTGCTCCGGCCTATGGAGGGATGATGATGCGAAGGGTTGCCGGCCGTAAGGCCCTTGCCGGGCTGTGCTTGGTCTTCGGATTTCTGCTTGCTGGAGAGACCTTCGGGCAGGGCAGTTGCGTCCTGCTGAACGGCGGCTGCACACCGCCCGAGCAGCCCCAGCAATGCTTTCCGGACGCGACGGGACCGGTGACCTGGACCGATCCCGGCGGCCCGCACACCCAGCAGGTCCGGATCCTGCCGGACAGCCCCAATTCCAACTGCCATCCGCCGGTGGGGATCGGGGCCAAGCCCCGCTGCTGCACCTCGTTCCATCCTCCGGCGAGCCCCGGCCCGTCGGTGAAGCTGCGCATCGCCGGCAAGCGCGTCTGGGTCGACTACGACGCCCCGAACTACGACTGCCAGAATTCAGGCGATTGGCCCCCCTTTTTCACCTGCAACAACGATCCGCTCGCCTCGTCGGACAACCTCTTCCTCTTCCGCAACGGCGACCTGCTGCAGACCGCTTTCATCTATTACGAGAACGGCTCCTGGGACACCGGGATCGACATCTCTTGCGGCGCCACCCAGAGCTTCACCGCGCGCATCGGCTATGTCGCCGAGCCGACGCAGCTCGTCACGGCCACCGACAGCCGCGCCCTGAAAGCGGTGTGTCCGGACCGCCGGTGTCCCTATTGCGGAGGCGGCGCCGCGCCGTCTCCCGGAGTAGGCGGGCCGGTCAACGTAGGCTCGGGGGACGTGGCGGTGACGGTACCCCTCTTCAACCTCGCCCAGGCGCCGCTCTCGCTCTCGTTCGGGCTGAGCTATCACAGCAGCGTTCCCGTCTATCCCACGCTCGTCTCCTCGCCCCTGGGCTCCGGCTGGACCCACCCCTTCGCCCAGACCCTGCGGCCCACGGACTCCTCGCACCGCATCCTCTATCACCTGACCCCCGAGGGATTCGAGTCGGAGTACACCCAGAGTGGAACCGGCGTATGGACCGCCTCCAGCCCCGGCGAGCTCCGGGGGCAGGTGACGCTCGCCGCCGACCAGTACGCCCTGACCGACCTCGACGACATGGTCACCCGCTTCGACGCGGCCACGGGGAGATGGCTGTCCACGACCGATCGCTGGGGCAACGCCCTGACCGGCGCCTACGACGGGGCGGGGAACCTCACCGGCCTCTCGGATAGCGAAGGGCGTCAGGTGAGCCTGAGCTACGACGCCGGGCGCCTGTCCACACTCACCCTGCCGGACGGCCAGGCCTGGCGCTTCACCTACGACGGCTTCGGAAACCTCGCGGCGATCTTCGATCCTCCGCATACCGGGAGCACGCCCTGGCGCAGCTTCGCCTACGCGGCGGACCGTCACGGCGTGACGCGCCTCCTCACCGAGATGCGCGACGAGGCCGGAGCCCTGCTCGAGGGGCACAGCTACGACGGCACCGACCGCGGCACGACCTCGGTCTCCGAGGGGGGGCGGAGCCTGGTGACGATCGAGTACGACGCGCCGTCCGCCGGGCAGGCGCGGGTGATGCACGCGATCGACGGCACGACCGCGCAGCAGTCGACCTTCAGCCTGACCTACGGCGTGGGGAGGTTCCTGCCCACCCGCATCCTGGGCAACTGCGCGACCTGCAGCGGCGCGAGCGCCGACGATCAATCCTTCACCTACAGCCGGGACAACCATGTCCTGACCCGGACCGACGGCAACGGCCACGTCACCCGCTATGCCTACAACGCGGACGGCAACGTCGTCTCGATGACCGAGGCGGCCGGCACGGCGGTCGAGCGCACCACCACCTACCGCTACGGGTACGCGCCGTGGCCGAATTTCCGCACCGAGGTCGACGAGCCCTCGGCCGCCAAACCCGGGACGCAGAAGGTCACCACCTTCACCTGGAACGCCTCGGGATCCCCGGAGACGACGCTGACGGTCGCCGAATCGGGATTCCTGTCGCCGGCCGACGCGGCGTCCACGACCTACACGACGACCACCACGTTCGACGCCCATCACCGCCCGGTGGCTTTCGACGGACCGCGTACCGACGTGGCCGACGTCGTCACCACCACCTACTACGACGACGCCGATCCGGTCGCGGACCGACGCGGGCGGATGGCGCGGCGGACCGACGCCGTCGGGCTGGTGACGACCGCCGACGACTACGATGCGTTCGGCACGGCGCGGACGATCACCGATCCCAACGGCGTGGTCACGCGCCGCGAAACCGACGGCCGGGGGCGGGTCACCCGTTCCACCACCAAGGGAGTGCCGGGCGATCCCGCCGAGGCCGCCGATTACGTCGCGACCTTCAGCTACGACGGCCGCGACCGGCTGCTCCGCACCCTCTTGCCGCGCGGCAACGCCATGGCCTATGGCTACGAGAACGGCACCGACCGGCTGACCGACACGATGCGCCTCGACGCCGCCGGCAATCAGGTCGAGCGACGGCACGTGACGCTCGACCTGATCGGCGACAAGGTCAAGGAGGAGGATCAGAGCTGCGATGCGCCGGCTCCGGTTTGCGCCTCCTGGACGACCCGCCGGAGCGAGAGCTTCACCTACGACCTGCACGACCGCCTCTCGGCCATCGTCCACCCGGTGCCGGCCGGCTCGCGGATGGGCTATGCCTACGATCCGGACGGGCTGCTCTCGACGATCCAGGATGAGAATCACGCGAGCCCCAACACGCGCTATGGCTACGACGCTCTCCATCGCCTGGCCTCGGTCCGGCAGACGCTCGCCAGCGCCCCGGGAGGCACCGCGACCACGACCTACAACTACGACGTGATGGACAACCTCGCGTCGGTGACCGATCCCAACGGCAACACGACCCGCTATCAATATGACGATTTCCGCCGGCTCGCCCGCCAGGACTCGCCGGTGACCGGGACGGCCACCTATCAGTACGACCCCGCGGGAAACCTGATCGCTGCGACCGACGCCCGCGGCGCGACCACCACCCGGACCTACGACGCCGCGAGCCGCGTCCTATCAGCGGCCTCGCAGCTCGCCGGCTCCCCCAGCGAGACGGTGACCTACACCTATGACGTCTCGGGCGCCGGCAACTACGGCAAAGGCCGTCTGGCGAGTATGACCGATCCCTCGGGCGCCACGGCCTACACCTATGAGCGGCGGGGGCTGCTCAAGGGCGAGGTCCAGACCGTCCTGGGAATGGCCTATACGACCGGTTTCCAGTACGACGCCAACGGCAACCGCACCGGCTTCACCTACCCCTCCGGCCGGCAGGTGACCTACGGCTTCGACTTCGCCGACCGGCCGCTCTCGGCATCTTCCGGCGCGACGACCTACGTCAGCTCCACAGGCTATCTCCCCTTCGGCCCCGAGACCCGGACCGCCTACGGCAACGGCACGACCCGGACCTTCTCGTACGATCCGCGCTACCGGCCGCAGGAGAACCGCCTGGAGGGCGCCGCCGGTCCGCTCGCCGACTATCTCTATGAAGAGGACGCAGTCGGCAACATCGCCGCCCTCCGCGACGCCCTGGACTCCGGCTACGACCGGAGCTTCGCCTATGACGACCTCTACCGGCTGACCGGCGCGAGCACCGGCGAGCGCCTGTGGGGCCCCGGGAGCTACGCCTACGATCCGATGGGGAACATGACCTCCCTGACCTTGGGTGGGGCGCGGTCGCTCGCCTTCTCCTATCAGGGGACGCTCCCGCAGTTGTCGAGCGTCACCGCCGCACCCGGCGGCGGCGGCCGCGCGGTGACTTACGACGCGGCCGGCAACGAGCTGTCCGTGGGGGGCGCGGCCTATACCTATTCGGCGCGCAACCTCCTCGCCGCGGCCGACGGCCTCGCCTACACCTATGACGGCCGGGGCGTGCGGACCGTGCTCGCCGTGACCGCGCCTTTGGGATCGGTCTCCGGCAAGGTGGTGGACGCCGCGACGGGGCTGCCGATCGCCGCCGCCAGTGTGCGGATCACCGGCACGGCCGACGCCACGGCGACCGACGCGGCGGGGAATTTCACCCTCACCCGGGCGGCGGGGATCTACACCCTGAGCGCCTCCGCCGTCGGCTACCTGCCGGCCACGAGCCTGCCGTTCACGATCACGGCCGGAGCGGACACCCCGGTCGGGACGATACGCCTGTCGGCGGCCCCCGGCCGCATCACCGGCACGGTGGTGAGCTCGCTCGACGGCAGGCCGCTCGCGGGCGTCTCCGTGACCGTCCCCGAGAGCGGCGCGGCGACGTTCACCGACGCCGCCGGCGCCTTCGCCCTGGAGCAGCCGGCCGGGACCTACAGCCTCGCCCTCTCCTTCCCCGGCTACGCCGATCAGACCGTGCCGCCGTTCACCGTGGCGGCGGGGACCACCCATGCGTTGGGCACCCTCACCCTGGTTGCCAATCCGGCCACGATCACGGGCCGGGTGCTCGATTCGGTGACCGGCGCCGGGATCGCGGGCGCCACCGTCTCGGCGAACCGCACCGGTTTCGCGGCTGCGGCGGCGCTGGCGACCACGACCGACGCGGCGGGCAACTTCATCTTGACGGTCCCGCCCGGGACCTACTCGCTGACCCTCAGCCAGACCGGCTACGCCAGCCGCTCGACCGCCGCGATCAACCTGGGGCCGGGCGCGAGCTACGCCTTCGGCAACCTGACGCTCGATCGCCTGGGGAGGATCACCGGCCTGGTCGTCAAGTCGACCGACGACTCTCCCATCGCCGGTGCCACGGTGACCGTCACCGGGACCCTCAATACGGCGACCACCGACGCCTCCGGCGCCTTCACCCTGTCGCAGCCGCCGGGCACCTACACGCTCTCGGTGAGCGCCTCCGGCTTCGCCAATCTCCTCACCGACCCGTTCACCCTGGCGCCGGGAGCGACACACGACGCGGGCACCCTGCACCTCCTGCCGGTGGCCCTCTCGGTGTTCGTGGGCTACGCCGATAACCTGCGGGCGAGCTCGGCCTTCCCCGTCCCCTGGCAGGGGGCGCCCAACGTTGTCTTCCTGGGCCAGGGCCCGGTGTTCGACGCCGGCGCCGTCCGCCTCGACAACGCGACCGACGAGCCCATCGCGGTGGACGGCGTGACCGTCGACGTCGGCCGCCCGGGACCGACCTATAACCTCTGGGGGAGCTTCACCGTGCCGTCGCACGGTTCGGTCATCCTCACCCAGACCGCGTCGTTCAACTTCGACACCAGCGACTTCCCGATCGTCGGCTGCGGCCAGACCGTCTCCCCCACCGATCCGCGGATACCCAGGGTCAGCGTGAGCGTGGGCGGGGTGGCGACCACCTACTTCGACACCGGCCACATCCTCGACACCGGCGGCTATGACCTCGCCTGCCGGGCCAACGAATCGCTGCAATGGCGGCTGATCGGCACCACCGGCATCGAGTCCAACGGCGCCTTCCTGCTCGCGCCGGTGACAGGGACGAGCCAGCTCGGCAGCTCCTACACCTTGACCGCGAGCCTCACCGACGCCAACAACCAGCCGCTGCCCAACGTCACCGTCGTCTTCAAGGCGACGGCCGGCCCCAACAGCGGGAAGACCGGCCAGGCGGTGACCGACGCCACCGGCCGCGCCACCTTCACCTACGCCAGCACCTTCGCCGGCACGGACACCTGGCAGGCGACGGTCACCAACCAGTCCGGCGGGACCCTCACCTCCAACATGGCGACCGTGGTCTGGCCGCCGCTCGCCGGGGTCTCGGTCTTCGTCGGCTACGCGGACGACCTCCGGCCGGCCCCGAGCTTCCCCATCCCCTGGCAGGGCGCCCCCAACGTGATCTTCATCGGCCACGGCCCCACCTTCGACGCCGGCGCGATCCGGCTCGACAACACGACCGACAATCCGATCACGGTCGACAAGGTCGTGGTCGATCTCCAGCGGCCCGGGCCGGCGTTCAACCTCTGGGGGAGCTTCAGCATCCCGGCGCACGGCTCGGCGATCCTGACCCAGACGGCGGAGTACAACTTCGACACCAGCGACTACCAGATCGTGGGCTGCGGCGGCAAGGTGTCGGCCACGGACCCGCGCATCCCGAAGATCACCGTGACCATTGGCGGCCTCTCGGGGAGCTATCTCGACACTGCCCACATCCTGGACACCTTCGGCTACGACCTCGCCTGCCAGGGCACCGGCAACGAGTCGCTGCAATGGCGGCCGGTCGGCAGCGAGGTGAGCTCCTCTTCGGGGCAGGTCGTGCTGCGTCCCGACGTGTTGACCTTGCCGGTGGGAGCGCTCTACATGGCCACGGCCGCGGTGACCGACGCCGCCAATGAGCCCCTCGCCAACGTTACCGTCCACTTCAATGTCCTCTCCGGACCGAACGCCGGCAAGACCGGCCAGGCGTTGACCGATGCCGCGGGGATCGCCACCTTCACTTACGCGGGCGCCGCCTCCGGCACCGACACGGTGCGGGCGACCATCACCAACACCTCCGGCGCGACCATACCGTCCAACTCGGTGACGGTCGCCTGGGTGCCGACCGCCCAGATCACGCTGACGCCGGTGGCCTCCACCAACGCCGTGGGCACGCCTTACAACGCGAGGGCTCAGGTGACCGACGGCGCGGGCCACGCTCTCGCCAACGTCGCCGTGACCTTCCAAATCGCCAGCGGCCCGAACGCCGGCAGGACGGCCCAAGGGACGACCGATGCCACTGGCAAGGTCCTCTTCACCTACACCAGCACGATTTCCGGCACTGACACCCTCCAGGCCTCGATCACCTTGCAGGGGGGCTCGGCCCTGACCTCCAATCAGGTCACCGCCGCGTGGACCTCCCCGCTCACCCTGAGCCTGGCGCCCCTCGCCACCACGACTCCGCTGGGCACCTCCGCGATCTTCACCGCCACGCTGGCCGACGCCTCCCACCAGCCGGTGCCAGGTGCCACCGTGAACCTCCAGATCCTGAACGGTCCCAACACCGGGCTGAGCGGCCAGGCCACGACCGACGCCTCCGGGCAGGCGGTCTTCAGCTACACCAGCTCGGTCCTCGGCACCGACACTCTCGCGGCCACCGCCGCCCAGGGCAGCGGGACTCTCACCTCGAACCTGGTCACCGCGACCTGGATCGCCATCCCGACGACGCTCGTCTACCTCGGAGCGGCGGGAGGCGAATACAACGATCCGGTGATCCTCCAGGCCCAGCTCACCGAGAGCGCCACCGGCCGTCCGCTGGCCGGGCAGACCGTCGCCTTCGCCCTCGGAGGTCAGACCATCACCGGGACGACCGACGCCCAGGGGATCGCCACGGTCTCCCTGACGCCGACCGGTACGCCGGGCGCCACGCCCCTCGCGATCACCTTCGCAGGAGCCGGCCCCTATACCGGCTCGAGCGCCGCTCTTCTCTTCGCTCTGCGCCGCGACGAGACGGCGCTCGTCTATACCGGCAGGCCCGTGGTGGCCGACGGTCTGTCGCAGCCGGTCTCCGCGCGCCTGACCGATCCTGAGGACGGCGCGCCGCTCGCCGGCAAGACGATCACCTTCACCCTGGGCACGGTCACCGCCTCCGCCGTTACTAATGCCACCGGCATCGCGGTCACAACGATCACCATTCCCGCCTCCCAGCCGACCGGGCAGGCGGTGATCCAGATCGCCTTCGCCGGAGACACCTACGAGCAGCCGGCCTCCACCACCGCGCCCGTGCTGATCTATCAGCCGAGCTCGTTCGTGATCTGGGGAGGCAATACCCCGGGCCTCCAGGTGGGTCAGCGGATCAACTTCTGGGGGAGCCAGTGGGAGCAGCAGGTCACGGGAGGCGACTACAACGCCCGCGGCTCCTTCAAGGGCTACGGGACCGTGCCGTCGAGCCCGATCGGCCTCTGCGAGCCCACCGCCACGACGACCGGCACGCCGCGCCTCGACCCGTCCTGCTGGACCTCCAAGACGGGCAACAGCAACCCGCCCGCCACCGTGGCCGATTTCATCCAGGTGATCGTCTCCACGAGCGCGGCCCTGAGCGGCGCGACCGTTTACGGTAATATCGCTGCCACCGTGGTCGTGCAGGTCGATCGCACCGTCCCCTACGCTCCTGATCCGGGCCACCCGGGCTTCGGAACCATCGTGGCCGTGATCGACGCCGGAGCGAGCCTCTTCCCGCCGTCGCGGACCGCCGCCTTCACCACGACCGCCAAGACCGCCGCCGCCGCGCCCGCGCAGGATCTGACCACCAAATCCATCGCCGCCGGCACCCGCCAGTTCTTCCTCTACACGCCGGAGATGAATCTGCTGGCCGAGACCGACCTGACCACGGCGCAGCACCCGGCGATCGCCAACGAATATATCTGGTTCAACGGCCACCCGGTGGCCCAGGTCGACTCAACCGGCACCACCGTCTGGACCTTCACCGATCACCTCGGTACGCCGCTCCTCCAGACCAGCGCTCCCCAGGGGATCGTCTGGCGGGCCGAGTACGAGCCCTTCGGAGAGGTCTACACTCTCCGCTCCTACGATCGCCACCAGCCGCTCCGCCTGCCGGGGCAGGAGGCGGAGGAGCTCGCTCTGGGGGCGAACGGGGTGACGGACCGGAGCTACAACATTCACCGGTGGTACCGCGGGGAGTGGGGGCGGTATACGCAAGCGGATCCATTGATGGCCGGTGGGTATGATGGAACGATCAACGCCGACTTCAGCCAACTGGTCTCGAATGCGTACGTATATGTGGAGGACAATCCTGAGTACCTGACCGATCCCTTGGGACTGGCCCCATCATGTCCTGACAATGTCATTGCTTTCATCAAGAAGCACTGCAATGAGGCAAAGGGCGTGGCAGGGCCAAACTGCCCGTGTCAAATAATACTTATTCAGTCTGGCTTCGAAAGCGGTTGGGGAACAGGTCCGACCGTTCCCGACAACAACCTCATCGGGCTCCATGGCGTCGGCAACAAGGGATCGCGCCCCGCAAAGAAGGACCCAAGCGTCACGCTGCCTGTATTTAACACCCCTCAGGACTCTTATAAAGAGTATTGCCACCGGTGCAACGTCAAGGGCGTGAAGCACGACAACGACAAACAATTTGTCACTGACGTAACGCATAAATTGGCTTTTTCTGTCCCCACACAACCAAAGTACATCAGAGACATTCTGAACATGTTGAATAAATGCAAGGGCGCTCTAGACTCATGCTGTGCACCATAATTAGAGGGAAGCTATCGATGTTCTCTCGACCGATACGCTATGCCCCTATCGCGGTCTGCATGATGGCGGCGGCGCCGGTAGCCGATAACGGTCTTTCCGCCATGCGATCACAAGGTCCTAACATCCAGATCATCAAAGGTCAATGCCGTGGTTGTGAAGCACCGTTCCGGCTTGGCCAGATTCAGTTTGTGACGGAGCGAGAGGGATGGAGCTCTGCCTACTACCTGCCACGAGTTGGAAACGGCTCAGGGCTGTCCACGATACTGCGCTCCACAGATGGTGGACGGCATTGGAGCCGGCTGTCCTTTGTCACCCAGCAGTCCGCGGAAGATGAGCCGCCGTTCGCATTTGTGGGCGCCAAGGGATGGATCGCTTCGTTTGACTCCGCCAAGGCTGTGGGCCAACTCAGTCGGACCAACGACGGAGGACGCTCCTGGTCACACCGCGAATCAGGCTCGCTAAGCCAACTACAATTCTTTGATGCGCGGCATGGGTATTCCGTAGAAGAAACGCTAACTGGGTCGCGATTTCGCGCAACCACCGACGGTGGCGATACATGGTCGATTGTGAGCCTGCCTGTTTCTCACGTCGATGTCATGTCTTTTACCAACCCTAAGACTGGCATATTGGCTGGCCGTAGTCAGGCAACCAACGATTCAGAGACTCGCGAAGCAAAGATGCTACATGTACTCGTGACGCGCGACGGTGGGCTCCATTGGACAATGGCGCAGTTACCTGTCCAGAGCGATGGCGTCGCAAAGGCATGCGCTTGGCTCGACCCGCAAACGGCTTTTCTGGCTATATGGCGTCCGAACGATGGCGGATCGGAACTACTTAAGACTTCGGACGGCGGGGCGACATGGGCGAGGCACCCAGATGAATCCCTCCAGGGTGTCGGCCGATTTATCTCAACAATAGTTTTCACCTCAGCTCACGATGGGTATTTATTCTACAATGATGAGCACAAGCAACTGAATTATATTGCCTCAACCTCAGATAGAGGAGCAACCTGGCAACACAGAGTGTTCCGGTGGCAAGTATCGTCCTGCAATACCTTTAAAAAAGACGTCTGGTGTGCCTCCGGTATGTCCGTCATCAAGTTGGCGGCGCGAGAGCAGGCGCAGCCCGCCTCCAAATAGAAGGACTCGCTACACAGGCCGATCTCCGCGGGTAACCGCAGAAAAACTTACTGCTCGTACCCCTCGACCGTCTTCTCGTCGCGCACCTTGGCCCCGTCGGGATCGTCCCCGAACTCGCGCCGGGCCCGGCGCTGGCGCAGGAGGTCCCAGCACTGGTCGAGCTCGACCTGGAGGGAGCGGTGGCGCTCGTGGTCCTCGGGCGAGCGGCTCGTCTGACTGTCCAGCCGGTGCTCCTCGTCCACGAGGTGCTGAATCCGGTGCAGGATGCTCTGGTCGTCCATGGTGGCCTCCTTCGCGTGCTCCCTCGCTTCTCCCCAGGAGAGGGCGGGGCCGCGGACTTGAGCGCAGTCTAGCAACTATCCCCGGCGCGGGCACCCGCGTGTAGACTCGATCCGGATGAGCGATCCCGATCTCCAGAGCCAGGCGCTCCAGCGACGCAGCTATGAGCTGTCGATCCTGAACGACGTGGCGCGGGCGCTGAACGCGTCGGTGGATCTTCCCGCCCTGCTCGCGGTGGCCCTGGAGAAGGTGGCCGAGCTGCTGGGCCTGAGCACCGGCTGGGTGCTCCTTTTCGATGAGACCTCCGGCGAGCCCTTCCTCGCCGCCGCCCAGAGCCTCCCTCCGGGCCTGCGCGAGGAGCCGGAGCGCATGGCCGGATGGTGTTACTGCCTCGAATCGTTCCGCGACGGCGAATTCGACGGCGCCGCCAACGTCGGGGTGGTCTCCTGCAGCCGGCTCCGCAAGCTCGCGCCGGCTCAGGGGAAGACGGCCGGCCTCCGCTACCACGCCAGCGTCCCGCTGGAGGTGATGGATGGCGACGGCGGGCTCAAGCGGCTCGGCATGCTCAACGTGGCGGGCCCCGAATGGCGGGAGCTCGACGGCGAGACCCTGCGCCTCCTGCGCACCCTCGGCGACATGCTCGGCGTGGCCGTCGAGCGGGCGCGCCTCGACGCGCGGCGGTTGGAGGCGGCGCAGACCGAGGAGCGCAACCGCCTCGCCCGCGAGATCCACGACACCCTGGCGCAGGACCTCTCGGCGGTCATCTTCCAGCTCGAGGCCGCCGAGGCGCTCCTGGTCCAGCGGGCCGAGCCGGAGCGCGTCCAGCGGAGCGTCACCGCCGCGCTCGGCCTCGCCCGCAAGGGGCTGGACGAGGCGCGGCGCTCCGTCCTCGACCTCCGCGCGGCGCCGCTCGAAGGGCGTACCCTCCCCGTGGCCCTCGCCGCCCTGGCCGCGGAAACGGCTACGGACCAGGGCCCGGCCGTTCTCTTTGAGATGGAGCCCACGCCGCCACCGCTGCCGCCCGCCGTCGAGGTCGGGCTCTACCGCATCGCCCAGGAGGCGCTCCAGAACGCGTTGCGCCACGCGAATGCCGCTCGCGTCGTCCTCCGCCTGGAGGCCTCGCCCGGCCGCGTCCGCCTCACGGTCCAGGACGACGGCCGGGGGTTCGCGATCTCTCCCGAGGGGAGCACCGGCAGCCGCTTCGGTCTGGTGGGGATGCGCGAGCGGGCGCGCCTGCTCGGCGGCGGCTTCCAGATCGAGAGCTCATTCCGCGCCGGCACCCGGATCACCGCCGACATCCCGCTCCTGAAATCCCATGGCAGCCCTTAAGACCATCCGCATCCTGCTGGCCGACGACCACCCGGTGGTCCGCGACGGGCTCGCGGCGATGCTGGGGACGCAGCCGGATTTCCAGGTGGCCGGCGAGGCCGGCACCGGCGCCGAGGCCGTGGCCGAAGCGGCCCGGCTGCGGCCGGACGTCGTGCTGATGGACCTGGAGATGCCCTCGCTCGACGGCATCGAGGCGATCCGCCGCCTGCGCGCCGCCGATCCGGCCATCCAGGTGGTGGTGCTGACGGCGTTCGATACCGACGAGCGGATCCTCGGCGCGCTCCAGGCCGGCGCTCAAGGCTACCTGTTGAAAGGCGCGCCGCGCGCGGAGATCTTCGCCGCCATCCGCGCCGTGAGCGCCGGCGGGGCCCTCATCCCGCCGGTGGTCGCCTCGAAGCTGCTCCGGCAGGTGCGGGCGGCCGAGAGCCCGGACGCTCTCACGTCCCGCGAGCGCGAGGTGCTCGGGCTGGTGGCGGCGGGGCTCGCCAACCGGGAGATCGCCGCGCGCCTTTCGATCAGCGAGCGCACCGTGAAGTTCCACGTCAGCTCGCTCCTCTCCAAGCTCGGCGCCAAGAACCGCACCCAGGCCGCGCGGCTGGCCCGCGAGCGCGGCCTGATCCCTTCCTGAAGCCCGCCTGACCTGTCCTTTCGTCCAGGAGAAAAACCCTTCCTTCGCCGGATGCGCGCGGCGGCGCCGATCTCTATCTTGAGGTCATGGACGAAAGGAGAGGATCTCCCATGAATCGCACAGCACTGATCACGGGCGGCAGCCAGGGGCTGGGCCGCGCCGTCGCCGAATTCCTGGCCGCTCAAGGGTATGGATTGATCGTCACCGCCCGCAACGAGGAGGATCTCGCCGCCGCGGCCCGCGATCTCCGGCGCCACGGCGGACGGGTGATCGCCCTCGCCGGCGACGTGGCCGATCCCGCGCACCGCCATCGCCTCGCCCGCGCCGCCCGCGACCTCGGCCGGCTCGATATCCTCCTCAACAACGCCTCCACTCTGGGCGCGACCCCCCTGCCGCCGCTGGCCGAATATCCGGCGGAGGAGCTCGAGGCCGCCTTCCGCGTCAACGTGATCGCTCCCCTCGCGCTGGCCCGGGAGGTGCTGCCGCTGCTGGAAGAGAGCGGCGGCCTGATCGTCAACGTTTCGAGCGACGCCGCCCGCGGCGGCTATCCCGGCTGGGGCGGCTACGGCCTCACCAAGGCCGCGCTCGACCTCGCGAGCCTCACCCTCGCCAACGAGCTCGCGGGGCGGGTCGGAGTCGTCGCCGTGGATCCGGGCGACCTGCGCACGCGCATGCACCAGGAGGCCTTCCCGGGCGAGGACATCTCCGACCGTCCGCTGCCGGAGGTGACGCTCCCCTTCTGGGCCTGGCTCTTCGGCCAGCCGCGCGCGGCGGTGACCGGCCGCCGCTATCAGGCGCGGTCCGACCGCTGGGAAGTGAACGTCCCCGCGGTCCCCGCGGAAGAAGCGCTGGCGGAGGCCGCCGTATGAAACGGGCCGAGCTCGATTTCGCACGTCCGCGGGCGCTTCAGGCGGGAGGCCCCCCCGAGCGCCGGGGCCTCGCGCGCGACGAGGTGCGCCTGCTGGTCTCGACGCCTCAAGGGCACGAGCATGCCCGCTTCCGCGACCTCCCCCGCCTCCTGCCGCCGGGCGCGCTCCTGGTGGTGAACGCGAGCGCGACGCTCCCCGCGAGCCTGCCGGCCCGCCACCCCGCGCTCGACCCGCTCGTCGCCAACGTCTCGACCGAGTACGGCGGCGGGCTCTACCTGATCGAATTCCGCAAGAGCGCCGCGGAGCCCGGCCCCCTGCCGCTGGAGGTGGGGGACATCCTGGAGATCGCGGGGCTGCCGGCCCGGCGGGAGGGCCGTCCGGTGGTCGCCGTGGGCACCACCGTGGTCCGCGCCCTGGAATCGGCCTGGGACGGCGACCGGGTCCGCGCCGCGGCGGGATTCACCCGTCTCATGATCCATCCCGGGCGGCCCGTCCGGACGGTGGACGGCCTCCTTACCGGCCTGCACGATCCGCTGGCGAGCCACCTCGCCCTGCTCTACGCCGTGGCCCCGCGGGAGCTGGTGCGCGCGGGATACGAGGAGGCCGTGCGCGAGGGTTACCTCTGGCACGAATTCGGCGACAGCCACCTGATTCTTCCGGGATGACCCGGGGTGCTACGAGCTCAACCTCTAGCTGGAGCTACAACCGTTGATCATGGACTGGATCCCGTTCCAGATCTGGTTTTCAGAAACGACGAAGGGCTTCTTGACGATCTTATAGGTCACCGTATTCTGTCCGGAATCGACTGCAAAGCTCAGAACGACCTCGCCCACGATCGTCTTTGTCGAAGCGGTCCCTGAGCTCGAAGGCGGAGGTGGATCGTAGACCGTGCCCTCCTGCTGTACACTCGTCGTTTGGACACAGCTCCAAATCGCCGGAGTCACATTGGGAAAGGTCTTGGATGCCATGCGGGATCCCTCCTGTCAGGCTTGAACATTTTATTTGATCTATAAGCTATTTCTACAGGATATGCCGATCCCAAAGCCGAGTCAAGGCTCGCCTTGACTTCCCCCGGGGATCAGGCGTCATGATTGTCCTTCTGGACACTGGCCTATGAAGCCATGGAATAAATATCTCGAACGCATCGGATATCACGGTCCGCTGGACCCCACCGCCGAAACCCTGCAGCGGCTGCACCTGGCGCACCTGTATGCCGTCCCCTTCGAAAACCTGAGCATCCACTGGGGAGAGCCGATCCAACTGGACGACGAGGCTCTCTTCGAGAAGGTCGTGACGCGCCGCCGGGGCGGCTTCTGCTACGAGCTCAACGGCCTCTTCGCCGCCCTGCTGCGCGCCCTGGGCTTCGACGTCGCCATGCTCTCGGCCGGCGTGGGGCGCCCGGCCGGAGAATTCAGCCCGGACTACGACCACATGGCGCTCCTGGTGACCTTGGAGGATCGCTGGCTGGCGGACGTGGGCTTCGGCGACTCCTTCCGCGAGCCGCTGCGTCTGGACGAGCGCGGCGAGCAGAGGGAGGGCGATCTGGCCTATCGCGTCGAGGAGACCAGCGGCGGCCGCCTGATCCTGGCCCGCCGCGAAGAGGGAGGCTCCTGGAGACCGCAATACCGCTTCGGCCTGGAGCCGCACGTCTTCGCCGACTACGCCGAGATGTGCCACTTCCACCAGACCTCGCCCCAATCCCACTTCACTCAGAACCGCATCTGCTCCCTGGCGACGCCGGACGGGCGAGTGACGCTGAGCGGCATGAAGTTGATCACGACCCGCGGCGGCGGGAAGCAGGAACGGGAGCTCGATGAGAGCGAGCACGCCGAGGCCCTCCGGGAGATCTTTGGGATCACCCGGTCTGCTTGAGATCCCCCACCCGTCGAGAAAGCCCCGCCCACCCTTTCGGCTGTTTTCGCATCCATGGCAAGGCGACAACATGGCAGCAGGAGGTCCTCGCCATGACTCGCTCGCTCCGGCGCTCCGCTCTCTTCCTGATGCTCCTTCCGCTGCTGGCGGCGCCCTTGGCCGCCGCCTCGCAGTGGGTTCCGCTCGGCCCGTTCGGCGGCACGATCACCCGGCTCGCCGGCGATCCCGTCGACAGCCGCGTGGTCTATGCCACTCTGGTCTATGCCACCACCTACTGGGAGAACGCCCTGTTCAAGACCACGGACGGCGGGGACCACTGGAGGCAGATCCACTCCATGGTCGGCGACTTGGCCATGGACCCGTCGCGGCACGACATTCTTTATATGGTGGATAGCAGCCAAAGCCAGCCCGGACGGCTCATGAAGAGCGTCAACGGCGGCGTTTCCTGGGCTGCCATGAACCTCCCCGATTCCGTCTACTGCGTGGCGACGGATCCTGCCCAGCCCTCTCTCGTCTATGTCGCGGGTGGCTCAGGAATCTGGCGCAGCACCGACCGGGGCGCCTCCTGGCAGCCTGCCGCGCCGCTCCCGAGCGGCGGCGCCAAGCGTCTGATCGCCGCGGGCCAGCCGGCCGGCAGGGTGTTCGCCATCACGGGTAACGGCATGTTCAAGAGCGTCGACGCCGGCAGAACGTGGAGCATCGTGTCTCTGCCCTTGGATGGCCAGGAGCTCGGGGTTTTCGCCGTCTCCTCCCAGAGGCTCTATGCCAGTTTCGGGAACGACCTGTACCGCAGCACGGACGGCGGCGCCACCTGGCGGCAGGCGCTCCAGCGCACGATCGGCGGCTCGCCCATCTCCCTGACCATCTCCGCGCGCTCCCCCCGCACGCTCTGGCTGGGGACCAGCGGCGGCCTGCTCCGTTCCACCGATGCCGGTGACACCTGGACCGCCGTCGGACCGGGCCAGCCCGTGACCGCCATCGCGATCGCGCCGTCCTCCCCGCTTACCCTCTACGCCGGCCTCCGGCAGGCGGGAACCGATGCCGGCGGCCTGTTCGCCAGCACCGACGGCGGCGGCACCTGGACGCGGCGCAACCACGGCCTGACGGGTCTGGACGTCGGCGCCCTGGCCCTCGATCCCGGCAACCCCGGCATTCTCTGGGTCGCCCACTCCGGAGGCCTCTACCGCAGCACCAACGCCGGCGCGGGCTGGAAGCGGATCGCCCTGGCGCCGATTCCTCCGTCCCAGGCTCTGCCTGTCTTTGGCATCGTCGTCGATCCGGTCACGCCGTCCACCGTCTACCTGCTCAGCTCCGCTCTGTGGCGCACCCAGGACGGAGGGAGCTCCTGGACCAACCTCTCCGCCACGGGAGCGCCCGCCCTCCATCTCCTGTTGATCAATCCGCGGAATCCGCGACAGCTCTGGGGGATCGCGGAGGGCTGGCTCTATGCGAGCGCGGACGAGGGAGACCATTGGAGCCGCCTGAAGCTCCCCGCCACTTTCCACTGCGGAATTGGTGGCTTCGCCGTCGCCCCCACATCGCCGCCCACCCTGTATCTGAGCGGCGCGGAGGGCGATCTCGAAGACATCTGCTGGGACTGGGCGTATCCCGTCTTCTTCCGCAGCACCAACGGCGGCGCCACCTGGACCGATCTCAGTCAGGGTCTTCGCAATAATCGGTTCGACGGTCCCGGGCCGATCGCCATCGACCCCGTGGATCCGCGACTGCTCTATATCGGAACCGACGCACAGTACAAATACAACAAATGCGACGGCGTGTGGAAGAGCGGCGACGGCGGCACCACCTGGGCCCGGGCCGGCCGGGATCTCGGTTGCGTCTACGCCGTGGCGGCGTCACCGGTCGCGGGAGTCGTCTGGGCCTCGACGGATGATGCCAGGGTCTTCCGCAGCGGCGACTTCGGAGCTACTTGGAAGCGCCGGGCCACCGGCCTCCTGACGGACCGGATCTACGACCTGGCGATCTCTCCGGCCGATCCCCAGCGCGTCTACGCCGCCACCTCCAGCGGGGTCTGGATGTGGGACGAGACCCCTTAGAGCCTACGTTGTCAGATTTCCCAGCCCGGCCCCGCCCGGGCATAAATGCCCGGGCTACGTAGAAAACGAGAAG
>Ga0308175_100001050_pt1 | contig 18378 bp, 17 predicted proteins | sample PhyCR1_3_FD_203893 | JGI IMG/M metagenome (GOLD analysis project Ga0308175, IMG submission 203893) | Soil microbial communities from UC Gill Tract Community Farm, Albany, California, United States - DLSLS.C.R1 | ecosystem: Environmental > Terrestrial > Soil > Agricultural land | place: USA...
CCCGGGTAGGCGTCCGGACCGGGACCGACGCCGTTCCGACCCGGGTAGCGGTCCGGGTCAGGCCCGACGCCGTTCGGCCGCGGCTCCGGCCGGTGCCGCCCGAGGTCTTCTGGCGCATAGCCGTTCGGACCCGGGTGACCGGTCGAACTAGGCCCGACGCCGTTCCCGCCCGGGTGACCGTCCGGACCCGGGTGACTGTCCGGACCCGGGTGACTGTCCGGACCCGGGTGACCGGTCGGGCCCGGGTGACCGGTCGGGCCCGGGTGATCGTTCCGGCCCGGCTCACCGGTCGGATCCGGCCTTCCTCCGTTCCGGCCCGGGTGGCCGGTCTGATGCGACCCAGGCTCGACGGCGGGCTCCGGGCCGTAGGTCGCCCCGTTGGCACTGGGGCCAGGGTGACCGTTGGCGCTCAGGTCGGATGCGTACGGGTCGGGCTGCTGGTAGCGGATGCTGGTGCCGAGAGACGGGCGGTGGTAGGGGACGCCGTTGGGCGGCTCGTCGGGGGTGGCGTGCCGGCGACGTGGCGGCCGGTCGGAGGAGCCGTCCCGGTCCGGAGCCGCATGCCGCCGCCCGGGCCGGTCGGGGGCGGCGTGCCGGCCGGCCGGCCCGCCCTCGTCGGGGCGCGCGTCATCGTCCGGGGCAGCGTGCCGCCCCCGCGGCGGGGGCGGCCCCGGACGGGTCATGGGATCACGGTAGGTCAGAACTGCCCAGCTGAGCGACCGCGGACCGGCCGGCACAGCAAAGGCAAAGGGTCGGCCCGTACCATGAGTTACATGGCCGAGCCAGCGTCCGGGCCACGCCAGAACCCGGTCCGGACCCAGTCTGCCGGCCTGCCGGTGGGCCGGTTCTTCGGTGTGCCGGTGTATCTGTCGCCGTCCTGGGTGTTCATCGCCCTGCTGATCACGATCACCTACTCCGAGCTGGTCGAGCGGTCCGTCAACGGCATCAGCACCACCGGGGCGTACGCGGTCGCCTTCGCCTTCGCGGTGCTGCTCGCGGTCTCCCTGCTCGCCCACGAGCTCGGCCACACCGCGGTCAGCCTCGCCTTCGGCCTGCCGGTCAAGCGGGTGGTGATCTTCCTGCTCGGCGGCGTGTCGGAGATCGAGAAGGAGCCCGACAACCCGGCCCAGGAATACCTGGTCGCGGTGGCCGGACCGCTGGTCAGCCTGGTGCTCGCGGCCGGGTCGGCCTGCCTGCTGCCGATCGTCGACGGCGGCACGATCCCCCGGGTCGTCATCTTCCTGCTGGTCTGGAGCAACCTCGCGGTGGCGGTGTTCAACCTGCTGCCCGGACTGCCGCTGGACGGCGGCCGGCTGATCCGGGCCGGCGCCTGGAAGATCACCGGCGACAAGCTGACCGGCACCCGGGTCGCCGCCTGGGGCGGTCGGGTGGTGGCGGTGGTGGTGCTCGTCGGTGCGGTGGTCTCGGTGCCCACCGACGGCGCGCTGGGCATCGGCAACGTGCTGCTGGCCGGCCTGCTGGCGGCGTTCATCTGGGTTGGCGCGACCCAGTCGCTGTCCACCGCGACGGTGAGCGCCCGGCTGCCGGCGCTGGAGATCGGCGCGCTGGTCCGCCCGACGATCTCGGTGCCGCCCGACCTGCCGATCGCCGAGGCGCTGCGCCGGGCCTGGGACGCGCACGTGCGGGGCCTGGTCGTGGTCGACGCGACCGGGGTGCCGCGGGCGCTGGTGAGCGAGTCGCACGTGATGGCGGTGCCGGAGGCGCGCCGGCCGTGGACGACGGTGGCCGACGTGGCCCGCCCGCTGGAGCCGGGACTGGTGCTGGCCGACTCGCTGTCCGGCGCCGAGGTGGTCGAGGCGTTCCGGAAGACGCCGGCCAGTGAATACCTGGTGGTGGGCCGGGACGGCCGCGCGGTGGGCGTGCTCGCCGCGGTGGACGTGGCCCGGGTCCTGCAGGGGCGACCGGCCCCGGCAGGATCCACTCCATGACCCGAAGGTCCACCGGCCCGTTCCGGGAGGGCGACTCCGTGCAGCTGACCGACCCTAAGGGCCGGCTGCACACGGTCGTGCTGGCGCCGGGCAAGGCGTTCCACACCCACCGCGGCGCGGTCGCGCACGACGACCTCATCGGCGCGCCGGAGGGGATCGTCGTGCTGGCCAAACCGTCCGGCACGCAATACCTGGCGCTGCGGCCGCTGCTGTCCGACTTCGTGCTGTCGATGCCGCGCGGCGCCGCCGTGGTCTACCCCAAGGACGCGGCCCAGATCGTGGCCATGGGCGACGTGTTCCCAGGTGCCCGGGTGATCGAGGCCGGCGCCGGCTCGGGCGCGCTGACCTGCTCGCTGCTGCGCGCGGTCGGCGACGGCGGCCGGGTCGTCAGCTACGAGCGCCGGCCGGAGTTCGCCGAGGTGGCCCGGCGGAACGTGGAGCGGTTCTTCGCCGGCCCGCACCCGGCCTGGGACCTCCGCGACGGCGACCTCGCCGGCCACCCGGCGGACCAGCCGGCCGACCGGGTCGTGCTCGACATGCTCGCGCCCTGGGAGGTGCTGCCCGCGGTCGCCGCGGCGCTGGTGCCGGGCGGTGTGCTGGTCGCGTACGTGGCGACGACGACGCAGCTGTCCCGGGTCGTCGAGGCGCTGCGGGAGCACGGCGGGTTCACCGAGCCGGCGGCGTGGGAGAGCCTGGTCCGGGCCTGGCACGTGGTCGGGCTGGCGGTCCGGCCGGAGCACCGGATGGTCGGGCACACCGCGTTCCTGGTCTCGGCGCGCCGGCTCGCGCCGGGCGTGACCGCGCCGGCCCGGCAGCGACGGCCGGCCAAGGCGGCGGCGGACGAAGCGGCTGGCCCGTGACGTTTTTGCGCGGCATTCCCGCAACAGCCCGGGATTGCCGGGCGAGCGGTCCCCACGACGCCGGCCGGACCGCGGCGCCCAGGCCGGTCGGTGCAGCCCGTACCCGCTCTGACGTGGTCGGATCGGTCCCGATCGACCCGCTTCGCCCTGCTGTGCCGACCGCGCCGGGCGGCGCGCTCCCGGGACCGGGCGACCCGGCCCGCCGCAGACCGACAACCCTTACGGCGCAAGGACGCGCGCGGCCGGCGATGGGGGACGAGCGGATCGGGTGCGGACAGGCCTAGTGTCGGTCCCGCTGTGTAGGGTGACTTTTGACCGCAGGTTGCCGCAGGAGGTGGTGATCGTGGCCAGCGACTCCGACGACCAGGAGACCAGAGCCTCGAGGAACGAGAAGGACGTTCACGAGCTGACCACGCAGGTCTCCTTCCTCGAGGAGGAGGTGTCCATGCTCCGTCGCCGGCTGACGGAGTCCCCCCGGCACCTTCGGGTGCTCGAGGAGCGGCTCGCCGAAGCCCAGAGCCGAGTTGCGACGCTCACTGAGCGCAACGAGAAGTTGACGTCCACCCTCCGGGAGGCGCGCGACCAGGTCGTCGCGCTCAAGGAGGAGGTCGACCGGCTGGCCCAGCCGCCCAGCGGCTACGGCGTGTTCCTGCAGACCTATGACGACGGCACCGTCGACGTGTTCACCGGGGGGCGCAAGCTGCGGGTGGCGGTCTCGCCCTCGGTCGACGTCGAGGGCCTGCGGGTCGGCCAGGAGGTCATGCTCAACGAGGCGCTCAACGTCGTGCTGGCGCGCGAGTTCGAGCGGGCCGGCGACGTGGTCATGCTCAAGGAGGTGCTGGACGGCGGCGACCGCGCGCTCGTCATCGGCCACACCGACGAAGAGCGGATCGTGCACATCGCCGACACGCTGCTGACCGAGCGGCTGCGCGCCGGCGACTCGCTGCTGCTCGAGCCGCGCTCCGGCTACGTCTACGAGAAGATCCCGAAGTCCGAGGTCGAGGAGCTGATCCTGGAAGAGGTCCCGGACATCGACTACACGGACATCGGCGGCCTCTCCACCCAGATCGAGCAGATCCGCGACGCGGTCGAGCTACCGTTCCTGCACGCCGACCTGTTCCGGGAGCACGAGCTCCGCCCGCCCAAGGGTGTCCTGCTCTACGGGCCGCCCGGCTGCGGCAAGACCCTCATCGCCAAGGCCGTGGCCAACTCGCTGTCCAAGAAGGTGGCCGAGGTCCGCGGCGCGGACGCCGGCCGGTCATACTTCCTGAACATCAAGGGCCCCGAGCTGCTCAACAAGTACGTCGGGGAGACCGAGCGGCACATCCGGCTGGTCTTCCAGCGGGCCCGGGAGAAGGCCAGCGAGGGCACACCGGTCATCGTGTTCTTCGACGAGATGGACTCCATCTTCCGCACCCGGGGCTCGGGCGTGTCCTCCGACGTGGAGAACACGATCGTGCCGCAGCTGCTGTCCGAGATCGACGGCGTGGAGGGCCTGGAGAACGTCATCGTCATCGGCGCCTCCAACCGTGAGGACATGATCGACCCGGCGATCCTGCGGCCCGGCCGGCTCGACGTGAAGATCAAGATCGAGCGGCCGGACGCCGAAGCGGCGCGGGACATCTTCTCGAAGTACGTAACCGAGACGCTGCCGATCCATGACGACGACATCGCCGAGCACGGCGGCAACCGGCAGGCGACGGTCGCGGCGATGATCCAGCGCGCGGTCGAGCGGATGTACACCGAGAGCGAGGACAACCGCTTCCTCGAGGTGACGTACGCGAACGGCGACAAGGAAGTCCTCTACTTCAAGGACTTCAACTCCGGCGCGATGATCCAGAACATCGTCGACCGGGCGAAGAAGATGGCGATCAAGGACTTCCTGGAGCAGGGCTCGAAGGGGCTGCGCCTGCAGCACCTGGTCACCGCCTGCCTGGACGAGTTCCGGGAGAACGAGGACCTGCCCAACACGACCAACCCGGACGACTGGGCGCGCATCTCCGGCAAGAAGGGCGAGCGGATCGTCTACATCCGCACGCTCGTCACCGGCAAGGGCGCCGACTCCGGTCGCGCGATCGACACGATCTCCAACACCGGCCAATACCTGTAGTCGCCGTTCCGGAGGCGCCGACCGCACCGCGGCCGGCGCCTCCGCCGTCGCGGGGGCGGCAGCCGACCGCTCCGCGTCGCCGGGCCCCTGACGTGTGCGGACAGGTGCGGCGCCGGCCGTTCCTCCACCGGCGGCCGGGGGGCCTGACCGCGCGGCGGGCCGGCGGACCGGCCGTGGCGCGCAGGCGGCAGCTGGGTGGCGGCGTCACGTACTTGATCCGTCACGGTGCGGGGCGGGTGGGGGAGGGGTGGCGCGCCGGGCGGCGAACCCGACGTAGGGTGCCCGGCGTGAACCGAGTCCTGTGGGCGGCCGCGACCGCGACGGTCGCGCTGGCGGTGGCCGGCTGCGGCGGTGGCCAGATCCCCGGCCACGGCACGCCGGCGGCGAACGCGACCACCCAGGCCGGTGGCGCGCCCAAGCCGTCGGCCGGCGCCGGGAGCACCCCGGCCCCGGGCGGCAGCGGCACCACGGTCTCCGGCGAGTCCGCCAGCGTCGGCAAGGCCACGATCCCCCTCGCCGGCGTCACCAAGGCCAGCAAGGACGGCGACTACCTCTGCCTGACCCTGGCCGACGACACCGGCTGCAGCCTCGAGGTCATCGACATCGGCGCCACCAAGCGGTCCGGCGGCTCGGTGTCCGACCCCGCCCCCGGCCAGCCGAACGGCTGGTGGTGGGGCTCGGACGCGCCGTCCTGCGGCGCCGGCGAGACCGCCGGCCCGATCGCCCGCAGCACGGTCGTGGACAAGGGGTTCCGCAAGGTCGGCCCGAAGACCGCCGTGTACGCGCAGTGGCAGGTCAGCTGCCAGAACGCGGACCTCGACTTCGACCCCCGGGTGTGGTGGCTGCCCACCTCGAAGATCGCGTTCCGGGAGCACAGCACGGCCGACGGCGCGGCCGCGGCGGTCGACCACATCCTCGCCGGCGTGACGTTCGGCTCCTAACGGCGCCATGCCGATCGAACCGCGGCCGTAGGCTGGAACCCATGACCGTTCGCCGGGTGATGGGCACCGAGGTCGAGTACGGGGTATCCGTGCCCGGCCAGCCGGGTGCCAACGCGATGCTGCTCTCGTCGCAGATCGTCAACGGGTACGGCGGCCGGCCGGACGTGCCCCGCAACCGCCGGGCCCGCTGGGACTTCGAGGAGGAGTCGCCGCTGCGCGACGCCCGCGGCTTCGACCTGGGCAGCGCGCTCGGCCCGGAATACCTGGAGGCCGAGGACGACGCCGGCCTTGCCAACGTCATCCTCACCAACGGCGCCCGGCTCTACGTCGACCACGCCCACCCCGAATACTCCACACCCGAGGTGACCAACCCGCGCGACGCCGTGCTCTGGGACAAGGCGGGCGAGCGGATCATGGCCGAGGCGTCGCGGCGGGCGGCGCAGACCGTCCCGGGGCAGCCGCCGATCCAGCTCTACAAGAACAACACGGACAACAAGGGCCAGTCCTACGGGTCGCACGAGAACTACCTGATGTCGCGGGCCACCCCGTTCGCCGACATCGTCCGGCACCTGACCCCGTTCTTCGTCTCCCGGCAGGTGGTCGCCGGGCAGGGCCGGGTCGGCATCGGCCAGGACGGCCGCGGCGAGGGGTTCCAGCTGTCCCAGCGGGCCGACTTCTTCGAGGTCGAGGTCGGCCTGGAGACCACGCTGAAGCGGCCGATCATCAACACCAGGGACGAGCCGCACGCGGACGCCGAGCGCTACCGCCGGCTGCACGTGATCATCGGCGACGCCAACCTGTCCGAGACCTCGACGTACCTCAAGCTCGGCACGACCTCGCTGGTCCTGGCCATGATCGAGGACAAGTTCCTCACCGTGGACCTGTCGGTCGAGGAGCCGGTCTCCAGCCTGCGGGCGGTCTCCCACGACCCGAGCCTCCGGCACGTGCTGACGCTGCGCTCCGGGCGCACGCTCACCGCCGTCCAGTTGCAGATGGAATACCTGGAGCAGGCCCGCAAGTACGTCGAGGACCGGTTCGGCGACGACGTCGACGCGCAGACCGCTGACGTGCTCGACCGCTGGGAGTCGGTGCTGACCCGGCTCGAGCAGGACCCGATGCTGTGCGCCCGGGAGCTGGACTGGGTGGCCAAGCTGCGGCTGCTGGAGGGCTACCGGACCCGCGACGGGCTCGGCTGGGGCTCGTCCCGGCTGCAGCTGGTCGACCTGCAGTATTCGGACGTACGCCCGGAGAAGGGCCTCTACGCCCGGCTGGTGGCCCGCGGCGCGATGGAGCGGTTGGTCAGCGAGGACGAGGTGCTCTCGGCCGTCGAGCACGCCCCGGAGGACACCAGGGCCTACTTCCGGGGCGAGTGCCTGCGCCGCTACCCGACCCAGGTCGCGGCCGCCTCCTGGGACTCGGTCATCTTCGACCTCGGCCGGGAGTCGCTGGTGCGGGTGCCCACGCTGGAGCCGCTGCGCGGCACCCGGGCGCACGTGGGCGCGCTGCTGGACCGTTCGCCCACGGCGGACGCGCTCGTGGAGGCGCTCTCCGGAGGGTGAGTCACGTGCCGCGGTGCTGACCGCCGACTAGTGTCGGAACCCCGGGATGCGGAGGTTCCGATGGCGACGAGAGAGACCGGTGGCGGCCAGAGCAAGGCCACCCGGCGCACCGACGAGGCCGACGAGGTCGAGGCGAGCACCGACACCGACGTCCAGGAGCGGCACGAGAAGCTCACCGAGGACGTCGACGCGATCCTGGACGAGATCGACGACGTCCTGGAGGAGAACGCGGAGGAGTTCGTCCGCGGCTACGTCCAGAAGGGCGGGCAGTGATCGCTAGGGTTGCGACCCTGACCGCTGCTGTGATGACCACCGTGACGACGAACGAGGAGCTCCGTGCCCGCTGACCTGCCCGCAGGGCTGCCCGCCGCCTACCTGGCCGCGGGGAGCCCGTCGTTCACCGACCTGCTCCGGTCGGTGGCGCCCGACCTGCTGCCGGGGCGCCGGCCGCTGCCGCCCGGCCACGCCGGTGACCTTGCGCCGCACGCGACGACGATCGTCGCCGCGGCGTACGCGGACGGCGTGCTGATGGCCGGCGACCGGCGGGCCACGATGGGCAACATGATCGCCCAGCGGGACATCGAGAAGGTGTCCGCGGCCGACGCCTACAGCCTGGTCGGCTTCGCCGGGACGGCGGGCATCGGGATGGAGATGATCCGGCTGTTCCAACTGGAGCTGGAGCACTACGAGAAGATCGAGTCGACGCTCCTCACGCTGGACGGCAAGGCCAACCGGCTGGCCAGCATGATCCGCGGCAACCTCGGCGCGGCGATGCAGGGCCTGGCCGTGCTGCCGCTGTTCGCCGGCTTCGACCTGGACGCCGACACGCCGGCCCGGGCCGCTCGGATCTTCTCCTACGACGTCACCGGTGGCCCGTACGACGAGCAGAACTTCGCCGGCATCGGCTCCGGCTCGCTGTTCGCGCGCGGCTCGCTGAAGAAGCTCTGGCGACCGGAGATGAGCCGGGAGGACGTGATCCGGGTCGCCGTCGAGGCCCTGTACGACGCGGCCGACGACGACTCCGCCACCGGTGGACCCGACCTGGTCCGCAAGATCTACCCGCTGGTCATGCTGGCGACCGCGGAGGGCGTCGCCCGGGTGTCCGACGACGAGATCGGGCGCCTGGCCGAGGCGGTCGTCGCCGAGCGCACCGCCAACCCGGTCTGAGCGGAGGGATCACGCCATGACGATGCCGTTCTATGCCTCCGCCGAGCAGATCATGCGCGACCGCGCGGAATACGCGCGGAAGAACATCATGCGCGGCCGGCCGGTCGTCGTGCTCAAGTACGCCGAGGGCGTGCTGTTCGTCGCCGAGAACCCGCAGAGCACGCTCTACAAGGTCGGCGAGATCTACGACCGGATCGGGTTCGCCGCGGTCGGCCGGTACAGCGAGTACGAGACGCTGCGGGTGGCCGGGATCCGGCTGGCCGACGTCCGCGGCTACTCCTACGACCGCCGGGACGTGACCGGCCGGGCGCTCGCAAACGCGTACGCGCAGACGCTCAACTCGATCTTCACCGAGCAGCAGAAGCCGTTCGAGGTGGAGCTGTGCGTAGGCGAGGTCGGGGAGACCTCGGCCGACGACCGGCTCTACCGGCTGCTGTTCGACGGCTCGATCTTCGACGAGCCCGAGTACGTGGTGCTCGGCGGGCAGGGCGAGCCGATCGTGGCGGTGCTCAAGGACGGCTACCGGGCCGACCTGCCGCTGGCCGAGGCGCTCGGGCTGGCCATCCGCGGGCTGGGCACGGTCGGCGCCGACAACGGCAAGCCGCGGGACCTGGCCCCCAACCAGCTCGAGGTGGCGGTGCTCGACCGCGGCCGGCCGACGCGCAAGTTCCGCCGGCTGCAGGGCGCGGCGCTGACCGCGCTGCTGCCGCAGCCCGCCGCGGTCACGACGGCGCCGGCGAACGAGAGCGGCTCGATCGACCTGGACGCGACCGAGGACCCGGAGGAAGGCTCGCCGTCGTGAGGTAAGCCCGGTTGCGCTAGCCGGGCGCCTCTCCTGCCCGTCCCATGCTCGGCGGTCTCGGGCTGACCCGGCGGGCTCAGCGGGGCGGGCGGTTCTGGTCGTAGGTCTTGCCGGCCTGCTCCTGTTCCCTCATCCGCGCCTCGTACAGGTGCCGGCGCCCGCGGGCCAGCGTCTGCCTGGCCCGGTTCTCGTACTCGCGGAACACCGACCAGTAGGTGTCGTCGTACTCCTCGACGATCTGGTAGGTCCACTTGCCCGGCAGCACGTTGCGGCCGACCAGGCCGGCGTCGATCTGCTCGGCCAGCTCGTCGTGCCCGGCCGCCCGCAGCATCGCCACGCCGTCCTGCAGGTACAGGTCGGCCGAGCCGGACAGCTGGTGGAACGAGTACAGGTGGCCGCGGGCGCGCTCCGCCTTCTCCAGTGCCTCGCTGATCTTCCCGAGCGCGTCGATCGTGGCCGGGTCCGGCCCCTGTTCGGCTGAGTCCGTCACGGCCCCATCACTACCCCACGCCGTAAGGTGGCAGGCATGGATCGGCGCATCTTCGGGCTCGAGAACGAGTACGGCGTGACGTGCACGTTCCACGGGCAGCGCCGGCTGTCGCCGGACGAGGTGGCGCGTTACCTGTTCCGCCGAGTGGTGTCCTGGGGACGGTCGAGCAACGTCTTCCTCCGCAACGGCGCCAGGCTCTACCTGGACGTCGGCTCCCACCCGGAGTACGCGACGCCGGAGTGCGACAACCTGGTCGACCTCGTGGTGCACGACAAGGCCGGCGAGCGGATCCTCGAGGGCCTGCTGGTGGACGCCGAGCGCCGGCTGCACGAGGAAGGCATCACCGGCGACATCTACCTGTTCAAGAACAACACCGACTCCGCCGGCAACTCCTACGGCTGCCACGAGAACTACCTCGTCGCCCGGCACGGCGAGTTCTCCCGGCTGGCCGACGTGCTGATCCCGTTCCTGGTCACCCGGCAGGTGATCTGCGGGGCCGGCAAGGTGCTGCAGACGCCGCGCGGCGCGGTCTACTGCGTGTCGCAGCGGGCCGAGCACATCTGGGAGGGCGTCTCCAGCGCCACCACCCGGTCCCGGCCGATCATCAACACCAGGGACGAACCGCACGCCGACGCCGAGCGGTTCCGCCGGCTGCACGTGATCGTCGGTGACTCGAACATGAGCGAGACGACCACGCTGCTCAAGGTCGGCGCCACCCACCTGGTGCTGCGGATGATCGAGGCCGGCATCGTCTTCCGCGACCTGACCCTGGAGAACCCGATCCGGGCCATCCGCGAGGTCAGCCACGACATCACGTCCCGCCGCCGGGTCAAGCTCGCCAACGGCCGCGAGGCGACCGCGCTGGACATCCAGCGCGAGTATCACCAGAAGGCCGCGGACTTCGTGGACCGGCGCGGCGGCGACCCGGTGTCCAAGCGGGTGGTCGAGCTGTGGGGGCGCACGCTGGACGCGATCGCCACCGGCGACCTGTCGCTGATCGACCGGGAGATCGACTGGGCCACGAAATACCAGCTGATCGAGCGCTACCGGGCCCGGCACGGGCTGACCCTGTCCTCGCCGAGGGTGGCCCAGCTCGACCTCGCGTACCACGACATCCACCGCGGCCGCGGGCTCTACTACCTGCTGGAGAAGAAGGGCTCGGTCGACCGGGTCGCCTCCGATGTGGCGATCTTCGAGGGCAAGAACACCCCGCCGCAGACCACCAGGGCCCGGCTGCGCGGCGAGTTCATCCGCCGCGCCCAGGAGAAGCGGCGCGACTTCACCGTCGATTGGGTGCACCTCAAGCTCAACGACCAGGCCCAGCGCACCGTGCTGTGCAAGGACCCGTTCCGCTCCCAGGACGAGCGGGTGGAGAAGCTCATCGCCTCGATGTGAGCGCGGCGGAGCCGCCGGCCGCGGCCGCCAGGCGATCGGGGACCACGCATCCGGCCCGACCCGGACGCGGCATAGCGTGACGCGGGCCCGGTGGCGACTACGCTGGACGGGTGTCGTCGCGCCGGGCCGAGCGACTGGTCAACCTCGTGCTGTGCCTGCTGTCCACCCGGCAGTTCCTGACCGCGGAGCGGATCCGGACCGCGGTGCCCGGATACGAGCCGGACGACGGCACGGCGCGCGCTGACGAGGCGTTCAAGCGCATGTTCGAGCGGGACAAGGCGGAGCTGCGCGAGCTCGGCATCCCGCTGGAGACCGGCAGGACGAGCATCTTCGACGTCGAGGAGGGCTACCGGATCGCCCGCCGCGACTACGAGCTGCCCGAGGTGTCGCTGGAGCCGGACGAGGCCGCCGCGGTCGGCCTGGCCGCGCGGCTCTGGCAGTCGGCGGAGCTTGCCGACGCGGCCCGCGGCGCGCTGCTCAAGCTGCGTGCCGGCGGGGTGGACGTCGAGCCCGCCCGCACCCTGGACGTGGAGCCGCGGCTGGACGCGGCCGAGGAGGCGCTGCACCCGTGCCTGGACGCGGTGCAGGCCGGCCGGGCGGTGCGGTTCGCGTACCGCAAGCCCAACGGGTCGGAGTCCGACCGGCAGGTCGAGCCGTGGGGCGTGGTGTCCTGGCGTGGGCGGTGGTATCTGGTCGGCCACGACCGGGACCGGGGCGCGCCGCGCTGCTTCCGGCTGTCCAGGGTGCTCGGCGCGGTCAGCCCGGCCGGCCCGGAGGGCGCGGTGAAGGTGCCCACCGGCATCGACCTGGTCGAGTACGTGGTGGCCACCGAGCCGCCCGAGTTCCACCGGGTCGCCCGGGTCAGGGTCCGGCGCGGGCAGGGCACCTGGCTGCGCAAGATCGCGGCCCGGATCGAGCTGGGGGAGCGCGGGTCGGACTGGGACGTCGCCGAGATCGGGTACGACGACCCGGAGTGGATCGCCGACCGGGTCGCCCGGCAGGGCAGCGCGGCCGTCGTGGACGAGCCGGTCGAGGTCCGGGAGGCGGTGATCCGCCGGCTGCGGGCGCACGCCGGCCCCGCCCGCCCGGCCGCGGCCAGGCGCGGCACACCGGTCGCGGCCGGCGGCCCGGCCCGAGCCGGCGGCGCGGCCCGAACCGGCGGCGTAGTCGCCGGCGGCGCGCCGGAGGGGCGGCGGTGAGCGGCTCCGGGGACCGGCTGCCGCGGCTGTTGGCCCTGCTGCCCTACCTGCTGGCCCATCCCGGCGTGCGGGTCGGGGAGGCGGCCGACGACTTCGGCGTGCCCGAGCCGCAGCTCCGCCGCGACCTGCAACTGCTGTGGATGTGCGGGCTGCCGGGACATGGCCCCGGCGACCTGATCGACCTGTCCTTCGAGGGCGACACGGTCAGCGTCGGGCACGACGCCGGCCTGGCCCGCCCGCTGCGGCTGACCACCGACGAGGCGCTGGCGCTGGTCGTCGCGCTGCGCACGCTGGCCGACCAGCCACGGCTGACCGACCGCGGTGCGGTCGAGCGGGCGCTGGCCAAGGTCGAGTCGGCCGCCGGCGGTGCGGTCGAGGCGGCCAGCGCGGTGGCGGTCGCGGTCGAGCCGACCGACCGGGTGCTGGCCCAGCTGCGCGGGGCGCTGGACCAGCGCCGCGCGGTGCACCTGACCTACTACGTGGCCGCCCGGGACGAGACCACCGAGCGAGACGTCGACCCGGTCCGGCTGCGCTGGGCCGACGGCCGGTGGTACCTGGAGGCCTGGTGCCGCTCGGTCGGTGCGATGCGGTTCTTCCGGATCGATCGGGTCGACGCGGTGGAGATCCTGGACGAGCCGTCGACGCCGCCGGCCGACGCGGTCCCGCGTGACCTGTCCGAGGGCATCTACCAGCCGGCGCCCGAGCACCCGCTGGTCACGCTGCGGCTGGACCAGCCGGGCCGGTGGGTCGCCGACTACTACCAGTGCGAGACGGCGAGCCCGCTGCCCGACGGCCGGCTCGAGGTGACCCTGCGGGCGGCCGACCCGGCCTGGATACGCCGGCTGGTGCTCGGCCTCGGCCCGGCGGCCGAGGTGGTGGGCCCGGCGTGGCTGGTCGAGCAGGTGCGGGCCGAGGCGACCGAGGCGCTGGCCGCGTACGGCTGAACGGGATGCGAGCGGCCCCCTAAAACTCGGGGGCGGTAGGGTCCGCGCCGTGGTCGTCCTGATCGTCTGGCTGGCCGTCGGCGGCGTGTCCCTCATCGTCCTCGCCGTCCTCGGCTACGGACTGTTCGCCCAGTTCAGGCGGCTGCAGCGAACCGTCCAGCAGGCCAGCGACGAACTACTTCCGTGCATCGAGGCGCTCCAGCCGCAAACCCCCCAAGGTCGGCACCGGGCGGACTGACCGGGGTCGGACGGCCCGTTCTGACTACGGTGCCCTCCGTGGTTCGCGTCGTACGATGTCGACGTCGTCTTCTGAGAGGTCAGGCCCACCATGCTCGGACTCGGTCCGCCAGAGTTGATCATCATCGCGATCGTCATCCTCGCGCTGTTCGGTTACAAGAAGCTGCCCGACGCGGCCCGCGCCGTCGGCCGTTCGGCCCGCATCCTCAAGGCCGAGACCAAGGGCCTGCGGGACGACCCCGCGCCGCGCGACCTCGAGGCCAAGGCCGAGGCGGAATACCGGCGCGAGACCGCCGCCACCCCGCCGCCGGCCGCCGCCCCCACGCCGCCGCCGCCGGTCGCAGAGGCGCCACCGCAGCGCCCCATGCACGTCCCCCCGCCGTCCGAGACCCGCTGAGGTAGGTCGCGCAGTGACCGTGCCGAACGTGCTGCGGCGCGTCATCCGGAGCCGACCGCGCTCCGATGACGGCGGCGGCGGCACGATGTCGCTGCGCGACCATCTCTCCGAGCTCCGCAGCCGGCTGATCAAGGCTCTGCTGTTCGTCGCCGTGGGCGCCGTGATCGGCTGGATCCTCTACCCGCAGATCCTCGACGTGCTCAAGGAGCCCTACTGCGCGCTCCCGCCGGACCGGCGGTTCAATCCGAGCAACGGCCCCGACTGCCAGCTGGCGTTCTTCGGGCCGCTGGACGGCTTCGTGCTCCGGCTCAAGGTCGGCGTGATCTGCGGGATCATCCTGTCCTCGCCGTTCTGGCTCTACCAGCTCTGGGCGTTCGTCACGCCGGGGCTGCGCCGCAACGAGCGGCGCTGGACCACGCTGTTCGTGTTCAGCGCGACGCTGCTGTTCCTGGCCGGCGCGGTGCTGTCCTACTTCACCATCGGCAAGGCGCTGACCCTGCTGGTCAACCTGGCCGGCAGCGGGACGGTCGCGGTCATCGCGGTGCCGAACTACATCGGCTTCGTCACCTCGATGCTGCTCGTGTTCGGCGCCGCGTTCGAGCTGCCGCTGCTGGTCTCGATGCTCAACCTGGTCGGGGTGCTGCCGGCGGCCCGGCTGATCAAGTGGCAGCGCATCGCCATCTTCCTGATCTTCGTCTTCGCCGCGGTGGCGACGCCGAGCCAGGACCCGATCAGCATGTGCATGCTCGCGATCCCGATGAGCATGCTGTTCGAGCTGTCGGTCCTGCTGGCCTGGCTGCACGACCGGCGCAAGGCCCGCCGCGAGGCCGAGGCCGGCTTCGGCGACCTGGCCGACGACGAGATCTCCCCGCTGGACGTGAGCGTCCAGCCGGTCGAGGAGCCGGCCGAGCTCGACCCGCCCCGCCGCTGACCTGCCGCTGACCCGCCGCCGACCGGCCGGGCCGCTACGGTTCGCATCGTGGCGGCGACGGTGGCTCTGCTGGCGAACCCGCGGGCCGGTCGCGGCCGGGGTGCGCGGCTGGCCGATCCGGTCCGGGAGGCACTGGCCGCGGCCGGGCTCCGGGTGGTCGTCCTGTCCGGCGCGTCCGGGGCCGAGTCCGCGTCGCTGGCGACCGACGCGGTCGGCAGCGGCGTCGACGCGGTCGTCGCGGTCGGCGGCGACGGGCTGGTGCACTGCGCGGTCCAGGCCGTCGCCGGCACCGGCGTGCCGCTGGGCATCGTGCCCGCCGGCGGCGGCAACGACCTGGCCGGCTTCCTCGGCCTGCCCGCCGACCCGGCCGACGCGGTCGCGGTGATCGCCGCCGGCCGCACCCGGGACGTCGACCTCGGCCGGACCGACCGCGGGACCTGGTGGGTGGGGGTACTCAACGCCGGCTTCGACTCGCAGGTGGTGGCCAGGGCCGAGCGGATGCGCCGGCCGCGCGGACCGCTGCGCTACGACCTGGCCGCCTACCTGGAGATCGCGAACCTGCGCCACCACCGGATGCGGATCACCCTCGACGGCGTCACCACCGAGCAGGAGGTCACGCTGGTCGCGGTCGGCAACAGCACCCGGTACGGCGGCGGCATGCTCATCGCCCCCGGCGCCGACCTGACCGACGGCGTGTTCGACGTGGTGGTCGCCGACGCGATGACCAGGGCCACGCTGGTCCGGCTCAAGCCGCAGGTCCGCGCCGGCACGCACGTGCGGCACCCGCAGGTGCACGTCCATCGGGCCGCGTCGGTCACGCTGGACGCGCCCGACCTGCCCGCGTACGCCGACGGCGAGCCGATCGGCGTGCTTCCGGTCACCACGACCTGCGTTCCGGCCGCAATGCGCGTGCTCGTGCCGTGAGGAGACCGTACGGTCGACTGCGTGCCCGGTCTCGAGTCCGTCAACGTGGGAGTCCCGAAGCCGTACGTGGGCAAGGGCGGGCGCAGCGGCATCGACAAGATGCCCGCCGCCGGCCCGGTCGCCGTCACCGTCCCCGGCTGGGGCGCCTCCGGCGTGGCCGGCGACGCGATCGTCGACAAGCCCAACCACGGCGGTCCCGACCAGGCCGTCTACGCGTACGCCCGGGAGGACCTCGAGGTCTGGACGGCCAAGCTCGACCGGTCCATCCGGGCCGGGTTCTTCGGCGAGAACCTCACCACCGTCGGCGTCGAGGTCACCGGCGCGGTCGTCGGCGAGCTGTGGCGGATCGGCACCGTGGTGCTGCAGGTCACCTCGCCGCGCATCCCGTGCGCGACGTTCACCGACCAGATGAAGCGCGCCCGCTGGGTCAAGGAGTTCACCGCGCACGGCGCGCCCGGGGCCTACCTGCGGGTGCTGGAGCCGGGTGAGCTGCGAGCCGGCGACGAGGTCACGGTCACCGACCGGCCCGACTCGCCGGTGACGATCGGGGTGATGTTCCGGGCCCTGACCGGCGAGCCCGACCTGCTACCCCTGCTCGTCGCCGCCCCCCTGATCCCGGACGACATCCGCACCCTGGCCGCCCGCCGGGTCCCCACCAGCTAGGCCGCGGCCTGGTCCGTACGCTGGGAGGGTGAGCAGTCCGGCCGAGCGGTACGCGGCGGCCCGGCGGCGGGTGGAGCGGCCGGCGCTGACCGACTTCACGGCCGGTTACCCGTTCGAGCTCGACCCGTTCCAGACCGAGGCGTGCGAGGCGCTCGAGGACGGCCTCGGCGTGCTCGTCTGCGCGCCGACCGGGGCCGGCAAGACCGTGGTCGGCGAGTTCGCCGTGCACCTGGCGCTGGCCGAGGGCCGCAAGTGCTTCTACACCACGCCGATCAAGGCGCTGTCCAACCAGAAGTACAACGACCTGGTCGACCGGTACGGCCCGGGCCAGGTCGGCCTGCTGACCGGCGACAACTCGGTCAACGGCGACGCGCCCGTGGTGGTGATGACCACCGAGGTGCTGCGCAACATGCTCTACGCCGGCTCCGGCGCGATCGACAACCTCGGCTACGTGGTCATGGACGAGGTGCACTACCTGGCCGACCGGTTCCGCGGCGCGGTCTGGGAGGAGGTGATCATCCACCTGCCGGCGTCGGTCCGGCTGGTGAGCCTGTCGGCGACGGTGAGCAACGCCGAGGAGTTCGCCGACTGGCTGGTCACCGTCCGCGGCGACACCAAGGTGATCGTCGACGAGCACCGGCCGGTGCCGCTCTGGCAGCACATGCTGGTCGGCACCCGGATCTTCGACCTCTTCCGCGGAGCGGACACGGGCAAGCCCAGCAGGGGCGGGGAGACGGGCAGGGAGGTCGACCCCGAGCTCGTCCGGTACGTCCGGGAGCGGGAGCGGTACGTCGAGCCGGTGCGGCGCGGTGGCCGCTCCCGCGGCTGGCGCCCGCCGGCCCGCGTCGACGTCATCGACCGGCTCGACCGCGACGGCCTGCTGCCGGCGATCACGTTCATCTTCAGCCGGGCCGGCTGCGACGCGGCCGTGCAGCAGTGCGTGGCCGCCGGGCTGCGGCTGAACACCCCGGCCGAGGCGGCGGAGGTCCGCGAGGTGGCCGAGGAGTACACGGCCGAGCTCGCCCCGGACGACCTGGACGTGCTCGGCTACTGGGAATGGGTCGACGGGCTGCAGCGCGGGGTGGCCGCGCATCACGCCGGGCTGATCCCCACGTTCAAGGAGGCGGTCGAGGAGCTGTTCGCCCGTGGCCTGGTCAAGGCCGTCTTCGCGACCGAGACGCTGGCGCTGGGCATCAACATGCCGGCCCGATCGGTGGTGCTGGAGCGGCTGGTCAAGTTCAACGGCGAGACGCACGCGGACGTGACGCCGGGGGAATACACCCAGCTGACCGGGCGGGCCGGCCGGCGCGGCATCGACGTCGAGGGGCACGCGGTCGTGCTCTGGTCGCCGGGCGTCAACCCGGAGCAGGTCGCCGGGCTGGCCTCGACCCGCACCTACCCGCTGCGCTCGTCGTTCCGGCCCTCGTACAACATGGCCGTCAACCTGTCCCGGCAGCTGTCCCGGCCGCAGGCTCGCGAGCTGCTTGAGCGTTCGTTCGCGCAGTTCCAGGCCGACCGGGCGGTGGTCGGGCTGGCCCGGCAGGTGGACCGGAACGAGGAGGCGCTGGCCGGCTACGCGGAGTCGATGCGCTGCCACCTCGGCGACTTCGCCGACTACTTCGCGCTCCGGCAGCGGCTCAAGGAGCGCGAGTCGGCGCTGGCCCGGGAGGGCGCGGCCGCCCGGCGGGCCGCGGCCGAACAGTCGCTGGAGCGGCTTCGGCCCGGCGACGTGATCCGGGTGCCGAGCGGGCGCCGGTCCGGGATGGCGGTCGTGGTCGACCCGGGCGTGCACCCGGCCCGGGAGACCCGC
>Ga0308175_100001051_pt1 | contig 18374 bp, 10 predicted proteins | sample PhyCR1_3_FD_203893 | JGI IMG/M metagenome (GOLD analysis project Ga0308175, IMG submission 203893) | Soil microbial communities from UC Gill Tract Community Farm, Albany, California, United States - DLSLS.C.R1 | ecosystem: Environmental > Terrestrial > Soil > Agricultural land | place: USA...
TCAAGATCGACGCAACATGATCCTCCGGATGGACCAAAACCAGGCCCTGGGACCACTTGCCGAATTCCGGATTCTCCTCGAGGACTTAGCGCTAACTGATCGGCATTGGTACTAGCCGAACCGATGCGCCGATGCGCCGATGCGCCGATGCGCCGATGCGCCGATGCGCCGATGCGCGTTGCGCTCGCGCGGCTCGGGGGGGGCCCTATATCGCGGTTCTCCGGCGATGCGGTGGTCTCGAGCGCATTTACCAGCCGCTGCGTCGCCGTCCTTCGATGGACTCGCTCGCCGTATCGATCGTTCCCTGCGCGTTCTCGTCACCGCGCGGCGCGCCCGCACGGGGTCCTCCTCGGAGAGCGAGCGAGGCGCTGGGGGGGCCCCCCAGCGGGCAGGCGCGCAGCGCCGTAGCCCGCGGGGCTCACCGGTGATGAGAGCACAACGATCGCCGTGGCCCGGGAGGGATCTGCGAAGCAGTGAAGCCCGGGGGAACCAGCGCCTATGCGAGCGGGTCCGGGGAGGAACCCCGTGCGTGGCAGCCGCGCGGTCCTCGCACGAGCACCGTCGCGATCTCGGCGGCGCGTGGCTGCGCGACTGGCGCGTGCCACTGCGAGGCCGCGGCGTGGATCTCCTCGTCGATCTGGCGAAGAAGTTGAGCAGCCGGGCGAAATCGATCGCTGAATCGGGCTCGCTGGACCGTTGCGTCAAGCCTCGGTCGTGACAGACGATCTCAGCGACGGGTCCTGCCGCAAGAACAACCAGTATGTTGGCGACGACCACCGCTGCATTCGGCTGGTAACCCACTCCACGACCAGCCGACCGAGCAGCCGTTCGCGATCGCCGTGAGCACTCCTCACCAGAACAGCATCATACGATTGCGTCGTATCAAATTGCTATTTAGGATCACATTCGATAATATATACATTGTACCTATTTTCGTCCGCACGACACCAGCACCTGAGCAGCCGCCTGCTCGCGCGTGTCAGGCAATAGCCAGGGCACCATCGCGGCGAATCGCTTTTTACACATATCCAACCAGCGAAGGCAACCCACCCATGCAACCCAGCATCAAAGTCAAGCTCGCCTGTCTCGCGGCCGTGGCGTCCGGAGCGCTGCTCCCGGCGGTGGTGGCCCACGCCGACGTCACGGCGGCGCGTTGTGCCGCTGATCCCATGACGCCGGCGCGGGCCAGGTTGCGCCTGGAGTGGGCCCGCGCCTGTGGCACCACGGTCAACCTCGTGTCGCCGACGGCGCCGGTGGCGCCCGCGTTCGCGTACCAGAATGGGCTGGTTTCCGCCAACGGCGGCATCCCGCTCTGGGAGTATATCGAGACCGACGACTTCTGGGGCAGGAACAGCTACTCGGGCGTCGATGCCGCGGTCAACCAGATCTTCACCGAGAGTCAGTGGCGGACCGGTCAGTACACGGCGACCACGGATACCGCCGGTTTCCAGAAGTGGACCGAGTCGGATACGCTGGCGCTGACGCGCCCGGTGTATCCGGTATTCGGAAATAACCTCGACATCAACGCGGCGACCCAGCTGTTCGTGAATCCCAACTATGCGCTCCATGACTGCAAGCTCTACACGGATCCCGCGGCGACCCAAGTCGCGGACACCAGCACGACCGGCTTCTACGTGAACGAGTTTTGCGCCTCGAACAACGTGGCGTGCGGCGATGGCGTCTGCACCGGCGGCGAGACCTCGTCGACCTGCCCGAGCGACTGCCCCCCGTGTGGCGATGGGTTCTGCAGCTTCAACGAGAGCGCATCGACGTGCCCGAGCGACTGCGGGGTGTGCGGGAGCGGCTGCGCGCACGCGATCTCTTCGACCGGTGGCAGCCTCACCGCGTCGTGTGACTCCTGCGCCGGCCAGATCTGCACGGTCGACCCGTACTGCTGCACCACCGCGTGGGACGCGATCTGCGTCGGTGAAGTCACCTCGGTCTGCCACGAGTCGTGCGGCGGCGGCGGCGGCGCCTGCGCTCACGCCACCTGCTCGATCGGCACCAACCTCACCGCGTCGTGCGACCCCTGCGCCAGCCAGATCTGCACGGTCGATCCGTACTGCTGCACCACCTCGTGGGATGCGATCTGCGTCGGCGAGGTCAGCTCGGTCTGCGGCGGTACCTGCAACTAGCCGAAGCGCTGCGCGCTGCGCTCGCGCGCCTTGGCGGCCTCGAGCTCGCGGTTCTTCGGCGGCGCGGTGGTCTCGAGCGAATCGACGAGCCGCCGCGTCGCCGCCGCGATCTCGGCGATCGCGCGCTCGAACGGATCGCTGTTGCGCTCGCTCGGCGCGCGCGTGCCGCTGACCTTGCGGACGTACTGCAAGGCCGCGGCGTGGATCTCCTCATCGGTCGCAGGCGGCTCGAAGTTGAACAGCGGGCGGATGTTGCGGCACATGCCGGAAGGATAATCGCTCGCCCTCACTCGGAGTAGCGGGAGCGGCGCAAGGCGATCTGCAGGTCGCCGCCGGTCGCGAACAGCTTGGCGACGCCGCGGATCGACGCCACCTCGTGAACCAGCCACTCGGCGGTCTCGAGCGAGTGCTCGGCCTCGTCGCCATGGGCCTGCAGGTGGCCGCTGATCTGGTAGCTGATCTCGTCGAGGCCGGGGCCGTCGCCGAGCTCGATGAGCCCCTGCGCGAACAGGACCTGGATCAGGCGGCGGCCCCACGCGGCGAACTCGGCGGCGGACAGCGACCCGCGCAGCTCGCGCCACTCGGGCAGCTCGGAAAACTCCGGCAGCTCGGGTAACTCCGCCAGCTCCGGCATCACGACCGGCGTCGTCAGCTCGGCGACTTCCTCCACCGCGACGGGCACCGGGGCCGACGACAGGCGCGGCAGGCTCGACCGGGCCGGATCGCGCGCGGGCTCGGCGCGCATCGCCAGCACGGCCTGGCGGTCGAGCTCGCCGTGCATGAGCAGCTGACTCGGGATCCGGCCCTCGACGGTGATCTCCCGGCCGAGATCGCCGTGCGCGGCGAACCGGAGCAACGCGCGGTACGCCGCCGGCCAGGGCACGCAGTCGGCGCCCGGTACGATCAGCGGATGGCCGTCGTGGTCTTTGACCTCGAACGCGTCGGTGCGCGCCGGATCGCCGGTCGAGGTCGCGTAGCCCTCGAGCGACTCGATGACGTACAGCGCGCACTCGTCACGCCACACCGCCGCGACGAGCTGGTCATCGCTCGGCGACCACATGCGAACGATCCGGGGCTTGTCGTCCGCGTACTGCCGCAGCGCGTCGAGCGCCGTCGCGAGGTCGTCCGGACTGGTCACGAGCAGCGCGTCGTCGTTGTAGGCGCCCCAGATCAGGAGCGGATCGCCGATCGGCTTGCGGTGGTGCGTGCGCCCGATCTCGAACCGCTCGCCTTCCGCCTCGATCTGCAGGCCATCCGAGATCGCACGGATCTCGAGCTCGTCGAGCACGATCGTCCAGCGGTGGGCGCCGTCGGTCGTGACATAGTGGAAGCGATACGCCGTGGCGCCGTCGATCCGGCCGCCGTGGCCGCACTCGTCCCGGAACGCATCCTCGGCGTCGAACAGCTGGTCGCCGGCCGCCACATCGAGATGGCCGGCCACCGCGCGCATGAACGCGCGGAAATCGTCGGGGACGAAGAACGACGCCATGACGGGAACCCAGGTACAGCGGCGGTGGAGGGGGGCCTCCACCCGGGGCCAGCCTATCAGACGCCGCTGGAACGGGCGCGATCGTCCGCTACGCTTGCAGGATGCGCCTGGCCGCCGTGATCGCCATCGTCCTGTCCGTAACGCCGGCCGCCGCGGCCCCGGCGATCGATCTTCCGCTCGCCAGGGCGTTGTTGCCCGGGGACACCGGCTGCGGGGACGTCGCGTGCCTGATCGAGCGGGCCTACCAGCCCGACCCCAGGGCGAAGCAACTCGCGCTCGCGCTGTGGGCCGATCGCGGCGATCTCGCCGGGGTCGGCACCGACGAGATCATGGACGGCGGCTACCGCGGCACGATCCACCTCGTCCCCCAGCTGCCGATCGGCGCCTACCGCCAGCACCTCGCGTGGGTCGCCGAGGCGGCGCGCTCGATCGACCGGTTCTTCGCCGATGTGTTCGCAGACCAGGCCGCGCCGAACTATCGCTGGCGCGGCCTGGCGTTTCGGTTCGTGCGCTCCGTCAAGAAGCGGACGCCGAGCGCCTACGCGACGAGCTGGGCGATCGAATACAACGTCGCCGGTTCGCTGCTCACCACCGCCGACGGCGTGCGCGAGACCTTGTTTCACGAGCTGTTTCACAACAACGACGAGGCCCACGGCGACTGGTCGGCGGGGCACCTGCAATCCGACTACGAGGCGATCCTCGCCAGGTGCGGCCAGGCACCGGCCGTCAAGTGCCTTGCGCCGTACGCGCCGAACACCACGATGGTGCGCGGCGGCACGTACTACGCATTCCAGGCCAACAACGGCAACCCGGTGCACGAATACGCGGCCGAGCTGGCGGTGCGCTACTTCAAGGAGCAACGCGAGATGCTCGCGGCGGGCAAGCTCGCGAAGCCGGCGTTCAAGTGTGGCCCCAGCGAGAATGCCAGGGCGTGGCAGGCGATGGTCAGCGAGTTTTTTGGGGGCCGCGACCTCGTTCCGGCCTGCTAGTTATTCCCCTCCCCAGGCGCCAGCGCTCGGACGCCGGGCACCTACGCGCACCGAGCGCATGGGCACACCGGGCGTACCCGCACGGTGGCCGACTGGAAGGGCGCAGGAAGAGATGCTCGCGGGCCGGAGCTGCCCGGGCATATGACATGCATAGTGCACCGTGCGGTGCTTATTGCGCTCCAGGTACACTTATCTCACTCGGGGCCCAGCGGGCCGCGCCCGAGGGTGTGCTTCGGCCTTCAGGTTTGTGCTCCGCACTACACGCACGTTTGATCCACGGTGTCGCCCGTGAGGGAAATTCCAGGATTGGCTTGTCTATGCCCATCACCCTGACGCCGACCAACCTGACCGCGCTGCAGCTCGAACAAGAGCGGTTTCAAGCAAGTTACGGTCGCGACATCCTGGTGGTCGACGACCACCAGACCAACCTCATCGCGATCGAAGCCGCGCTGTCGCCGCTCGGCCGCAAGCTCGTCCTCGCCAACTCGGGCACCGAGGCGCTCGGCCGGCTCCTCGAGAAGGACTTCGCGCTGATCATCCTCGACGTCGAGATGCCCGGCATGGACGGCTTCGAGACGGCCAAGCTGGTCCGGACCCGCGAGCGCAACCGCGCGACGCCGATCATCTTCGTCACCGGGCTGTCGTGGGAAAATGACGTGGTCCTGCGCGGCTACGAGCTGGGCGCGTTCGACTTCCTGATGAAGCCGATCCGGCCGGAGGTCCTGCGCGCCAAGGCCACGATGTTCGTGCAGCTGCAGGAGCGCACCATCGAGCTCGCGGTCAAGGCCGACGAGCTGCGCGAGGCCCAGGCGCGCGCACATGTGCGCGAGATGCAGGCGCAGCGCCGGCGGTTCGAGGCCGAGGTGATGGAACGCCAGATGCTGCAGCTGGCCGAGGCCGATCGCCGCAAGGACGAGTTCCTCGCAATCCTCGCGCACGAGCTGCGCAATCCGCTGCAGCCGCTGCAGACCGCGGTCGAGGTGCTCGAGCACGATCCGGACAAGCCGGTGCCGCTGCGGATCAGGAAGATCGTGCAGCGCCAGGTCCAGCACATCACGCGGCTGGTCGACGATCTGCTCGATGTCGCCCGGTTCACCGCCGGCAAGCTCGAGCTCCGCCGCGAGCTCGTCGATCTCGACGCGATCATCACCGAAGCGGTGGCGGCGTGCCGGACGGCGATCAACGCGCGCGGTCACCACCTCGAGATCACCGCGCACCACGCGCCGGCCTACGTGAGCGGCGACCCCCTGCGCCTCGTGCAGTGCGTGTGCAACCTCATCAACAACGCGACGAAGTACACCGAACCGGGTGGCCTGTTGCGCGTCGATTGGGGCACGCAAGACCACGAAGCCTTCCTGCGCGTCTCCGACAACGGCCGGGGCATTCCGGCCGATCTCCTGCCGAAGATCTTCGACATGTTCGTGCAGGAGCGCGTCACGCCGGACGGCGCCGGCGGCCTGGGCCTAGGCCTGGGCCTGGTCCGCAGGCTCGTCGAGCTGCACGGCGGGGTCGTGCAGGCGGCCAGCGACGGCAAGGGCATGGGGGCGACCTTCGAGATCCGGCTGCCGCTCATCGACGACGCCACGCTGGCGGCGTCCCCCCCCCCGCGCCGAAAGACCAGCCCGCACGATCGGCCGCTGCGCGCGGTGGTGTGCGACGACGCGTCCGATCTGCGCGATCTCGTCGCCGATCTGCTTCGCCTCCGCGGCCACGAGGTCAGCGTCGCCGGCGACGGCCCGGCCGCGATCGAGCTCATCCTCACCGAGAAGCCCGACGTCGCGCTGATCGACATCGGCCTCCCCGACATGGACGGCTACGAGGTCGCGCGCTCGATCCGCCGCCGGCTCAGCGACCACAAGCCCCGCCTGATCGCGATGACGGGGTACGGCCAGGCCAGCGATCGAAGCGCGGCGTTCGAGGCCGGGTTCGATGCGCACATCGTCAAGCCCGCAAGCGCCGACAAGATCCTGCGCGCGCTGTATGGCAGCGAGGAAGTATGACCACGGTTTGGACCACGAAGAACGGCAAGCGCGGCTCCGGCAAGACCAGCAATGGCACCCACAGCGAGGCGCCGCTGGAGCCCGCCAGCCTCGATCACCGCCAGATCCTCGCGGCGCTGCGCGCGTTCAAGCGCGGTGACTTCACGACGAAGATGCGCGACGATCTCGCCGGGATCGATGGCCAGATCGCCGATACGTTCAACGAGATCGTCGAGCTGGTGAAGGCGATCCGCGACGAGGCGAGCGACGTCTCGGGCGCCGTCGGCAAGCAGGGCCAGGCGAGCAAGCGGATGCGCCGGTTCAGCCTGTCGGGCGGCTGGGCCGACTACATCCAGTCCGTCAACGAGGTGATCAGCGATCTCACCGGCCACGCCAACGAGATCGCGCGCGTGGTCACCGCCGTGGCGCGCGGCGATCTCGAGCAGACGATGGAGCTCGAGACCGGCGGCGGCCCCAGGCGGGGCGAGTTCCTGCGCCACGCCCGGATCGTCAACGGCATGGTCGCGCGGCTGTCGCAGTTCGGCTCCGAGGTGACGCGCGTCGCGCAGGAGGTCGGCGGCGAAGGCAAGCTCGGCGCGCAGGCCCGCGTGCAGGGCGTCTCGGGGGTGTGGAAGGACCTGACCGACTCGGTGAACCTGATGGCGTCGAACCTGACGTCGCAGGTCCGCGAGATCGCGCGCGTCACCACCGCGGTCGCGCAGGGCGACCTGACCAAGACGATCACGATCGACGTCAAGGGCGAGATCCTCGAGCTCAAGAACACGATGAACACGATGGTCGAGCAGCTGCGCGCGTTCGCCAACGAAGTGACCCGCGTCGCCCGCGAGGTCGGCACCGAGGGCCGGCTCGGCGGTCAGGCGACGGTGCGCGGCGTGTCCGGCGTCTGGCGCGAGCTGACCGAGTCGGTCAACTCGATGGCCAATAACCTCACGTTCCAGGTCCGCAACATCGCCGAGGTGACCTCGGCCGTCGCGTCCGGCGATCTCGGCAAGAAGATCACCGTCGAGGCCAAGGGCGAGATCCTGTCGCTCAAGGACACGATCAACATCATGGTCGATCAGCTGAGCTCGTTCGCCGCCGAGGTGACCCGCGTCGCCCGCGAGGTCGGCACCGAGGGCCAGCTCGGCAGCCAGGCCTCGGTCGCGGACGTCTCCGGCGTGTGGCGCGAGCTGACCCAGAACGTCAACTCGATGGCCTCGAACCTGACCTCGCAGGTCCGCAACATCGCCGAGGTCGTCACCGCGATCGCCGGCGGTGACCTGTCGAAGAAGATCGGCGTCGACGCCAAGGGCGAGATCCTGGCGCTGAAGAACACGATCAACGCGACCGTCGACAAGCTGAACCGGTTCGCCGCCGAGGTGACCCGGGTCGCCCGGCTGGTCGGCACCGAGGGCACGCTCGGCGTCACCGCAGACGTCAAGGACGTCTCGGGGATCTGGAAGGAGCTGACCGACAACGTCAACCAGATGGCCAAGAACCTTACCAACCAGGTCCGCGACATCGCCGAGGTGACCACCGCGGTCGCCAACGGCGAGCTCGGCCGCAAGATCACGGTCGAGGCGCGCGGCGAGCTGGTCACGCTGAAGAACACGATCAACACGATGGTCGATCAGCTGAACGCGTTCGCCTCCGAGGTGACCCGCGTCGCCCGCGAGGTCGGCACCGAGGGCGTGCTCGGCGGGCAAGCGCAGGTCCGCGACGTGTCCGGGATCTGGAAGGAGCTGACCGACAACGTCAACTCGATGGCCTCGAACTTGACCAACCAGGTCAGGAACATCGCCGACGTCGCGCGTGCGGTCGCGGCAGGCGACCTGTCGCGCAAGATCACGGTCGACGCGCGCGGCGAGGTGCTCGATCTCAAGGCCACGCTCAACACGATGGTCGATCAGCTGAACGCGTTCGCCTCCGAGGTGACCCGCGTCGCCCGCGAGGTCGGCACCGAGGGCCGTCTCGGCGGCCAGGCCTCGGTCGAGGGCGTGCGAGGCACCTGGAAGGAGCTGACCAACAACGTCAACGGCATGGCGTCGAACCTGACCAACCAGGTCCGCGACATCGCCGAGGTCACGACGTCCGTCGCGCGCGGCGATCTGACCCGCAAGATCACGGTCGACGCCAAGGGCGAGATCCTCGAGCTCAAGAACACCGTCAACATCATGGTCGACCAGCTGAGCTCGTTCGCCGAGCAGGTCACCCGGCTCGCCCGCGACGTCAGCATCGAGGGCCGGCTCGGCGGCCAGGTCGACGTGCGGGGCGTGCTCGGCACGTGGCGCAACCTCACCGACGCGGTGAACTCGATGGCCGCCAACCTCACCGAGCAGGTCCGCAACATCGCCAAGGTCGCGACCGCGATCGCCAACGGCGACCTGCAGCAGAAGATCGTGGTCGACGCCCGCGGCGAGATCCTCGAGCTCAAGGACACGATCAACACGATGGTCGATCAGCTGTCGGCGTTCGCCGATCAGGTGACGCGGGTCGCGCGCGAGGTCGGCACCGAGGGCAAGCTCGGCGGCCAGGCCTCGGTCGAGGGCGTGCGCGGCACCTGGAAGGAGCTGACCGACAACGTCAACCAGATGGCCTCGAACCTGACCAACCAGGTGCGCGATATCTCCGCGGTCGCGACCGCGATCGCGCGCGGCGACATGACCCGCAAGATCTCGGTCGAGGTCCGCGGCGAGCTGCTCGATCTCAAGAACGTGATCAACACGATGGTCGACACGCTGAGCTCGTTCGCCGACGAGGTCACCCGGGTGGCGCGCGACGTCGGGGTCGAGGGCAAGCTCGGCGGCCAGGCGGCCGTGCGCGGCGTCGCCGGCACCTGGAAGGAGCTGACCGACAACGTCAACCAGATGGCGTCGAACCTGACCAACCAGGTGCGCGACATCGCCGAGGTCACGACCGCGGTCGCCAAGGGCGATCTGACCCGCAAGATCACCGTCGAGGTGCGCGGCGAGCTGCTCCAGCTGAAGAACACGATCAACACGATGGTCGACCAGCTCGGCTCGTTCGCCTCCGAGGTGACGCGCGTCGCGCGCGAGGTCGGCCTCGACGGCGTGCTCGGCGGCCAGGCCGAGGTCCGCGGCGTGTCGGGCACCTGGCGCGAGCTGACCGACAACGTCAACGTCATGGCGCGCAACCTCACCGAGCAGGTCCGCGGCATCGCGACGGTGGTCACCGCGGTCGCCAACGGCGATCTCGAGCGCAAGCTGACGCTGACCGCGCGCGGCGAGATCGCGACCCTGGTCGACACGATCAACAGCATGATCGACACGCTGTCGACGTTCGCCGAGCAGGTGACCGGGGTCGCGCGCGACGTCGGGGCGCTCGGCCGGCTGGGCGGTCAGGCCGACGTGCCGAGCGCCGCGGGCGTGTGGCGCGATCTGACCAACAACGTCAACGAGCTCGCCGGCAACCTCACCAGCCAGGTCCGCGCGATCCGCGACGTCGCGGACGCGGTGACCCAGGGCGATCTGACCCGGTCGATCACGGTCGACGCGCGCGGCGAGATCGCGCAGCTCAAGGACACCGTCAATCAGATGATCCGCACGCTCGCGGAGACCACGAAGGTCAACCAGGAGCAGGACTGGCTCAAGACCAACCTCGCGCGGTTCACCCGGATGCTGCAGGGCCAGCGCGATCTGCTCACCGTGGCGCGCCAGATCTTGAACGAGCTCGCCCCGCTGGTGAACGCGCACCACGGCTCGTTCTACATGACCGAGATCGACGACACGGGCCCGCAGCTCAAGCTGTTCGCCTCGTACGCGCACAAGGAGCGCAAGGAGGTCTCCACCGTGTGGCGGTTCGGGCAGGGCCTGGTCGGCCAGGCCGCGCTCGAGGGCAAGCGCATCGTGCTCAGCAAGGTCCCGCCGGACTACATCCAGATCTCGTCGGCGCTCGGCGAGGCCCCGCCACGCGCGATCGTCGTCGTGCCGATCCCGTTCGAGGGCGAGGTCAAGGGCGTCATCGAGCTCGCGTCGTTCGAGAAGTTCTCTGGCATCCAGCTCGCGTTCCTCGGCCAGATGCTCGAGTCGCTCGGCATCGTGATCGCGACGATCGAGGCGACGATGCGCACCGACGAGCTGCTCCGCGAGTCGCGGAGCCTCACCGAGGAGCTCCGCAACGGCAAGAACGAGCTGCAGCAGACCAACGAGGAGCTCGAGGAGACCGCCGTCCGGCTGACCGAACAGAAGGCCGAGGTCGAGCGCAAGAACAGGGAGGTCGAACTGGCCCGCCAGGAGCTCGAGGAGAAGGCCGAGCAGCTCGCGCTGACCTCGAAGTACAAGTCGGAGTTCCTCGCGAACATGTCGCACGAGCTGCGCACGCCGCTCAACTCGCTGCTCATCCTGTCGCGCCAGCTCGCCGACAACGGCGACGGCAACCTCACCGAGAGGCAGATCCGCTACGCCGACACGATCCGCCAGGCCGGCACGGATCTGATGACCCTGATCAACGAGATCCTCGATCTCGCGAAGATCGAGTCCGGCAAGATGACGGTCGAGGTGTCGGCCGTTCGGTTCGGTAACCTCCGCGATTACGTCGACCAGACGTTCCGGCAGGTCGCCGAGGTGAAGGGCCTGACGTTCACCGTCGAGCTCGACCCGGAGCTGCCGTCATCGATCGACACCGACGACATGCGGCTCCGGCAGGTGCTGCGCAACCTGCTCTCGAACGCGATGAAGTTCACCGAGCGCGGCTGGGTCAAGCTGCGGATCTATCGCGTGGCGCCCGAGGTGCTGGCGTTCGCGGTGTCCGATTCGGGCATCGGCATCCCCAAGGACAAGCAGCGGCTGATCTTCGAGGCGTTCCAGCAGGCCGATGGCTCGACCAGCCGCAAGTACGGCGGGACCGGCCTCGGGCTGTCGATCTCCCGCGAGATCGCGGGCCTGCTCGGCGGCGAGCTGCGCGCCGAGAGCATGCTCGGGACCGGCAGCACGTTCACGCTGTACCTGCCGACCATCTACGCCGCGACCATCCGCGAGCCCCGGCGCGCCGGGCTCGTCCTGTCATCCGCGGTCGACGTCGTGGGCGTCAAGCCGCGGCAGAACGAGACCACCCCGACGGTCAACGAGCTGCCGGCCCCGCCGCTGGCCCGCTCGGTATCCGACGACTACGATCACCTCGAGCCCGGCGACCGGGTGTTGCTCATGATCGAGGGCGACCCGACGTTCGCGGCGAACTTGCTCGAGATCGGCCGGCAGGCCGGCTTCAAGGGCATCGTCGCGACCGCCGGCATGCAGGGTCTCGAGCTCGCGCGCGCCGTCACCCCCGACGCGATCACGCTCGACCTCCAGCCACCCGACGTCGACGGCTGGGTGCTCCTCGATCGGCTCAAGCACGAGCCGGCGACGCGGCACATCCCCGTGCAGGTGATCGCCAGCCTCGACGAGGAGCGCCGTAGCCTGTCGTACGGCGCGCACGGGTTCCTCCACAAGCCGGTCACCCGCGAAGCGCTCCAGGCGGCGCTGGCCGAGATCCACGCCTTCATCGACAAGCCGATCAAGCACCTGCTCGTCGCCGAGCCCGATCCGGCGCAGGCCCAGGCGATCCTCGAGCTGTTCAGTGAGGGCGATGTCTCCACCACCAGCACCACCTCGGGGGAGGCCGCGCTCGAGGCCCTCGCGCAGCGCGACTACGACTGCGTCGTGCTCGGTCTACGGCTGCCCGACATGTCGGGCTTCGAGCTGATCGCGCAGATCAAGGCCGACCCGCGGCACCACCGGCTGCCGGTGATCGTCTACACCGGGCGCGAGCTCCCCCCCGACGACCAGCAGCGCCTGCACGAGCTCGCCAGGACCGTGGTCGTCAAGAACGTCAGCTCGATGGAGCGGCTGCTGGACGAGACCGCGCTGTTCCTGCACCGCGTCGAGGCCAACCTGCCCGAGCGCCAGCAGCGCGTGCTGCGCCGGCTCGCGAAGAGTGATCCGCAGCTCGCCAAGCGCACCGTGCTGGTCGTCGATGACGATCTCCGTAACATCTTCGCCCTGACCTCGCTGCTCGAGGGCTACAAGATGCACGTGCTCTACGCCGAGGACGGCCGCCGCGCGCTCGCCAAGCTCGAGGACAACGCCCAGATCGACATCGTCTTGATGGACATCATGATGCCGGAGATGGACGGCTACGAGGCGCTGCGCAAGATCCGCGAGCGCCCGGCGTGGAAGGACCTCCCGGTGATCGCGCTGACCGCCAAGGCGATGCATGGCGACCGCGAGAAGTGCCTCGAAGCCGGTGCGTCGGACTACATCACCAAGCCCGTCGACACCGATCAGCTGCTCTCGCTGCTGCGGGTCCGGCTCTATCAGGACTAGCGGCGGCGCCCGCCGGCCGACGGGAGCCGACCGGGCGGGCCACGCGCGGTCGGATCACGCGCGGATTCGCGTCGATTGCGGCTTCCGCGCCGGGCGCACCCAGGCGCGCAGCTCGAGGAAGCCCTCACGCGCCGAGGCGATCACGCGGTCGCCGTCGCGCAGGGCCGGTTCGCAGCCGTCGAGCGCCGCGCCGAACGCTCGCCAGCGCTCGGGCGCCTCGTCGCCGTAGCACCCGAGGTACGCCGAGGCGTGCTCGATCTCCGAGGGGATCTGACGAGCGAGGTGACGCGCCAGCTGCTTGCCCCCGAGGGTCATGCTCTCGACGACGTACGCCCAGCCGAGGGCCTCGGGGAGCGCGAACGGAACGGCCAGGGTCATCCGCGGCAGCTGCGCCAGGTCGCGAGGCGAAGCCCCGAGCGCGATGAGATCGTGGGCGAGCAGCGCGGCCTTGTGGTTGCGCATCGCCGCGTCGGGGACGACCGCGGCAACCTGGGCCGACGCCATCAGCGCGCCCTCGATCGCGGCATGAAACCCGTACATCCGACCCAGATAGAGCCGGTAGTCGAGCCGTGAGACCCGACCACCGAGAGGCTCGCGATCGCGCGCCATCGCGGTGGCGTCGCGCAACCGCGCCATCAGCGTGGGCGTCAAGCTCGCAACGTGGGGAGGCGCCATCCCCGTCCGCCATTGCAAGCGCCGTACGCGCAGGCCGTGCCGGTTTCACCTGGTTGCAGCGACACGATCGCGCCGCCGCGCACACCGTGACCGTTCGGCACATGCCAAGCTCCGCGGATGTCACGTGTTGCCATCACCGGCGCCAGCGGCCTGCTCGGCGGAAACCTCGCCGCGGAGCTCACCGCCGCCGGCCACCACGTCGTCGCGATCCGCCGCACGGGCAGCAAGATCTCACAGCTCGATGATCTCGCGATCGAGTGGCATGACGCCGAGCTCGGATCGACCGAGGCGATGGCCCGCGCGTTCGCCGGCGCGGAGTGCGTGTTTCACTGCGCGGCGGCCGTCACCGTCAAGCGCACGGTCACCGCCGAGATGACCGCGACCAACGTGACCGGCACGGCCCACGTGATCGAGGCCGTGATCGCGGCCAAGGTCCCGCGGCTCGTCCACACCTCCTCGGTGGTCGCCGTGGGGCTGTCCACCGATGGCCAGCCGTGCGACGAGACCGCGACCTGGAATTTTCCAGCCGAGGGGCTGGAGGACGCCTACGCGGTCACCAAGCGCCGCGCCGAGGACGTCGTGCACGCCGCCCGGGACCGCGTCGACGCCGTGATCGTCAATCCGACCTACATGTTTGGCCCGCGCGACGCTCGCCCCAGCTCGGGCCGGCTGATCATCGACGTGGCCCGCCGCCGCGTCCCCGGCTGGACCCCCGGCTACAACAACTTCGTCGACGCCCGCGACGTCGCGCGCGGCATGATCGCGGCGTGGCACAAGGGCCGGCGCGGCGAGCGCTACATCCTGGGGGGCCACGACATGACCTACGGCGACGTGATGCGCGCGATCGCACGCGTCGCCGGCACCCGTCCACCGCGGCTGCGCGTGCCCCGGGCCGCGGCCTGGCTGTTCGGCAAGTGGGGCGATCACGTCGAACGCCGCGGCGGGGAGCCGCTCGTCAACTCGACCCAGATCCGCTACGCGTATACGGACAAGTTCCGGTTCCACAGCCGCAAGGCCGCCCGCGAGCTCGGCTATGCCTGCGGTCCGCTCGACCGGGCGCTGGGCGACGCGGTCGCCTGGTTCCGCGCGCACGGCATGCTGTGAGCCGTCGGCCGAACCACCGTCAGCCCCGAGGGAGAGATGGGCCGCAATCATAGAGCCTGGTATTTCACAGCCGGGACCGATCGCCCGAGACTGCGTGCAGCCCTGGAATCGCTGTCGGCTAGCGCTGCGAGCGCTCTTTCAGGTAGCTCTTGCCGCGCGTCATGAGCGCGCGAAAGCCTTCGAGGTCTCCGGCGCGAACCACCGAGCGCAGCCGCTCGACCGCGTAGAGCAGCGCCGCCAGCGACTCGGTGCCGTAGTCGTTGAGCGTCTGGATCTCGAAGTACAGATCGGGGTGCTCGCCGGCGACCTTGGCCGCGACCCCGAGCTGCGCGTCGAAGGTCGTCGAGGACAGCGTCGCGAGCCGGGGCGCCGCCTCGCCGCTCTCGGCGAGCGCCGTGAAGAACGCGATGTTGAGCGCGTGCGACAGCCCGAGCACGTAGGCGATCAAGCGGTCGTGGCTCTCGAGGTCCATCTCGACGAGCGTCGCCATCGTGGGCTCGAACAGCGCGCGGGCCCAGGCGGTCGCCTCCGGCGAGCCGACCTCGATGAAGATCACGTGGCGCCCGCTGAGCAGCTCGGTATCGGGGCCGAACATCGGGTGCACCGAGGTGACCCGCGCGCCGGCCGCGCGGAGCGCGTGGAGCCCGCGCCGCAGCGGCGACTTGAGCGATCCGACGTCGAACACGACGCCCTTGGGCGGGGCCGCGGCCATCGCCTCGAGGATCCGGGCGGTCGCCGGCATCGGCGCGGCGATCACGATCAGCTCGTGATCGAGCGTCACGGCCTGCCAGTCGCGGTGGTTGGGGATGCCGGCCGGACCGTCGCTGGGATCGGCGATCTCGACGACGAAGCCGAGCGCGCCGAGGTAGCGCACGAACCAGCGCCCCATGTGACCGGCGCCGCCGATCACGAGCGCGCGACGCCCGCTGCCCCCGGCGGTCGCGGCCACGGTGTCCTTCTCCTGCACCGTCAAGGAGCCGCGGATCAGCGCGAGGATCAGCTCCTCGCCGAGCGCGGCCGGCAGGCCATGCTCGACCGCCGCGATCCGCGCACGCTCGACGACGTCCTTCTCCTGGCGGTAGTCCCGGGTCGGGATCCCGGCGTCGCGCTTGACCTGGCCGATGCGTTGCGCGACGGCCTGGCGCCTGGCCACCAGCGCCAGGATCTCGCGATCGATCTGACCGAGCTCGGTGCGCAGCGGGTCGAGGCGGGCGTGCGGGTCGTCGGACATGCCTGCACCATACAGAAGTGATTCCACGAAGTGATTGACGTTTCGGCGAACCGTGATGTAAACGATTACACCGCACAATGTAATCGATTACATGAGGACCCGCCGTTCAGCCACGAAGCCCCACGCTACGACGATCACCGACGTCGCGCGTGAGGCGCATGTCTCGGTCGCTTCGGTCTCGCGGGTCGTCAACGGCCACACCAACGTCACGCCCGAGACCCGGCAGCGCATCATCGAGGTGATCGACCGGCTGCGCTACGTCCCGCACACCACGGCGCGGAGCCTGATCACCAAGCGCACCCACGTCATCGGGGTGCTCCTGCCGGACCTCTACGGCGAGTTCTTCTCGGAGCTGATCCGCGGGATCGATGCGGCGGCCCGCGAGCAGCACCTGCACTTGCTATTGTCGAGCTCGCACGGCAACGCGGCCGAGATGGCCGCGGCGATCCGCGCGATGCGCGGCCGCGTCGAGGGGCTCCTGGTGCTGGCGCCGGAGCTCGACGCGGCGGGGCTCGGCAAGATCGACGCCGAGGTCCCGGCGGTGTTCATCAACAGCCGGGTCGATGACGGCGTGTCGTCGTCCCTGGCGATCGACAGCTACAGCGGCGCGCGCGCGATGGTCCGCCACCTCGTCGCGCGCGGCCACCGGACGATCGCGCACGTCGCCGGACCGGCTCGCAACTTCGATTCGCACGAGCGCGAGCGCGGCTACCGCGACGAGCTGGCGGCGGCGCTGCCGTCCGCGCGCCCCGTGGTGATCCGCGGCGACTTCACCGAGACCTCGGGGTACGCGGCCGGTCGCGAGCTCGCCGCCAGGACGCCGCGTCCGGCCGCGGTGTTCGCCGCCAACGACGTGATGGCGATCGGGTGCCTCGCGGCATTCGGCGCGCTCGGCCTCGCCGTCCCCGGCCACATCGCGGTCGCCGGGTTCGACGATATCCCGCTCGCGGCGTTCGCTCGCCCGGCGCTGACCACGATGCGCGTCCCGATCATCGAGCTCGGACGCGGCGCCGTGAACCAGCTCGCCGCCGAGATCGCGGCGCCGGATACCCCACGCGCCGCCACCATCAAGTTCCTGCCGGAGCTCGTCGTTCGCGAGTCGTGCGGCCCAGCGGTACCACGCACGCAGCCCGTCGAACGCCCATCGGTCAGGGACGGAGGCCAGGATGAACAGCAACACCACCGCCACAAATCCCGCACACGCCCAGAACATCCCCCCGCTACCCGGACCGCCCGGACCGCCGGACCCACGCCGACGCAGCGGCGTCGCTGATCACCCGGCGGGCTCCGCCGGAGCGCTCGGCGCCGCGATCGTCGCCGCGCTGGGCCTGTGGCTCCTCGCGGTCGCGCCGGCGCACGCGCAGCGCGTCACCGGGACGATCCAGGGCAGGATCGCGAACGGCCCCGAACGCCAGCCGCAGGCCAAGGTGTCGGCGACCAACCTGACCACCGACGCGGTCGTCGCGGTCACCACCGGCGGCGACGGGACCTACGTGCTCGCCGGGCTGCCCCCGGGGCAATACCTGCTCGCGGTGACGGCCGGGAGCGGCAAGGAGACCACCGAGTTCGTCGAGCTCGGCATCGGCCAGACGATCGAGGTCGATCTCGACGTCGCCGCGCCGGCGCTCAAGGGCTCCGAGCGGATCGAGCTGTCGGGCAAGCGGTTCGACGTGAAGACGTCCGAGGTCGCCACCGACGTGAGCCTCGAGCAGATCCACGACCTGCCGCAGAGCAACCGCAACTTCTTGAACTTCGCGCAGCTGGCGCCGGGCGTGCGGGTCTCCGATCAGGAGTTCAACAAGAACTTCTCGTCGGGCGGGCTCCCGGCGCAGCAGACCAACGTGTTCATCGACGGGGTGAGCCTCAAGAACAACGTCAACCCGGGCGGCGTGGTCGGCCAGGACGCGAGCCGCGGCAATCCGTTCCCGCAGCTGGCGATCGCCGGGTTTCGCGTGCTGACCCAGAACTTCAAGGCCGAGTACGAGCAGGCCGGGACGTCGATCATCTCGTCGGTCACGCGGTCCGGCGGCAACGACGTGCACGGCGAGCTGTACGGCTCGTTCCAGAACCGCGACCTGACCTCGATCGATCCGTTCGCCGAGAAGCTGATGCAGCCCAAGCCGGAGTACGCGCGCTACCAGGCCGGCGGCCTGCTCAGCGGACCGATCATCAAGGACCACCTGTTCTGGCTCGCGACCTACGAGGGCAACTATCAGAACCGCGCCAACCAGGTCACGCTCGGCGACACCACGCCGGCCAACCTGATGCGGTTCGGCCAGTACCAGGGCAGCTTCACCAGCCCGTTTCGCGAGCACCTCGGGTTCGGCAAGCTGACCTGGCTGCCCGATCCCGACCACACCGTGGATCTCAGCCTCAGCCTGCGCCGCGAGACCGACATTCGCGATTTCGGCGGCCAGACCAGCTTCGTCAACGCCGACAACGTTCGCAA